>Ga0307375_10002880_pt1 | contig 17308 bp, 15 predicted proteins | sample TR1MG_FD_202531 | JGI IMG/M metagenome (GOLD analysis project Ga0307375, IMG submission 202531) | Soil microbial communities from Risofladan, Vaasa, Finland - TR-1 | ecosystem: Environmental > Terrestrial > Soil > Coastal area > Acid sulfate soil | place: Finland: Risofladan, Vaasa | collected... | reverse complement strand
CGCGTTGGTCGAGCGGCACGTCCTGGGGGTTCAGGTGGCGCGAGAAGACGGTACGCAGTTGCTTGGATCCGGTGGCCTCGTCGTCGCGATGCTCGGACTGGCCCGCTTCGGGTGCGCGCACGCCCACGCCGAGGTCGCCGGTCCACTGGACCACGCCCTCGAAGGACGCGTCACCCGCGGGTGAGGTGGCGCGCATCCAACCGCCGGTCATCTCGGCCTCACCCTCGCGCCAGTCCTCCCACGGCAGGCGCTGCGGGAAGCCCTGGTCGTCGACGACCAGCTCGGCCTTGGTGTAGATCGCGTCGGCGCGGTTGGTGAAGGAGAATTCGAACATCTTGGACTCGGTGATCGCCTGGGTCGGGCACGCCTCGACGCAGAGGTCGCAGTGGATGCAGCGCAGGTAGTTGATCTCGTAGATGTAGCCGTAACGCTCGCCGGGGCTGACCGGGTGGTCGGGCGGGTTGTCGAGGCCGCGAACGTGAATGCAGTTCGCCGGGCAGACGCCCGCGCACAGCTCGCACCCGATGCACTTCTCCATGCCGTCCTCGTAGCGGTTGAGCACGTGACGACCGTGCTGGCGCGGCTGCTTGGGGCGCTTGACCTTGGGGTAACTGTTGGTCACCGTTGGTCGCCCGATGTGGGCCAACGTCAGTTTGAAACCACCAAAGAAGTCGAAGGGCTTCGCCATCAGCTCTCCCCGTCCGTGAACTTGCGAATGACATTGCCCGGTATGGGCCGTTGGCCAATGGTCGGCAGGACCGCGTCCACGCCGGACTCACGCGTCTGACCGAGCGTGAAGGCGCGCGTCAGCAGTATCCAGGCGAACAGGACGATCGAGGACATCAAGAAGCCCCAGGCCGGCGCGATCAAGAAGCCGGCGACGATCAGCATCCAACCCAGGCTGAGTGGGATGAGGCGCTTCCAGCCGAGGTCCATGAGCTGGTCGTAGCGAAAACGCGGTAGCGCGGCGCGGAACCAGACGTAGGAGAAGGCGAAGCCCGTCGTCTTCAGCAGGAACCAGATGATCGGGAAGACCCACTTGAGGTGCGCCACGTTCGGTATCCACCCGGCGGGTCCGCCGAGGAACAGCGTCACGATAATCGCCGACATGGTGATGGTGTTCATGAACTCGGCGAGGAAGAAGATACCGAAGCGGATCGACGAGTACTCGGTGTGGAATCCACCGACGAGCTCGCTCTCGGCCTCGACGACGTCGAAGGGCGGGCGGTTGAGTTCGGCGGTGATGGAGATGAGAAAGACGACGAACGGCACGATGCCGAGCCGGATGATGTTCCAGTGCCAGATGCCGCCGCCTTGGACGTCGACGATGTTGTGCGTCGTGAGCGAACCGGTGGCGAGGATGATCGTGACGATCGTCATGCCGAGCGCCGCCTCGTAACTGATCATCTGGGCGCTCGCGCGCACCGAGGACAGCAACGGGTACTTGGAACCCGACGACCAACCCGCGAGCATCACGCCGTAGACCGAGATCCCCGACATCGCGAGCATCAACAGGATCCCCATGGGCGGGTTCGCCATCTGGAGCTGGACGGCGTGACCCGCGATGTGCAGGGTTCCGCCGATCGGCACCAAGGCGAAGGTGACCAGCGCCGGGATCAGGACGAGGTACGGCGCGAGCTTGAAGACGAACCGGTCAGCCTCCGCGGGGACCAGGTCCTCCTTGGCGATCAGCTTCAGACCGTCGGCCATCGTCTGGAGGATGCCGAACGGGCCCCAGCGCTGCGGTCCGATGCGACTCTGCATGTCCGAGATGGCCTTGCGCTCGAACCAGATCATGATGGTCACCGACCCCATCAACGCACCGAAGCCGACCAGGACCTTGATGAGCACGATGAGGATGACGACGCCCGTGACGCCGTGGGCGAACAACGGGTCCGACGAAGCGAGCAATGAGGTCATCGCGTCTCCAATCGAATCTGGGTGATCGGGCTCGCGGCGTCGTCGAGCTTGTCGATGACGTATTCACCCGCGTCGCTTCGCGTGCCGAACGCGACGTCGACGGTGCCGCGCGCGACGCCGTCGTTGAGCTCGACCGCGAGCTCGAACGTCCCCTTGGGTCCGGTGACCTTCACGAGTTCACCGCTCATCACCCCGAGGCGGTCGAGGTCGAAGTGGTTGAGCGCCAGTGACGTCGTCGCGACCAGCTCGTGGAGTGCGGGTGAACCCTGCATCGCGATACCCCGGTCGTAGAGGCGTCGACTGAGTACGACGCGAAGCGCGTACGCGTCGGCGAGCGGCACGTCCACGTTCGCTGCGGCGACGTCGGCGAGCGACGCGCCCTTGGTCGTCGCGTTACCCGAGGCGAGCGCGGTCACGGTCGCGCCGGTGCGCGCACCGAGTCCCACCGTCTCGGTCGAACGGATGCCCGGAAAGGCCATCGGGTCGAGGGTGCGGCGCGGCGAGGGCGGCGCGGTGCTGCCCACGACGACGCCTTCGAACGCCGCGTCGTTCATGACCGAGAGCGCCGGGTAACCGGTCGTCTCTTCGATCGTGCGCGCGGTCTGCTCGATGGAGCTGAGTCCCAGGCTCTGGCCGAACTGCTCGGCGAGTTCGGCGGCGATGGCGACGTCGTGCCAGGCGGAACCCGGCGCGACGATCTTCGGCGACAGCGCGGTGACGCGGCCTTCGATGTTGGTGACGGTGCCGACGCGCTCGTGCTGGACCGCGGCGGGCAACACCACGTCGGCGAACGCGAGTGACGCGCCGCCGTGGCCGGTGACCGCGACGACGTGGGCGTTCTTGAGCGCCTCACTGGCCGCGTCGACATCGACGACGTTGCCCAACAGGCATCCGCCGAGCAACAGCAGTGCCTTCTGGTCACCGCGACGCATCGCCTCGAGTTGGGCCATCGTGTCGCGACCAGTGGCGTCGGGCGCGAAGCCGCGCCCCGGGCGCAGTCGCGGCGCGAGCCCCATGTCGAGAGCGCCCATCACGTTCGAGCGTCGCAGCGCGGGCAGGAACTTCGCGTCGGGGTAACGCAACGCGAGGGTGCGGATCGCTCCTTCGAGCACGCGCGAGTCCTCGGCGAGGTTCGCGCGTCCGACCACGAACACGACGCCGGCACCGGTGTCGCCGATGAGACGGCGCGTCTCGCTGAGCTGCTCGTCGGTGCAGGCGAGGCCCACCGGCAGCTCGCCGCCTTCGGCGATGGCCTTGGCGACGACCTGCACTTCACCTGGACGCACGCTGAGCGAGACCTTCGCCAGCGAACGCAGCGCGCTCGGGGCGAAGGCGAGCTCGACGAGCGAGTGGGAGCGCTTGACGAAGTTCTCCCGCAGTCGAAGAAAGAGGATGGGGAGTTCTTCGCGCAGGTCGCCCGTCAGCGTGACCACGGTGGTGGCGTTCGCCGCCTCGTCGATGGTCGCCTTGGGCAGGGCCTGGAGCAGGACCGCGTCGAGTCCGTCGCCGTACTGGGCGTCGAGGTTCTCGGACCCGAGCACACCGCGCACGAAACGCTCCCACGCGAACGCGGCTTCGTTGGTGAGGGCGGCCCCGCCGATGGAACCGACGCCACCGGGGGTGGCGGCGGCGTCACGCAACAGCGTCGCGGCGACGCTCAACGCGTGACTCCAACTGGTCGCGACGAGTTGACCGTCACGGCGCACGAGGGGCTCGGTGATGCGTGACGTGGCGAGCAACGGGTCCACCGAGAGGATGTTCCCGTCGACCGATTCGAGGGTGAAGCGACCCTTGTCGCAGAGCCAACCGTGGTTGACCGGGTCGCTGTCGAGACCGAGCACGCGCGTCAGGCGGTTCCCCGACGACTGCACCGCGACACGGCACCCGACGGCGCACTGCGTACAGGTGCTCTCGACCTGCTCGAGGTCCCAGGGACGCGCACTGAAACGGTAGGGCTTGGCGGTGAGGGCGCCGACCGGGCAGATCTGGACGACGTTGCCCGAGAAGACAGAGTCGAAGGGTTGCGTGGGCGAGGTCGCGACCTCGATGAGGTCACCGCGTCCCGCGAAGTCGATCTGGGCGTCGCCCGCGACCTCGGCGGCGAAGCGGGTGCAGCGCGAGCATTGGATGCAGCGCTCGCGGTCCAACAAGACCAACTCGCCGATCTCGATGGGCTTGACGAAGTGGCGCTTCTCCTCGATGAAACGGGTCTCGCCCGAACCGTGCGCGAGGGACTGGTCCTGGAGCGGGCATTCGCCACCCTTGTCGCAGACCGGGCAGTCGAGCGGGTGGTTGGCGAGCAGGAACTCGAGGACGCCGTCCTGGGCCTTCTTCACCTTCTCGGAATCGGTGATGATGTTCATGCCGTCGCTCACGCGCAGGTAGCACGCGGGTTGGAGCGTGGCGCCGCGGGGACTGTCGACCTCGACCAGGCACATGCGGCACACGCCCACCGGCTCCATGCGCGGGTGGTAGCAGAAGCGCGGGATGAAGTCACCCGCACGCTCGGCCGCTTCGATCAACAATTCGCCGGCCAGGGCCTCGACGGTGCGACCGTTCACAGTGATCTGGACCGTTGTGCGCGTCACGTCACTCATGCGGACACCCTCCGTGTTCAACGTGTGCGACGAAGTCATCGCGGAACATCTTGATCGCCGAGTGGACCGACGAGGGAATCGACGGACCGAGCACGCAGATCGTCGTTTGCTGGGGCGGCCAGGTGAGGCCCGGCGCGATGTTGTCGCAGAGGTCAAGCAGCAGGTCGATGTCCTCCATGCGTCCGCCGCCGTGTTCGATCCGGTACATCGCGCGCTCGATCCAGCCCGAGCCCTCGCGGCACGGCGTGCACTGACCGCACGACTCGCGCGAGAAGAACTTCGTGATGCGCCACGTCGCTCGCACGACGCAACTGGTCTCGTCCATGACCACGATCGAACCCGAACCGAGCATCGAGCCTTCGCCCGCCACTTCGTCTTGTCCGAGGGGCAGGTCCAACAGCTCTGGTCCGAACCAGGGCGCCGAGACGCCGCCGGGGATGAACGCCTTGATCTGCTTGTCGCCGATGATCCCCCCGCCCAGCTTCGGGTCGTAGATGAGGTCACGGAAGGTGTTCTTCACCATCTCGATCTCGTAGACCCCGGGGTTCTTCACCCGTCCGGCGAGCGCGAACAGCCGCGTGCCGGTCGAGCGACCGGCGCCCAGTGCGGCGAACGCCGCGCCACCGTTGTTCACGATCCAGGGCAGGTTCGACATGGTCTCGACGTTGTTCACGACCGTGGGCTCACCGTAGAGGCCGGTGACCGCCGGGAAGAACGGTGGCTTGATGCGAGGGAAACCGCGCTTGCCCTCGAGGGCCTCGATGAGCGAAGTCTCCTCACCGCAGATGTAGGCGCCCGCGCCCGGGTGCACGACGATGTCGAGCGAGAAGTCCGAACCGAAGATCTTCGATCCGAGCGCGCCGTGCGCGTACGCGTCGTTGACGGCTTGCTGGACGCGCTCGAGACCGAGCGCGAACTCGCCGCGCATGAAGATGAACGCCTGGTTCACCTGCAGCGCGTACGACGCGATGATGACACCCTCGACCAACTGGTGGGGGTCGCGCTCGACGAGGTAGTGGTCCTTGAACGTGGCTGGCTCGGATTCGTCACCGTTCACGACGAGGTACGAGATGGGTGACTTTCGCAACATCGACCACTTGCGACCGGCGGGGAAACCTGCGCCGCCGCGTCCGAGCAGCGACGCCGCGTCGACTTCGCCGGCAACGGCCTCGGGGAACATGGTGAGGGCCTTGCGCAGCGCGACGTAACCGCCGGTCTCGAGGTAGCGCGTGAGCGTGAACGAATCGGTGAAATCACGGCGTGAAGAGACGATGCGGGGGGCGTCGAGCGATGCCATTACTTGGTCTCCTCGGCGCGCGCCTCGCGCGCGGCCTTGGCGGCGACGCGCTGGTCGGCGACTTCTTGGCGTGGCGCGCGCAGTCCGGCGCTTCGTCGCACGCGGATCAGCGTGCCGTGCGGGGGGACGTCGTGGTCGAGCTTGCCCGCACGCAGGTCGTCGACCATGGTGTCGAAGGCCTCGGGGGTGGTGGTGCGCATGTAGCGGTGGTTGACCTGCACGACGGGCGCGCGGTCGCAGTCGGCCAGGCACTCGGTCTCTTCGAGGGTGAACAGTCCGTCCTCGCTCGTCGATCCGACCGAGCAGCCGAGCTTGGTCGAGGCGTGCTCGAGGAACTCCTCGCCACCCGCCAACAGACAGGCGATGTTCGTGCAGACGCCCACCACGTACTTGCCGACCGGCTCGAGGTGGAACATGTCGTAGAACGAGGCGGTGCCGCGCACCTCGGCGGGCGTCGTGCCCGTCAACTCGGCGACCTCGGCGATGCCCTCGTCGCTCAGGTAGCCGTCTTGCTCTTGGGCCAGGTGCAGCATTGGCAACATGGCCGAGCGCGGTCGCGGGTAGAGGGCCACGAGCTCTTCAGCGCGTTGGCGAATATCGCTACGGAAGTGGCTCATCGGTCTACTTCTCCCATGACGGGGTCGATCGTGGAAATCACGGTGATGGTGTCGGACATCGAACCGCCGCGCATCAGCAGCGACACGGCTTGGAGGTTCACGAAGCTCGGTCCGCGCACGTGGATGCGGTAGGGCTTGGGTCCGCCGTCCGAGACGATGTAGCAGCCGATCTCGCCGCGTGGGGACTCCACGGCCGAGTACACCTCGCCCACCGGGACGTGAAAGCCCTCGGTGAAGAGCTTGAAGTGGTGGATGAGTGCTTCCATCGACTCACCAATGCGCGCGCGCGGTGGCGGCGTGACCTTGGGGTCCTGGCTGCGGTAGTCGCCCCGGGGCATCATGTCGATGCACTGGCGCACGATGCGGATCGACTCGCGGATCTCGTTCAGTCGGATCGCGTAGCGGTCGAAGTTGTCACCGTAGGTGCCGACGATGACGTCGAACTCGACCTGGTCGTAGGCGAGGTAGGGCATCGTGCGACGCAGGTCCCACGCGACGCCCGTCGAGCGCAACAGCGGTCCAGTGACGCTGAGCGCCAGCGCCTCTTCGGCGGTGATCGGCGCGACGCCGATCATGCGCTGGCGAAAGATGGGCTGGCCCGTGAGTAGTTGGTCGTACTCGAAGGTGCGCTCGTAGATCGTGTCGCAGATCACCTGCACGTCGTCCTGCCAACCGTCGGGCAGGTCCGCGGCGACCCCTCCGGGGCGCACGTAGTTCAGGTTCATGCGCAGTCCGGCGGTCTTCTCGAAGAACGCGAGGATCAGTTCGCGCTCGCGAAGTCCGTAGATCATCATCGAGGTCGAACCGAGGTCCATGCCGTTGGTCGCCATCCAGACCAGGTGCGACGACATGCGGTTGAGCTCGCTCATCATCATGCGGATCCACACGGCGCGCTCGGGCACCTCGATGCCCAGCAAGGTCTCGACCGCCATGGAGTACGACAGCTCGTTGATCACCGGCGACAGGTAGTCCATGCGCGTCACGTTCGTGCCGCCTTGGACGTAGCTGAGGTCCTCGCCGGTCTTCTCCATGCCGGTGTGCAGGTACCCGATCACGGGCTTGGTGCGCAGGACGAACTCGCCGTCGAGTTCGAGCATGAGCCGCAGCACGCCGTGGGTCGACGGGTGCGACGGACCCATGTTGATGATCATGGTCTCGTCGTCGCGGCGTTCGTAGTCGATCGAGTTCGGGTCGATGTTCAGCCCGTTGACGCGAAGTACCGCGCCGAGTTCGCGACCGAGTTCGTCGGTCTGGGTATCACGGCGTCGGCGAAGTTCCTGAGCGCCCTCGGAGGTCTCGGCGGTGAGCAGGTCCACGCGCTCGGCGGTGCGTACGGTCGGTTCGGTCATCGTGGGCCCGGAGCTTCCTTGAACTGCACGGGCACGCGCCCGGTGCCGTAGTCCTTACGAAGGGGGTGACCCTCCCACTCCTCGGGCATCAAGATGCGCGTGAGGTCGGGGTGGCCACTGAAGAGGATGCCGAACATGTCGAAGGTCTCACGCTCGAGCGCTTCGCTGCCCGGATAGAGCGCGAACAACGACGCCACCTCGGGCTCTTCGTCGCCCGCCTGGACGCGGATGCGCACGCGCTGCTTCTTCGAGAGGCTCAGCAGATTGGTCACGACCTCGAAACGGGTGCCCACCACGCCCTCGGGCAGGGGGCGGTCCATGTGCTCGAGGTAGTCAACTCCGCAGACGTCCGAGCACAGTTCGAAACCGTCGTTCTTGAAGGATTCGACCAGCGCGAAGTACTGGTCGCGGGTGGGAAAGCATGCGACATCGCACGCGAGCGCGTCACTCGTCACGACGCCTGGGGGGGCCAACGGAGAAAGGGAGATCACTTCGGTGTTCCCACCCTTACCGCCACGGGTACTTCGGGCGTCCATAGGTTCTGATGCGCGTCGAGGTGCGTTGGCTCGCCCGACTGACGGCGCTGGAGGATCTCACCGGTGCGGATCTGTTCGTGCAGGGTGAGGATCGCGTGCATCAGGGTCTCGGGACTCGGGGGGCACCCCGGCGCGTAGACGTCCACGGGCACGATCTGGTCGACGCCCTGGACGATCGCGTAGTTGTTGAACATCCCGCCGCTCGAAGCGCACACGCCCATGGAGATGACCCACTTGGGCTCCATCATCTGGTCGTAGACCTGACGTAGTACCGGGGCCATCTTCTGAGAGACCCGACCGGCGACGATCATGAGGTCGGCCTGGCGCGGGGAGTTACGAAAGACCTCCATGCCAAAACGCGCGAGGTCGAAGTCCGCGGCGCCCGCTGACATCATTTCAATCGCGCAACAGGCGAGTCCGAACGACGCGGGCCACACCGAGGCGCGACGCGCCCAACGCACGAGGTCCTCGAGTTGGCCGGTGAGAAAGTTATGTTGAAGATCTTCGAGACCCATGGACTACGCCGCTTCTTCGTTGACGCCGATGCGCACGATGGTCGAGGAGCTGGTTCGTGCGGGCATGCCCGGGGTCAGGTGCTTCACGGGGCCCCACGAGAGGGCGCCCTCACTGACGAGAAAGAGCAGCGCGCCAAAGACGGTGAGTGAGAACGCGAGCACTTCGACGAGTCCAAAGAGCCCTAATTGCCTGAAAACAACGGCGAACGGGTACATGAAGACGACTTCGATGTCGAAGATGACGAAGATCATTGCGACCAGATAAAAGCGAACAGGAAATCGCTGTGGCGGTTCGTATTCGGGGACTATCCCACATTCGTAGGGTGCGAGTTTCGCATCGGTCGGACGCTTGTGCGGTGCCAGCCACGCTGACATTACAAACGACCCCGATGCGAACAGCACTCCGAGAATCAGGAGCCCCAGTATTGGTAAGTACTGGTCCACGTCCATCATTTCTATCAGACTGCGAAGGTCACACACGAAGATGACGTCAGGGACCAACGGCCTAGGCTTGATGCGTGACTCGTCTCAATGAAATCGTTTCGGCTTCCACCACGTTTGACGTCGTGATCGTAGGGGGCGGACCCTCGGGATCGGCGTGCGCCTACTGGCTCGCGAACGCGGGCTGGTCCGTGTGCCTCATCGAGAAGAAGGACTTCCCGCGCGAGAAGACCTGCGGCGACGGACTGACCCCACGCTCGGTGTACCAACTCCAGTCCATGGGCCTCGAGCCCGCGGTCGCCGCGAACGGACACCGCTACAACGGACTACGGGCGTTCGGGTTCGGTGCCTCGCTCGAGATGAACTGGCCCGACCACCCCGTGTTCCCGAACTACGGCTACACCATCACCCGCTTCAACCTCGACGGGTTGGTGGCCCAGCACGCCGAGGCGAAGGGCGCGACACTCTTGAACGGCGTCGAGGCCGTGGCGCTGCTCGAGCCGACGCCCGGACGCGAAGGCTTCTTGAAGGGCGCCTCGGGCGTCGTGGTGAAGGAGAAGGCCACCGGCACCACCGGTGAGATCCGCGCCCGCTACGTGGTCGTCGGCGACGGCCAGAACTCGCGCATGGGCCGAGAGCTCGGCACCACGCGCAACCGCGACTGGCCCATGGGCATGGCGCTTCGCGGGTACTACACGAGCGATCGTCACGACGAGGCGTGGATCGACTCACACCTCGACATCCGCGACCCCAAGGGTGACGTCGTGCCCGGCTACGGCTGGATCTTCCCCCTGGGCGACGGACGGGTCAACGTCGGCGTGGGACTGCTCTCGACGGGCGGCGCCTGGAAGGGTGTCAACACGACCAAGCTCCAGGAATACTTCGTCGCCCAGGTCGCCGACGACTGGGGACTCAACGACGAAACGTGCTGTGGACCGGCGACCGGTGGTCGCCTGCCGATGGGACTCGCCATCGGACCACGCGTCGGCGCCAACACGATGACCATCGGTGACGCCACCGGCACGGTCAACCCCTTCAACGGCGAGGGCATCGCCTACGGCTACGAATCGGGTCGCCTCGCCGCCGGGGTGCTCGGTGAGGCCCTGGTCGCCAACGACGCCCAGGCCCTGGCGCTCTACGACGAACGTCTCAACGAGGCATACGGCGACTACTACAACGTCGCGCGGGCCTTCGTGCGGGTCATCTCGGAGCCGAAGATCCTCGCCGCGTGTGTGGGACTCGGACTGCGCATCGAGCCGCTGATGAAAGAGCTGCTCGCGATCATGGCGAACCTGATGAGCAACGACCAGCGCGGGCCGGCCGAGATTGGCTATCGCGCGATGGTGCGTCTCGCGGCCGTCATCCCCGAGCGGGCCTACGAACTGCTGCTCGGCGACCAGAAGTCCGAGGACTGACGACACCGGCGTCGCCCGGTACCGACACCTCCTCACGAGCCACGCTGAGCCGAGCGCCACGCGGCTCGCCACCGTGGGCCGAGCACCCGAGCGGGCCAGCGTAAAACGAGGCGAAACGTAGACTGAGCGTGTGCCAGGCGACCTTCACGATTCCGAGACCAGCTCGACGGTCGACCGGTACCTGGAGACCATCTACTGCGTCGCGGGTGAAGGCGAGGTCGTGCGGCCCAGCCGCCTGGCCCAATGGCTCGGCGTGAGCGCCCCGACGGTGAGCGACGCGGTCCAGCGCCTGGAGCGTGACGGGTGGGTCACCATCGCGCGCGATCGAAGCGTGCAGCTCACCGCCAACGGACACGCGAAAGCCTCCTCGATCGTGCGTCGACACCGCATCCTTGAGCGGTGGCTCACCGACACGCTCGGATTCGACTGGGCGGCCGCCGACGAAGAGGCGGACCGTCTGAGCTCAGTGATCTCCGATGACGTGATCGAGAGGATCGACGAGTCGATCGGCGCCCCCCTGACCTGTCCCCACGGCAATCCGATCCCCGGACGCACGCCGGCCTACGGCCACCTCACCACCCTGGCCGACCTCACACCCGGCGCGACGGCCATCGTGCGACGAATCTCCGAAGTGGCCGAACACGAGGCCCGGGCCCTCCTCCTGTCACTACACGAGATCGGGATCACCGAGGGCAGCCACCTCGTGGTCTCCAAGGAGATCGCGCTCGAATCCCAGCTCATCGTGGAGATCAATGAGCGCAGCCTCTCGCTGCCCGCGGCGTCCGCCAAGTGGATATGGGTGGAGGCGGTCGAGGATGCCTCGAAGGACGCTGAAGTGGAACGCGTCGAGATCTGAGCAGAAGATCTGCTTGCGAACGTCCTCGAATTCGCTTAGGCTAACCTAATAGATGGTGTACGCCATCCGCGAACGAAGGGCGAAGAATGCAATGCTCGGCCCCACGTAGCCGCCGTCCCTCGGAGACCCCTTGATCCCCACCTTCGTGATCTTCCTGCGCGAGGGCATCGAGGCCTCGATGATCGTGGCCATCCTTCTCTCGTACCTGAGCCGGATCAATAAGCGCGAGCACTTCCGCGACGTGTACCTCGGCGTGGCCGCCGCCTTCGTGCTGATCGTGCTCGGCGGGGTCGGCGCGTACTTCCTCATCCAGCAATACGACGGCTCGAACGTGCAGACGTACTTCGAGACGACGACCTACGTCATCGCTGCGGGATTCCTCACCTGGATGACGTTCTGGATGCACAAGCACGCGCGCACCATGGCGAAGGAACTCCAGAACCGCAGTGACCTCGCCCTCTCGAAGGGCACCCGCCTGGGTCTCGGCGTGCTCTCGTTCCAGGCCGTTGGCCGTGAGGGACTCGAGACCATGGTCTTCACGCTCGCGATCGTCTTTGCGAGCTCACGCCAAGCAGCGACCCCGGTACACGGCAACCTGTTGCTCGTCGGTGCGGCGCTCGGCCTCGCGCTCGCGATGGTCCTGGCCTTTGCGATGTACAAACTGGGCACCAAGATCAACCTCAAGATCTTCTTTCGCGTGCTCGGCATCGTGCTCATGTTCTTCGCGGCGGGCCTACTCGCCGACGCCGTCGAGAACCTCCAGCAACTGGGCTGGCTGTCCGTCGGCACCCACGTCATGTGGAATACGAGCAGCACCATCACCGAGTCGTCGAACATCGGCGACGTGTTGCACTCGATGCTCGGGTACGCCGACCACCCCACCGTCATGCAGGGCATCGTCTACGTGAGCTACGTGGTCATCAGCGTCAGCGCGTTCATCGCGATGGGTCGCGCACCGCGCCACTCCCGTAGCTCGGCCAAGCCCAGCTAACTCGCCGTCGACCCACTCTGGGTGATGCGCGTGAGCAGCGTGTTGACGATGTTCGCGAGCAGCGGCTGCGCGTCGGGCCACTTCGCCACAATCGCCCCGACGGTCACCTCATAGTGACCCGAACTCGCCACCGCGACCACCAGGTGCAGGGGCGCCGTCGCGACCGTGCCGGTGGTGTTGGTCGGGCTGAGCGTGGTGACACCCCCGCGCACGAATCCCTTCGCGAACGTGACCGGCTGCCACGAGGCGCCACTGGGCACGCTGGGCACGTGGACCGTGTAGCCCGAGAGGATCAGCGCCGCGTTCGAGGCGACCAGGCACGCCCCGAAGCCCTTGGCCGCCATCTCGGCGGTGTCCTTCTTCACCATGGTGGTGTTGGCGTAGTACTGGGCGGTCGAGCCGACCTCGAGACCACCGTGCAGCGACGAGGCGAAGATCGGCGACGAGACCTGGTAGGCGGGTTGCTGGCCCGCGGCGCCGTACATGCGGTCCTTCGCGGCCGAGACGCCCATGCAGTGCTGGAACCGCGTCGAGATCTGGGTCCACGCGGAGTTCGCCGCGGGTGCGGTCGTGCTCGTCGCCACGTAGACCTTGCCCGGTGGTGAGAACAGGTAGTTGAGCAACGAACCGGTCGTCGCGTAGAACCCGGTCGGCAGGTCGTCGAGCTTCAGGTTCACCGCCTTGACGTCACTGAGTTCGCTCGCCGGGGTGTTGCTCGCGAAGAATGACGCGATGCCGCCGGCGAGTGAGGCGAGCAGCACCACGACGACGACCGCGATCACACCCGCGCGGCGCCGGCGGCGCACGACCCGCGCGCCGTGCGCGCTCACGACGTCGGCGATGTCGTCGTAGTCGTCGCGGCGATTCGTGCGCCACACGTAGCGCACGCCGTCGATGGTCGCGAAGAACGCCATCGAGCGGGCGAAGCGCACGAGTTGCATCGAGCTCATCTCGGACCACGGCGTCTGCCACGCGACCTGGGGGTCGCCCGAGAGTTGGGTGAGCCCGGTGTCGTCGGCGAGCAGCGTCACCCCCGAGGTGACACCGTGGGGGACGAAACTGGGTCGAACGGCCCAGCCTTCACTGCGAAATGAACTGGTCATGCGTTGGCGGCCACCTCTGCGGCCTGCGCCGCACACTCGATGGCCTGGGCCAGATCGTCGTCACTGTGGGCCATGGACACGAACAGGATCTCGTAGGCGCCCGGGGCGAGCGCGACGCCGCGCTCGAGCATGGCGTGAAAGAACGGACGGTAGAGCCCGTTGTCGCAGAGCACCTTCGCCTCGTCGAAGTTCGACGGGGCGGCGACTTCTTCGCGCGAGAGGTAGAGGCCCATCAAGGGGCCCTCCACCGGGGTCAGCGCGAACAACCCCGCGGACGCGACCGCATCGGCGAGTCCCGCGGCGAACTGGGCCACGCGACTGGTGAGTGCGGCGTAGTCGTCGCGCGTGACGTGCTCGAGCACCCGCACCCCCGCCGCGGTCGCGAGCGGATTACCCGACAGTGTGCCCGCCTGGTAGACGGGTCCGAGTGGCGCCAGCGAGGCGAGCACCCGACGCGATCCCCCGAAGGCCCCGACGGGGAGTCCGCCGCCGATCACCTTGCCGAAGCACCACAGGTCGGGCGTGACGGCGAAGTACTCCTCGGCGCCGCCGTAGGCGAGGCGAAAGCCCGTGATCACCTCGTCGAAGATCAGCAGCGCGCCCACGCGGTCGCACTCGTCGCGAAGACCTTGGAGGAAGCCCGCACGCGGGGCGACGAGGTTCATGTTCGCCGCCACCGGCTCGACGAGCACCGCGGCGACCGAGTCGTCGAGGGTCGGCACGACGTTGTAGGGCGCGACGATGGTGTCGCCCACCGCGCCCGCGGTGACCCCGGCCGAACCGGGCAGGCCCATCTGGGCGACGCCGCTGCCACCCGCGACGAGCAACGCGTCGGAGTGGCCGTGGTAGCAGCCGTCGAACTTCACGATCTTGTCGCGACCGGTCGCGCCGCGCGCGAGACGCACCGCGCTCATCACCGCCTCGGTGCCCGACGAGACCAGGCGGACCTGCTCGAGGCCCGCGACGCGTGCGGTCATGATCTCGGCGAGCAGGACCTCACCGGGGGTGGGCGCACCGAACGTGGTGCCCTCGCCCGCCGTGTGGCGAAGCGCCTCGACGACCTCGGGGTGCGCGTGACCGAGCAGGGAGGCGCCGTAGGACTGGACGAAGTCGAGATAGCGCGTGCCCTCGACGTCCTCGACGTAGGCGCCCCGGCCGCGCACCACCGTGTAGGGGGTGCCCCCGACGGAGCGGAACGAGCGAACCGGTGAGTCGACGCCACCGGGGATGACGGCTTGGGCGCGATCGAACCACGCCTGATTGGTATTGGTCAACGTCCGAGCTCCTCAGCGATGTCGCGGGCGAAGTACGTCAACACGAAGTCCGCGCCCGCGCGGCGAACTGCGATGAGTTGTTCCATGGCGACGGCGTGCTCGTCGATCCAGCCGTTGGCCCCGGCGGCCTTGATCATGGCGTACTCGCCACTCACGTGATAGGCGCACAGCGGCACGTCGAGCTCACGGCGCAGGTCGCTCACGATGTCGAGGTAGGTCATGGCCGGCTTCACCATCACGATGTCCGCGCCCTCTTGGACGTCGAGGATCGCCTCGCGCAACGCCTCGCGACGGTTGCGCGAGTCCTGCTGGTACCCGCGCCGGTCGCCACCATTGGCGATCTCGACGTCGACCGCGTCACGAAAGGGGCCGTAGAGCGCGCTCGCGTACTTGACGGCGTAGGCCATGATGATCGTGTCGGTGAAGCCCTCGTCGTCGAGCGCGCCCCTGATCGCGGCCACCTGGCCGTCCATCATGCCGCTCGGACTGACGACCTGCGCGCCGGCGCGCGCCTGGGCGATCGCCGCACGCGCGTAGAGCTCGAGGGTGGCGTCGTTGTCGACCGTGCCGTTGTCGCGCACCACCCCGCAGTGTCCGTGGCTCGTGTACTCGTCCAGACAGAGGTCGGCCATCACCACGAGTTGGTCCCCGAACTCGTCACGCAGCGATCGAAGCGCCACTTGGACGACGCCGTCGGGGTCCCATGCGCCACTGCCGATCTCGTCTTTTGTCGAAGGTACTCCGAAGAGGATCACGCCCCCGACACCCGCCGCGTGCAGGCGGCGCACCTCTTCGTGCAGTGAGGAGAGCGTGTGCTGGAAGTGGCCAGGTAGCGAGGCGATCGGACGCGGCTCGTCGCGGCCCTCGGCGATGAACAGCGGCGCGACCAGATCAGACGCCGACAGGGTCGTCTCGGCGACGAGGTCGCGTAACGCGGGTGTGCGACGGAGTCGGCGGGGTCGTTCAACGGGAAACACGTGGCCAGCCTATTACCCACCTACGAGGGCTTTTCGGGCACCTCAGGGCTCGAGCGCCGCCAACGTGTCGCGCAGTGTAGGTTCCCAACCCTCGATCACCCGCTCGTGCTGGGCGCGAACGACGGCCGCGGTCGTCGGTCCCGGCACCACGACCCACGTCGTGTTCGCAATGAATACTTGGGCTGCGCGCCACGCCGACGGGGCACCGATGAAGACGACGTGCGCGTCACGCAACGCCGCGGCACCCGCCGCGTCGGGCAACACGGGCACGGTCTCGTAACAAGCGACGCGTTCAATTCTTAGGCCCCTTTTATCCAGCGCCTCGCCCAACTCGTCGCGCATGGCCTTGGCGCCGAGCAGCAGCACCGGGCCGCGCGTGATCAGACCGCTCAGCTCGTGCGACGTGTGCGCCGCCTCGCCCGTCACCCTGAGCCCGTACGACATGAGCGCTCGCGTGGTCGCCGCGCCGACGCTGAAGACCTCGGCGTCCGACGAGAGGACGCCCGCGGTGAGTCTCAGATAGGGCTCGGAGCGCGCGCTGGTCACGACCAGGGTCTCGAACACCACGCCCAATGCCGCGAGTGAGCGCGCCACGTCGTCGCGTTCGAAGTACGCGGTCTCGGTGAGCGGCACCTCGACGACCTCGGCCCCGTCGGGCACCAACGCACGCAAGGAATCGTTGTAGCCGTGCTCACGGGTGAGCACGACCCTCACGAGAGCTGGTCCCATCCGGGCAACGTCGAGCCGCCCATGTCGTCGCGAAGGATCGTCGCCAGGCGCGCGCCGAGTTCTTCGGCCCGCGCGCCGCTCAGCGCGACGCGCACGCTCCTCGAGCCGTCGATCGCGATCATGACGCCGTGCAGGTGGACGGCGCCCTCGACCACTGAGGCGTACGCGCCCGCCGGGATCGAACACCCCGTACCGAGCTCGCGCAGGAACGCCCGTTCGGCCATGAGCGCCGTCATGGCGTGCACGTCGTTGATCAGGGCGAGCAGTGACAGCGTCGAGGTGTCGTCGACGCGCGCCTCAAGCGCGAGCGCGCCCTGGCCCACCTGGGGCACGAACCACGAGGGGTCGAGTCGCTCGGCGCCGCGCTCGGCGACGCCCAGTCGTTCGAGCGCCGCCGCGGCGGCCACGATCGCGTCGATGCCGTTGGTACCGGGCGTGGCGAGGCGCGTGGCCATGTTGCCGCGCAGCTCCACGATGCGCAGGTCGGGGCGACGCTCGAGCAGAAGGGCGCGCCGCCGGGGTGATCCCGTCGCGACCGTCGCTCCGGGGCCGAGTCCGGCGAGGGAACGACCCACCAGGACGTCGACGGGGTCGCGGCGCTCGGGCACGCTCGCGAGCAGCAGGCCGTCGAGCGGGGCGCTCGGGAGGTCCTTCGCGCTGTGCACGGCGACGTCGGCGCGCCCCTCGAGGA
>Ga0307375_10002878_pt1 | contig 17308 bp, 13 predicted proteins | sample TR1MG_FD_202531 | JGI IMG/M metagenome (GOLD analysis project Ga0307375, IMG submission 202531) | Soil microbial communities from Risofladan, Vaasa, Finland - TR-1 | ecosystem: Environmental > Terrestrial > Soil > Coastal area > Acid sulfate soil | place: Finland: Risofladan, Vaasa | collected... | reverse complement strand
TTAAGCTATCGATGGCATTGTCGAGAAGATCGAGTTGGTGGCGCTGGGTCACGGATTTACCTCCTGCTCCGCCACTTTCTGGAAATGGCGAAGCACTCGGTGAACAGAGGTATACGGGTTATAGTTATTGTTCGGAGCTTGCTCTTCGAGCCATTCGGCGTTTCCAATTGCTTCTTCCACTCGTTCCATGAGGCTCTTGGCGATAACAGCATTAGCTTTTTCATAACCTGGCATATGCTGCTCTCGGATTCGTTGGATCACAGCCGAACATTTACGGAACGGCGCATCTGTCTTTTGAAAATGGAGCAGCACCCAAAATTCGAAACAGGGAATTGAAATAGCTTCCTGAATGGGCAGCGGCTTTTTCTTGCGGTCGGCTAGGGCCTTGATCTTTTCCCGTGCACGGTCATAACTCTCATGGCCATCACGGTCGAAAACGCAGTAAACACAATCGTAGCCACCCTGTTCCCCACACTTTTCCTCAGCACAGCCTACAACGCTGATGGGTGCCGGGCCTTTCGTGTTTTCAGCGAGGATGATTTCCGCAGTGGTCAGCCCGTACTTGATACGTGCCGCCTCGAAGTACTCCTGCTCGGTCTCGCCCTCGCAAACGATAAGCGTAATGGACCGGGGAGGCTTCTGCCCAGAGGTACGACGGAATGACCCACTGCCGCGTAGATTTGAAATCGGAGTGCGACGAGCCATATATCAGCCCCCGAGATTGCCGATGAACGGTATAGCACCGTAGCGGCCTTTGAGATAACCACGCTCCAGTGCCTCATCTTTTCTTGGCGAATACTCAAGTAACGAGTAGAAATGTGAAGAGCGCTGATCGTCTTTTTCTACAAACCATATCTGGTCACGTCGTAGAAGGTCGATGTCGAGTAAGGTTGTGTCATGTGTGGTGAAGACTAACTGCGCATTTTTCTCGTTGTTGATGCTGTGGAAAAGCCCCACGAGAAAGCGAGTCATATGGGGATGCAAGCTGCGATCCAGCTCATCAACGAACAGGGTTGCACCCGATTCGAGCGCACGCATCCAGCCACCGGTAAACTCAAAAAGTTTTCGAGTACCATCTGATTCGTCAGCAAGTTCAATCGGGACTTCTTCCTCAGAATCATTGCGCTTATGCCAAGCAAGGACACGCAATCGCTTCTGGACTGGAGGCGCGACACCTGGCGGAAGGCCACTAATATCAAATTGAATCTGCATGCCACCAGGTTGCATCAACCCCATCGGGAATGATGAAGCTACCTCCTCTTCCTGCAATTCCAAACGGTCAATGCCAACGTCCGCAGCACGGATAAATCTCATGATTTGATCGTGACCACTCGGTTGGCGTAGCAGCTCCAAGCTCAGAAAAGGGTTGAAATCTATACCAGGTGCCAGAACGATCAGCTTTTGAGTAATCCAGGAAAAAGCGGGCTTAAGTTGTGCATTGTTCAATTGAATCGCAGTCGACAAGAACAAAGCGTTGCTCCGTGTAAAATCTTGCCAGACCTTGCGTTCCGCGCGTTCTGCTTTGAAATTAGGACCAAACCACCAACGGTACACACCCGTCTCGGTGTATTCCCTCTCGAACCATCTTTGAGCCCGTCCTTGCGGGTATGCAACCAGCCATTCTTTGATGACACGCTCAGCACTCAATTCGCAGCAGTAGTGATAGCGAACGTCATCATCGGCAATAAATATGATCTCGAACTCAGACGGCTGCTCAGATGCAACTTTTGAAAATAGAAATGGTGTGACTGGAATGCGTTGCCCTTCTTGAAAATTAGGAGCCGAGGTATGCACCAACATCCTTAACGTTTCGATAGCGCGAAGTAGGTTGCTTTTCCCAGCAGCGTTGGGACCATAAATGACTGCTGACCGCAGCATTCGCAGATCTTTATCCTTGCCCGGACAAACATTTCGTTGTTGATGAGCCGTGTCAGGACTTGCCACCATACTTAGTGTCTGACGCGCCAATACGGAGCGAAAATTAGTAACACTGAACTCTATAAGCATGATTTTAACTGGCCGAATAACTATAACGGGTAGCAATAATTGCGTAAATTCCGCAATTATGCAATACTAATGTTGTATTATTTATGAATAAGGAGAAAATCATGGCTACTAACCCCCCGTTTGGTGATGGACAAAGAAAAGGTGCTGTTCGGGATCGTTCGCAATTTCAAACCCCTGCCGGCAACTGGGCCAAGCGAGGCCCAGATGGGAAAATCATGGATGTAAAAACCGTAGACAAGACACCTTTCAAGGGCGTGCGAAAAGAAAAGTGACAGTTCGCTTGTCTTGCATTCATCGTGGAGACTCCCCGCGCACCAGCAACTCAGCAAAATCGTAATTCACACTGGTCACCCCAAAGTCCGGCTCTCGCTGGAATGGCTGACGCAAATAGTGACTGCGGTGGGTGTCTTCGCCGGTAAATTCGACGATGGCGAGGATGAAGTCGTCTGGTTTGTTGAGTGAGTAAAGAATTTCGTTGCGTGTGACGGTAATCGTGGGCGCACCGGAAATGCGGCCTTTTACTTCGATGAAGCGCAGCTTGCCACTACCTGGAATGCGGCTTTCGATGTCGTAGCCGAGCTTTTCGAATTCGCGGTCGGTGGGGTCGAAGCCCAGACTGCGCTCGATCTCCATAACGACGGCGCGTGCACGCGCGGCACTGATCTGTGTATCCACAGGTGCAGTTGGTGTTGCCGCCGCATGGCCCTTCATGGCTGCGAGTAGTCCCATCGGCACTACCAACAAACCGCCAAGTACGTTGGGGGGCAGCGGCGAAATTTGGGCTTCAAGTTTTAATTCTTCCAATCGTTTTTGCAGTCGCCCCTGAAGGTTGTCGGCACGCTTGCGGGCTTCGCCCGAGTTGAGTTTTGCGTTTGCTTTTCCTGCCTGCTCCTGTAGTTTGAGCTGCTCGGCGCGGTGATCCCAATAGGTGATCTCCTTGGTGAGCCGCTCCTTCACCGCCGCCTCAGTCTTGGCGATGAGTTCAAGCTTGCGACCTCGCACCTCAGCCAAATGCTCCGGTACAACGTGAGCTACGGCATAGCCCTGCGCCTTTTGTTCAAGTTCGCGGTTGATCCAGTTGCACTCTGGACGATCAAGAAGTTCCTCTACAGTAGGTTCACTCGCCGCCAATGGCCGATAGTCGAGATAGGGTGCGTAATGCACATGGCGCATGGCGCCGTCTTCGTCGAGTTCAACATAGAGCATCCGCTTGGAGACAACGCGGCGTTCACCCGTGCGCGTAAGGCCCGCATCCTGAATCGAATGTTCGAGATAAAACAGCACACGCGGCTGTGTGCCTCTTTCGCGCTCGTCCACCAATACAGCGCCTCGCTTCAAGAGATCGCGATGACGTTCAAGTGTGATGTCGATGACCGAGTCTAGTAAAGGATGTCCTGGGCAAACGAAGGCGGCTAATGGCAAACCTTGTGGTGCCACCAGCGATTTCTCAAAGGCGATGCGCTCATAGCGCGGCAGCACAGGTTCGCCAGTGCCAATTAATCGGTCGCGGTTGCGCACTGGTGCAGGGACATGGGTAATTTCGTAGCGGCGCGGTTCGCGCTGCTTGGCTGCTCCGCCGAGATTTTTGAATGCTTCAAGAAAAAAAGATTCGATGTAATGCGGTTGCAGGCGGCGGGCATCCGCACGTTCCATGTCTTCACGAATGCGTTGAACACGGCTTACGTCCATCGCATCATGAGCGAGTGCACGTTCTTCAAGTAAATCTTGAAGGTGGCTGCGGTCGAGCGCATGGTCAAGAACTGTGGTCAGATAGGCCATTACCTCTGGACGTTCACCGTGCCTGATCGCCTCGATCAGAAGATCACGCAGCGATTTGCCCTCGAATTGCAGTTTGCCAAGTACGTCGAACACTTGGCCTCCCAATGATTGACGTGCTTGTTCAAGTTTTTCCAGCAACTGGCGATAAACGTCACCTTCACGGGTATCATCAGCCACAAGATTCCACAGGTGGCACACTTCGGTCTGCCCGATGCGGTGGATGCGTCCGAAACGTTGCTCGATACGGTTCGGATTCCATGGTAGATCGTAATTCACCATCAAGTGCGCGCGCTGAAGATTGATGCCCTCGCCAGCTGCGTCGGTGGCCAGCAGTACCTGTACCTCAGGGTCGTGCCTGAAGGATTCCTGCACTTTCATGCGCTCTTCGCGGCCGATGCCACCGTGGATGATGACCACGGCCTCCTTGCGGCCGAGCAGTGTGGTGATACGGCTCTCCAGATAATTCAATGTGTCGCGGTGCTCGGTGAAAATGACCAGCTTCTGATGTGGTGATGGTGTAGGCCGCGGTATCGCGCCCGAGCCGTAGGGTGCATCCGGTTCGGCTACCCGGTTAGTGGTGCTAGTGGTGGTAAAAATTTCGTTGAGCAAACTTGCCAGCTCGCGCCACTTGGTGTCTGTGCTGCTGCGGCGTACTCCGAGGGCGAGCGCCTCCAGTCCCTTCAACGTTTCGATCTCAGCCTTTAACTCGCCGATGCTGCGGGCTGCAGTTGCCTGATCGAGAATTTCCTCCTCGGCTGCTTCTACCTCGTTGTCGGGTGCTTCATCAAGGTCCTCCATATCTTCGCTATCAAGTGCAGGAACCGTGGACGCAAAGATGGGTGCGACCTGCCCACCGCGCTGAAGCACTTCCAGTTCGCGTAGCCGACTTTCCAACCTCTCACGCCGGCGGCGTAGAGACTGATATATTGCCTCTGGGGATGATGCAAGCCGCCGTTGAAGAATAGTCAGCGCAAAACCGACCGTGCCTGCGCGCTTGTCGTTTTCAAGTGCCTCAGCGCGATTAAATTCTTCGCGTACGTAATTGGTGACGGCCATATATAAGTGAGCCTCAGCTTCCGAGAGCTTGTACGGAACGGTGTAGGCAATGCGCTGCGGGAACAGCGGCGTACCATCGAACTTGAGTAAGTTCTCCTTCACCATTCTGCGCATCATGTCGGAAACGTCAGCCACATGGACACCATCACGGAATCGTCCCTCGAAACGGTCGCCGTCGAGCAGTGCCATGAATAACTGGAAGTCCTCTTCCTTGCCGTTGTGCGGCGTCGCCGTCATTAGTAAGAAGTGCCGCGTGAGGGTTGATAGGAGTTGACCAAGCCGGTATCGCTTGGTGTACTTGATTTCGCCGCCGAAGATCGTGGCCGACATCTTGTGCGCCTCATCGCATACCACCAGGTCCCATCTGCAATCCGGTGCCTGGAGCTTCTGCTGCACGTCCTCGTTACGCGAGAGTTTGTCGAGACGGGCGATGACAAGGTTGGTTTCGAGAAACCAGTTACCCGTGCGTGCCGCTTCGAGTTTGTCGTTGGTGAGAATCTCGAAGGGCAGATGGAAGCGTCGGTAGAGTTCATCCTGCCATTGCTCTGCAAGGCTGCCCGGACAGACGATGAGGCAACGTTGCAAGTCGCCACGAGCGATCAGTTCCTTGATAAGCAGGCCCGCCATGATGGTCTTGCCGGCGCCAGGATCGTCAGCAAGTAAAAAGCGCAGTGGCTGGCGCGGCAGCATGGACTCATAAACAGCGGTGATCTGGTGAGGCAAAGGATCGACGATAGAGGTATGTACCGCCAGCACCGGATCGAACAGGTGTGCGAGACGAATACGCTGCGCCTCGGAAACAAGGCGGAAGAGCGCGCCGTCACCGTCAAAACTCCATGGCCTGCCCTGCTCCACCAGTTCTAGTCGTGGTTCGTCGTGGCGGTAAAGCAACTCGTTGGCAACCTTGCCGGAAGCGGTTTTGTAGGTGAGCTCCAGCGCTTCAGAGCCGAACCACTGGACGTTGACAACCGTCACCAGTGCATCCGGGATAATGCCGCGTATGGCGGCGCTGGGCTGTAGTTGTTCGAGTTTCAGCATTCAGAGATTTGATGATTTTTCAGTCATCATGAATTTATTCTTGTTTGTTGTGGAATCGGCTTGATTCTCCCTCATCCGAAATGTACTTTTTTCCCAACATAAGAGCAATGAAAAAAATGGCCTAGCTATTATTGGTACACGGTCTTGGCGTGTAAGATGATGGGCAAACATACTTACTACAATATCGACGAAAGCCTCTTTGTTATATGTAGCTTACTGTTCCAGCGATGTCGTCTCGACAATAACCTCGAACTGCTCCAGCACCTCCGGCCGCCGCTGCTTGATGAATCGGGCTACGGATTTGTTCTCTAACAGTTTGGCCAGATAACCCCGCGCCAGCACCATATTGAGCACGTCTTGCCCGTAAGTTTGTTCGACCAGTTTGTATTGCCCCTGCACATTGGCCATTTCACGTTCCATGCGTGACATCTGCTCCTGGGTGACCCCGGCCTGTTTCTTCGGTTTCTTACCATCGATCAGCATATCCGCCGGTGTAGCTGCCAGCAGCGCATCGGCATAGCTCGTCGTCAGGTTGTTCGCGGAAATCATGAGTTCCACACATTCAACCTGCCGAAGTGGCTTCATCTGCCGCAGTACGCGGGAAACATTGGTGGTGAATTCACGATCCTTGAGTAATTCGGTGGCTTCTTCGCAAACACCATCCAGTAGCGTAGCCTTTTTGTGAATCAAGCTGACATCAACGCCAAGCGCTATCGCCAACCGGCTAGGCGAGACGCCGCGATCTATGGCACGACGTATCATGTAATGCTCCTGGATCGTCGAAATCCGGTTGATACGGGTGTTGTATGTATAGCTTTCGTCGTCCTTGGCCACTAAACATGGCGCATCGGAATAACCCGACTCGCGTAGCGCAATCAGGCGAATATGGCCATCAAGCAACAAATGCTGACGGGAATCATCGCTTACGGGTGTCACCGAGAGAGGCTCGATCAAACCGATTTCTGTAATGGAAGCGAGTATCTGCCGGTATTTTCTGGATGTCGCCAAGCCTTCAGGCGTTTTTCGTGAGGGCAGCAGATTGTCCAGGGCAACAGTTAGAGTCTCTGGAATGAATCCCAGCGCCACCTTGCTCATGACAGGCTCCCGCTGCTCCAGACCCGTTCGGAGAGATATTTCGGCAGGGTGTCGAGTCCTTCCGCGCGCAGAAGATTCACGAAATTTTCGTCCGCCAGCAATTGGCGCAGCGCGCCGATGATGAATAGCAGGCGTTGCTGGACACATTCAGCTTTCTTGACCATCAGTTTTTGGCGCTCGACTTCGCGCTGATAGGTGCGTACCAAGCTGGAAGTTGATGCATCTGCCCGCTTGCGAGGAGCCGCCTTCGAGACAGTTCGCCCCAGCGCCTGTCGTTTCTCAATAATACGCCGTACTTCCATCAACTGTTTGCCGCGCAGCTTGCCGGATTCATAGGCGTCCTGCAGCCCGGACTGCAAGGCTTTGTCGTCGTCACCGGCACCGACGATGGTGAGCGCTGCGTTGAGCGGTATATGGCCTTTCTCAACGGCAATCAGCAAACGTTCCTCGCCTTGCTCAAGGAGAGTGAGGATGCCCTGCACGTATTGCATGGTCAGCCCGGTCTTGGCGGCGATGCTCTTGGGAGTGTAGCCCTTGTCCTTGAGCTGCCCGATGCCAGCCAAAATTTCCAGCGGGCGGCTCTGGCGTCGCGCGATGTTCTCCGCAAGGCTCATGAGAAAAGCATCTTCGTCGCTGACATTGATTACCAACGCTGGTATTTCAGTCTCGCCAAGAGTTCGAAACGCCGTCAGCCGACCCTCGCCGCAAACCAGCAGATAGCGTTTGCCATGCTCAGGATCGCGCGGCGTGACCGTGATCGGTTTTTTCAAGCCCAGCGCCTTGATGTTACCAACGATTTCGCCAAATACCCTGGCATTTCGTTCTCGCGGATTGAGAACATCGATCTGATCCACCGGAATCATCCGTATCTCACTGGTTGAGTGCTTAGCAGTCATGCTGACCTCCGTAGTCGTGTGCGCGCTGCCATGTTGTAAAGGTAGTCGAGGGAATCAAAACGGTAGCCTTCGAATTCGATGGCGTTTTGCTCGGCCAGACTGATGCGTGGCAACCAGAAATCGAGCCGTGGCAGCAAGTAGTAATCCAGCGCCGCTTGATTGGCATGGTCGAGACGCATGGCGACTGTGATGTCGGGGCACAGGCTGGTGTCGAACCTCACCTTCCAGCGGTGACTTCCACTATCGTGAGTATTGCAACGGGCAAGCACTAAAGAGACGCTGAATTCCCCATTGACGCGCAGGATGTCGGTGGCCGGATCGCGCACTACCGTGCCGCCGATGGCAGCAATCCGGGCCTCGGTTTGGGCGACAATTTCCGGGTGCAGTTGGCGCAAGAAGCGATTGACCTCCAGATAGCGGTAGTCGCGATCAGGTGTAAAACCAACCATCTGGTAGGCTCGATACAAGCCGCCAAAACGGTTGGAATAGACTGCAGCTGATGGCATCCCCTCGGTTTCGTTGATAATCAGGCCGGAGAGAATGCCTCGGCTCTGATAGAGTTGGCGCAAGCGTTCGATCAGGTTCTCGTCGGTGTAGCGATGTGTCCGAGCGCGAACAATGCCTTGTGCGGTATAAAACACTTCAGGTGGCACGATAGGCTCGAAGGCGCCTTCTTTCTTGATCCACATGTCCTGTGTGTTTACGACATGGATTTTCTTGAGCTTGAATGAGGTGCGGTTGAAGACGTTGTTGCCGATATATTTCTCGTTGGTCAGCACCTCGTGAACTGTTGCACGTGTCCATTCCCGGTCAAGGTCGGTGTGCACCTTCATGTCGTTCAGCCGAGCAGCGATGGCCGATTCAACCAGCCCCTCGTCAATAAACCAGCGGTAGATCAAATTGACGATCCTGACTTCCTCATCGGGGCCAGGCATCAGTACGACACGATCCGTTTGTAGACTCTTTTGTTCACCGCGAGTCAGTTCGCTTTTGATTGAGCCGTGCTGGTCGATGAGGACGCGACGTAATCCGTAGCCAGCAGGACCGCCCTGGCGGTAGCCAAGCTCAATTAGCCGGCACTGGCCAGCAAAAACCTTCGCCGACAGTTCCCGGCTATATTCGCCAGCCATCGCCCGCTTGACGCCCTTGACGATGGTGGAGACTGGCGAACCATCATTTTCAAACTGTTCGGCACAGTAGGTAACCTGAATGCCTGCACGGCGGCAGATATACTCGTAATAAGCGCTTTCGTCGGCATCCTGAAATCGCCCCCAGCGGCTTACATCGTAGACCAGGATGATCTGGAAGTCGGCAGTGCCTGTCTCAACGTCCTTGATCAACTGCTGCAAGGAGGCGCGTCCTTCGATACTCAGTCCGCTCTTGCCTGCATCGGCGTAGGTCTTGACGATTTCGATACCACGATGGGCAGCATATTCGCGGATCTTGTCGGCCTGATTTTCGGTGGAATACTGCTGGTGCTCGGTGGACATCCGCACATATTCGGCGGCACGAAATATTGGTGCATGTATCGCAGTACCGTTATTTGTATCGTCGCTATCCATGACACGGAGCCGTCCCCTGTGAATTCAATACCCGGCTCCCGGCTTCACAGATGAGGATGCGTCATCGTGCCTCGCAGATGCAGCTAAGGAATAACGCGGGACATCGATATGGTCGTGTCGAGAGCATTTCGGTCAAGACGTTAGCAGTGGAAATCATCATGGTCTATAGCGTCTACTCTTTTCAATCAGCCCGTTTTGCTCTCAAACTTATCGCTAGCGCATGAAATCAAATTGATTTCCACTATCCACGCGTCCATCTTTGCAATTCTGGACGCGTCAATGGGTGTAAGCCGGTAAATGCCAGACGGCACGGGGCTTTCCGACTTTGACATGTCCATCTTTGCAATCAAAGCAACTCGACGCTTTTTGTTGCGAATTTTTTGTTTGGCTCGATTGCGCTCGGCAAAGTCGGGGTTTTTAGCTCGGTATTCGCGCGAGTAATTGGGGTGCAGATCGGCCCACTTCTTAGCGTGCTCTCTCTGGTCAGCCTTGTAGGCAGGATCAGTTTGACGCTTGGCCTGCTGCCAGCGCCGTTTGCGTTCGCGCTGGCATCTCTCCGATGGGCAGAATTTTTGATTCTTAACCTGTGGGCGCGGCTCGAACGGATCGCCGCAGACTGGACACTTCCTGCTTGCCATGAAACCTCCTGACATGGCGTGTCAACGATGTCTGCGGAGGTGAACCGGCGAATCAGGGTCTCACGATGGCATTCCTGCTGGACACATCCAGTAATTCAGGGGCGTGAAGTAGGACTCGATTTCAAAGCTTGAGCACCGGCACGATAACGCCAGAGACGCCGCGTTTCAAAATTTAATCCTCCTTCAGAAATGGTAACACGTAGAACAGTCAAGCAGAGGCAACTACAAATTCGCCAGCCGCGCCAACGGCAATTATTACCCCAGTTTTTTGAACGGCAGCACAGCAGCACCGGTGCGCAGCCCATCCAGATAATCCGCCCAGTTCTGCATCATCTTTTTGCGTTCGTCGAGGCGTAGCATGTGAGTTTCCCGCTTGTACGCTGCGCGCACCTGATCTTGATCCGCGTGTGCAAGTTGGATCTCAATCAAACGCACGTCATAGCCAAGCTGTTCCAAGTTCGTGGACGCCATGGCACGGAAGCCGTGTCCTGTCATCTCTTCACTTGTATAACCCATTCGACGAATTGCTGTCAGAATCGCATTGTCAGATAAGCACCGCGATTTTGATTGATGGGAGGGAAATAGATATTGCCCATCACCTGTGATTTTTTTGAGTTCCGCTATGATTGCGGTTGCTTGGCGCGTGAGAGGCACAACGTGTTTGCGCTTCGCTTTCATTTTTCCTTCTGGAATTGTCCAATCATCCTTCTCAAAATCAAATTCTGACCATTCCGCATGCCGCAGCTCACCAGGGCGAACGAACACCAGCGGCGCGAGTTTCAGAGCCAGCCGCACCACCTCGCTGCCCTTGTATTCGTCGATATTGCGCAGCAATGCACCTATCGCTAAAGGCTCTGTGATCGCGCCCAGGTGAGTTTCCTTGGCAGGCGGCAAAGCCCCCTTCAAGTCACTCGTTATATCGTGCTCTGCGCGGCCTGTGGCCACGGCATACCGCCATATCTGGCCGCAGTTCTGATGCAGCCGGTGAGCAGTATCCAGCGCGCCGCGAGCTTCCACCTTGCGCAGCGCGGCAAGCAACTCAATGGGCTTCACTGCATTTATCCCTACACCCTTGAAGTGAGGGAACAGGTCACGCTCAAACCTGCGTATGATTTTGGACGCATGGCTATCTACCCATTGACCGCTAAACTTATTGAACCATTCGCACGCAATCGCCTCGACCGTTTCCACCACCTCGACCTGTGCGGCAGCAGATGCGATTGCGGCGCTTTGAGCCTCTTTCTTCACCTCCATAGGGTCAAGCCCCGCTGCGAGCAGCTTGCGCGCTTCCAGTGCCCATTCGCGGGCGTTCTTGAGACTTACTGCCGGGTATTGGCCGAAGCTCAGCAGCTTCTCTTTGCCAGCTATCCTGTACTTCAACCGCCAGAGCTTACTTCCGTTTGTTTTGACCAGCAAGTGCAAGCCATCACCATCCGCCAGCTTGTAATCTTTCTCGCCCGGTTTCGCTGCTGTCACGGCCTTATCGTTTAGCTTTCCCATTATATTCATCCTCGTTTTTTAGGCTTGGACGTTGACGATACCCCCAGCATCATAAAAATGCAACGGATACCCCCAGCGATACCCCCATAAAAGCTGGACACGGTAGAACGCTTGCGAACAATAAGGAACGTATGCGGAATGCCGCAAGCCTTATATCTATTGGGATTAAATAGCTTTAGACGAAGAAAAAGCCCGTGGGGTCACGGGCTTAAAAATACGGTTTTGGTGGAGATAAGCGGGATCGAACCGCTGACCTCTTGCATGCCATGCAAGCGCTCTCCCAGCTGAGCTATACCCCCGGTACCTCGAAAGAGCGCGCATTATAGTGATGCGTCCTATGCTTGTAAAGCTGATGTGTGCCGATATGTCATGATACAGGACATACGGCAGTATCAAACTCACAGAACGTCAAACTTGCCCCAGCCTTCATTACTGTCAGAATGAAAGCGGCAAGGTGTCATTTTGTAACGTGAATTGTACAAAGCCGATATTTTTCCGATACACAAATAGCTGACCATGGCGGCCCGGCAAGGTGATAATTAAACCTTGATCGTGTTGCTAACGTTTGCTCGCCAACCCGGATTGTAAAATGTCCCGAATGTGAAGGCTGCCATGTTATCTATACTGATGGTTGACGATGATGCCCAGATACGCCAGTTGCTGAGCGATTATTTGTCCGGATTCGGCATGTCTGTCGTTGCCGTTGCCGACGGGAAGGCAATGGCCGAAGCGCTTAAAAAGTCGACTTTCGATCTGGTGATACTCGACCTGATGCTGCCCGGGGAAGACGGCCTGTCCCTGTGCAGAAGCTTGCGCGCGGAGTCGGACATTCCGATCCTGATGCTCACCGCACGTGGCGAGGCGATGGACCGGGTGGTGGGACTGGAATTGGGCGCCGACGATTATATCGTCAAGCCTTTCGAACCCCGCGAACTGGTTGCACGCATCCAGACTATACTGCGCAGGACACGCGGGAACCGCGAAAACCACAAAGACCGGAACGAGGCAGAATTCATGGGGTGGCGCTTGAATTATGTGCTGCGCCATCTCGTGTCGCCGGAGGAGTTGGTTATTCCGCTCTCCAACGCGGAATTCCGCTTGCTCACGGTGTTTATCGAACACCCGAACCGAATATTGTCCCGCGAATTTCTGCTTGATTCTGCGCGGGGAAGGGACAGGGATCTGTTCGATCGCAGCATCGATATTCTGGTTTCCCGTGTGCGCCAGAAACTCAATGACCATTCCCGCACCCCTACCCTGATCAAGACCGTACGCGGTGAGGGTTATTTGTTCGAAGCGAAAGTAACCCGATGAAAATTGCCAGCGTTGATTCGCTATTTGCAAGGCTGTTTTTGCTGCTGTTTGTCATTCTCTCGGTCAGCTATTTTGCCGGAAGAGAAATATTGGTCAGCCTTGGCGTCGATCGGCCGCCTCTTCCCCAGCAGCATCATCCGTTCAGACTGTACGGCTTCCTGATCAGGCTGGCTGCCGTCGGTTTGACATCCTGGATCGCCGCCCGCTGGCTTACCTATCCGATCAAGCGCCTGGCAAATGCCGCCGAAGAGCTGGGCAAGAATTTGAATAGCCCGCTGATTGACGAGAAGTCCGGACCATCAGAGGTACGGCAGGCATCCAGGGTATTCAACCAGATGCAGACGCGCCTCAAGCAGCAAATGGAAGAACGCACCCGTTTTCTGGCAGCCGTTTCGCACGATTTGCGCACCCCGCTTACCCGTCTCACCCTGCGCGCGGAAAAAATCACCCAACCTGATTTGAAATCGGATGTCCGGAACGATATTAATGAAATGACCGGCATTATCGACATCACACTCGATTATCTGCGCGGTGATGCGCAGCCGGAAGCGGCTTGCCTGTTCGATTTGGACGCGCTGGTACATTCGCTGGCCGAAGATGCCAGCGAAAGCGGCAAGCTGGTAAAGGTAACCGGCAAGATTCGCCCAATCAGGCTGCAGCCGGTTGCGATACGCCGTTGCCTGAACAATTTGCTTGAAAATGCGCTGCGTTACGGGGAAAACGCAAGCATATCCATGCACGAGACTGCCGACAAAGTTGTCATTGCCATCCGGGATACGGGACCCGGAATACCGGACGAAAAACTCGAAGCGGTATTTGCCCCCTTTTACCGGCTTGATTCTTCACGTAACCGCCATTCGGGCGGGGTGGGACTGGGACTTTCAATTGCGCGGGACATGGCCAGAAAACACGGGGGAGATATCATCCTTGAAAACGGTCCGCAGGGCGGATTGATCGCCTCGCTGATCTTGCCCAGACAACTTTGAAAATAGCTGTATCCCTGCTCCTAGTGTATTTGTATCAAAGCGCATACAAAAATACCCGTACTTTTACAAAGCGGACATAACCCGGATACCCGGTCCGATTACATTACCAAAGCGTTCTCTCGTGAGACTGAATGCTTCAGCCGGCAATATTTTGATTATCAAACAGGAGAGCAGAATGAAATTATCTTACATGTATTCAAAACTGGGTTTACTCGCCACGCTTGCCACCGGGACAATCCTGATCGCCTCATTCAATTCGATCGCCATGGCAGACCCCTCCGCACATTGCAATCACCCGCAAATGACGCAGGAACAGATGCAGCAGAGTATGCAGGAAAGAATGAAAACCAGAATGGACAGGCTGGCGCAACGTCTGGAAATCAAGGCATCTCAGCAAGCGGTTTGGGAAGGCTTTGCCAAGTCGTTCGAAACGCTGCCGGAGCACAATGCAAAGATGCCGGCTGATGATGCCGATGCTGCAACCATTGCCCGTTACCATGCCGACAGGGTCGCGGAAATGGCCGGCAAGCTGACCAAGATTGCAGACGCAACCGCCAAGCTGGAAGCGGCATTGACTCCGGATCAACGCAAAATTTTTGATCAGACTGCACAACTATTTCTTCATCACAGGCATGGTGCGGACTTTGGTCATCACGGAATGGAACGCGGCGAAATGCGTCATGGCCGGGATCAAGATGAGCGTGGTGCATCTTAACGATTCAGGAATTTGACCGGCCGGGGAACAGGCCGGTAAAAAATTGCAACTTATGTGATTCCAAACAAATTATAAGCTCTGGTACCGGGATGTTGCCCTGAGGGGGAAGGCCGTTGTTGCCCGCTCAGGCAACAGGTAACACGGGTAGCGGGTTCGGCCACTTTCCGCTCCTGCGGCGCGATAATCGCTCTTATAATGCAACCGCACATACTTACCGGAACCAGCATTGACATGAAGCGGACCGCCTGATGAAAATACAATCCCAAGCGCATGAATTTCGTCAAACATTGCACCGATTGAAAAAGTATTTTGCTCGTTATGGTTTTTTTGCGGGGGCCGGCGTGGTTCTGGCTTTGGTCACGCTGCTTCCGACTTACGCAAAAAACGCCGAGAAACATCCCGGGGCAGATGCCCCGATTCCCGTCACGGCCACGACCGTGGAAAAGCAATCCATGCCGGTATGGATAGATGCGCAGGGCACCGTTACCCCGCGCAATTACGTCAACGTCATGCCGCGTGTGGCAGGATTGCTGGAAAGCATCAATTTCAAAGAAGGGCAACCAGTCAGGGCGGGCCAATTGCTGGCCACCATAGACCCCCGCCCTTACCGTATCCAGCTGGAACAGGCGCAGGCGCAACTTGCAAAAGACCAAGCCCAGCTTGACGGTGCCCAGTCCGACCTGGTGCGCTACGAAACATTGCTCAAACAGGAATCCATCGCCGAACAGCAGGTAACAGATCAACGCGCCCTGGTAGCCCAACTGGCGGGCACCGTTGCCATGGACAAGGCCTCTGTGGATAACGCCGGTTTGCAGCTGGACTGGACCCGGATCACAGCGCCCAGTTCGGGAATCGCAGGTTTGCGCCAGGTTGACGCAGGCAACATGGTTGGCACCAGCGGTGCAATCGGCGGTGGCACCGGCGCATTAAGCGGTACAGCGCCAACCTCGACACCCATCGTAACAATCGCCCAGGTGCAGCCGGTCTCGGTGACTTTTGCGATAGCACAAACTCAGCTCCCCATGATACTTGAGCGCATGCGTGCAACAGCCGATCTGCCGGTGCAGGCCTGGGATCAGCGTCGCAAATCGCTGCTGGATAGCGGAAAGATTATCGCTGTGGATAATCAGATCAACCCGGCCACCGGCACGGTCATGCTCAAGGGTGAATTCGACAATTCCCAAATGGCACTGTTTCCAAACCAGTTTGTCAACGTCCGGCTTTTGATCGACACGCTCAAAGATGCCGTGGTCGTTCCATCTGCGGCGATTGCGATCGGGGCACCCGGCAGTTATGTCTATGTAATCGACAGCGATGACAAGGTTGCGGTGCGCAAAGTCACGACCAGTGCCAGCAACCTGGATTACACCGCAATCACTTCCGGGCTAAAGGTTGGGGAGCGCGTCGTGACCGACGGTCTGGACCGGTTGAGGGAAGGCAGTACGGTAAAAATCGTTGCCGAGTATGGCGTTTCCAAGCCCGCTAATTCAGGCACGCCCGACCACAATAAAGCCGACAAACCAGGACTCACAAAGCATCGGGCGCCGCCAACATGAATGGTGACGAACAACAGAACCAGGGAAGCACGGCGCAAGGAACATCGCCCCAAGGGGAATCGTCCCAAGAAAAATTATCCGGTTATGCTGCCACCCCCGATAACGGGCATCACACATCGGGCGAACTGGTGGCTAGCGATTTAGGCGAACCCAGTCCGTCCCGCATTTTCATACTCCGTCCCATCGCCACCACTTTGCTGATGGTTGCAGTGTTGCTGGGCGGCTTCGTCGGATACAGCCTGTTGCCGCAATCCGCTTTGCCCGAGGTCGATTACCCGACGATTCAGGTGACGACGCTATATCCCGGTGCCAGCCCGGACGTGATTACATCATCGATCACCTCCCCGCTGGAGCGGCAATTCGGGCAAATGCCCGGACTGGCACAGATGTGGTCCGGCAGTTCGGGCGGCGCCTCGGTAATTACCCTGCGCTTTGACTTGAGCCTGTCACTCGATGTCGCCGAACAGGAAGTTCAGGCGGCAATCAATGCCGCCACCACTTTCCTGCCGGGCGACCTGCCCTCGCCGCCGATCTATGCCAAGGTCAATCCGGCCGATGCGCCGGTGATCACGCTGGGCCTGACCTCGGACACGCTGCCGCTTACCCAGCTGCAGGATATCGCCGACACCCGGCTGGCGCAGAAACTTTCGCAGGTAACCGGCGTGGGATTGGTCACCCTGAGCGGCGGCCAGCGCCCCGCGGTCAAGGTACAGGTCAACGGCCGCATGCTTGCCTCATATGGATTGAGTCTGGCCAATGTTCAGGCGGCGATCACGGCGGCCAACGTGAACATGCCGAAGGGCAGCTTTGACGGGCCGCAACGTGCTTCGACCATCAATGCCAACGACCAGCTGCAATCGGCCGAAGATTATCGCAACCTGGTTATCTCCTTCAACAAGGGCGCGCCGGTACACCTCGGTGATGTGGCAACGGTGGTGCAGGGTCCGGAGAACGCACTGCTGGCGGCCTGGGTCGACCACAAACCCGGCATTGTCATCAATGTGCAGCGCCAGCCCGGTGCAAACGTGATCGCCGTGGTCGACCGCATCCAGCAACTGCTGCCGCAGATGCGCAAGAGCCTGCCCGGCGCCACCAACCTGACTGTGCTTTCGGATCGAACCGTGACAATACGTGCCGCGATCTCGGATGTTAAATTCGAACTGATG
>Ga0307375_10002876_pt1 | contig 17310 bp, 16 predicted proteins | sample TR1MG_FD_202531 | JGI IMG/M metagenome (GOLD analysis project Ga0307375, IMG submission 202531) | Soil microbial communities from Risofladan, Vaasa, Finland - TR-1 | ecosystem: Environmental > Terrestrial > Soil > Coastal area > Acid sulfate soil | place: Finland: Risofladan, Vaasa | collected... | reverse complement strand
ACCGGCACCGGCAAGACCCACCTGGCCACCGCCCTGGGTGTCACCGCCATCCAGCAATACGGCAAGCGGGTACGCTTCTACTCCACCGTCGAGTTGGTCAACACGCTGGAGCTTGAGAAGGCTGCCGGAAAGCAGGGCCGGTTGGCCTATACGCTGATGCGCATGGATCTGGTGATCCTGGATGAGCTTGGCTATCTGCCGTTCTCGCAGGCCGGCGGCGCCTTGCTCTTCCATCTTCTGTCCAAGCTCTACGAGCACACCAGCGTCATCATCACCACCAATCTGACCTTTGCCGAATGGGCTTCAGTCTTCGGCGATGCCAAGCTGACGACCGCCTTGCTCGACCGTCTGACTCATCACTGCCACATCGTGGAAACCGGCAACGCGTCCTATCGTTTCCGCCACAGCAGCGCCACCGCCAAGGCGAAAATCAGCTCACGCGAGCGGACACGCAAGCAGAGCGACAGCAACGTCGACACCGCCGGAACCGAGGAGGCCATCGATCCGTTTTGAGTATCAGCAACCTATACTTATCCACAGCCGAGGGACCTTTCCTCGGCCTTCTTGCCCTGGTCAATTTTCAACGAGCACAGCTGGTCAGTTTTCAACGAGCGCCAACAGACTTGCGCACGCGGGTGATCGGCGCAACATGGCATTCCCTGTTCGGGAAAGACTGGGACGAGCAGCAGTGGTGGTGGAACGCAAGCCGCTATCGGCAGATCCTACGCGACGTGCAGCGTCGGCAACCAGCACAGTGGTTTGCCATCGACGACGACCTGGAAGGCTGGCCCGAGGATGATCGGGAGCATGTGGTTGGGTGTTCGCCACCGATCGGGTTAAGCGGCGAAGCTACTCAATCTACGCTAAAGGCGAAGCTAGAGATGTGGCGGTGAATCACGTGAGCCTTAAAGACAAGATCATCGTCACGTGGCTGGATCTCGATCCCGATCAGCTCTGGGGTATCTAGGAGGCCAATGCCACCACGTGGAACGGATCGACGCTGATCTTGGCGTCCGGGCAGTGCTCGCGTGCACCGGCATGGAAGGGGCCATGTCCGTTGGAACGGGCCCACCTGCAGTTCAAGGCCGACCGGTCCAATGCGTTGTGGGTGGCCGATTTCACCTACGCCTCCACCTGGCAGGGTCCCTGAGCCTGCGCGTCGCGCGCAGGCATGTGTTATGGCTAACCAGCATGCGAGGCGACACGTCAATAAGTAAGTTTTTACGATACTGGGATTGGCCTGATTGGTTTGCTTTCGTGCCCGAACCCCTGCCATCGATATCACGGGCTAATCAACCTACCCTTGCGCCCGGGACTGGCTTCTCCACTACCGTGACGCATTGAGCGATTTCGCCCCTTTAGGCTCGACCGCGGCAGGAGCAGCCTGCACCTCCTGTTGCTCTGGCATACCGGCCCAAGTCACTGCAGACAACGGAATAGCGTAAGCGTGGTGATCTTTATAGATAGCGCAGAAGTTTCCATAACACTCGATAATACGGAACTTTGATTTTGTGCCGCCAGGAATGGTTACTATCATCTCCGGCGAATGGATGAAACCACTCTTTTCGTCCTGAATTGCAAGATTGTTCCCAACCCTTTGAAAAGGGTCGACCAAAAACAAAACAATTACAAAAAATAAGCCAACAATCAGGATTGCTATCGTGATCGTCCAATAGATCACTAAGACGTGTTGAAAAAGACTTGGCAAGAACCGACTGATAAAGCTGACCTTTCGCTCAACAGAGTGATGGCCGTCATTTGGTGTTTCGCAAGGTCGTTTTTTCTTGTTGCTTTCGTCGACAGATCTTGCCATGGACATGATCAGTATCACTGTCGACGCAACGAGAGCTCCCGCCAGCCAGTGGCCTGACATGAAGCGGCTAAATGCAGGAAACGCCATTTCCAAGAAAAGTGTCCACGCATATATTGCCTGTAGGCAAGTCGTAGCGACATCCATGGGGAACATGGAGTCTTGAAGCGAAAAATGACTAAGGTACCCGCTATGAAACGCACTTCCGTTCATGTAAAGAAGCGGAGTGACGATGGCATAAAACGATGCGATCGCAGCCAGTCCAGGTACGAACTTTCCCCAGAGGCTTGCTTCCTTTACGGGGGCGCCCGGCCGCTCCTCCGGAAGAACTGCTTTTCTGTTTGGTTTTGAGGTCATGGTGTGCGTAGGTGAAAGAATAGGAGTTGGCGTTTCATCTTCAACCGTCGGGCAATCACTGGCGATGGTTAATCAGACCATCCATAGCTGTTCGACAATTAGCCGAAATTCTTCTGCTAAATGACTCCATTATTGTAGGCGAGTAAAGGACTTGAGCAAACTCGGGAGACACGCGCCCACAGGAATGAAGATCGTTCCGTGCGCCCACCTTTGCGGGATGGATGCGCTGATCGAAGCTACGGAAGGTGGCGCGGAGAGGTGCTTCTCAACGGCTTACTAATCCTCCGTCGCCTCCCTCAATGCGGCATGGTGCTCTGGATCCTTGGCTTCCAGGCCACGGAGGACGCGATCCACCATCCCTCGGGCCATCGCCGGAAAGTCGGCGTACTCCAGCAGGCGGTTGGTGGACTGGCTGTGCGATCCCTCGTCCGTGAAGCGAGCGATGGACTTGCGCTCGGCCTCGTCGTCAATCAACAGGTTGAGTTTCGACTCATAGCCACCGCCGGCCGGTTTGCGAAATCCAAGATACATTTCCAAGAATCGACGCAGAAGATTCGGGGTTCCGAGGTAGGAGTCGACATCGGCACTCGTAGCGGTTCGCATCTTCTGCAGGCAGTAGAAGATATGGTGGTAGTCGGATCGAAACTTGGCTAGGTGTTTGGGCAGAGCCACAAGTTCGCTGGTGCCAGCACCCTTCCCGTAGACCAAGTACCCACGATATCCTGACTTGAACTCCTTGTTTTCGTACCACTCCCGCTTGACGGTGTTGAAGAACTCCGAATTGTGCGTGGACACGAACACCTGCTTGGCGCTTTTGAGTTGACCGAGGAGAAGATACGCCACGCCGTAGATATGGTTGGAGTCCAGGCTACAGATAGGATCGTCGATGAAAACGACCGTCTGTTCGATCTGTTGGCCGTTCTGCTTCAGGCTGACGAGGAAGTACGCTAGGGATACCGCGGTCTTCTCGCCATCACTCAAGTTGGTGGCGACCTCATCGCCCCGCATAAAGCGCAGTGTGTTATCCGACCCCTGGGCCACCGAGATTCGACCTCCCATGATGAGCCGTAGGTGTTCGTTGATCTCGCTGGCCGCCACGGAGCTGCATTGTAGTTCCTCCTGGGTCGCATCGAGTTTGCTTCGAACGGTCTTGCCTTCCCAGTCCACCCGGTCCAGCAACGCTTTTGTCGTCACCACCGTTGTCTCCGCCTCGATCGATTCGGGGTCAAGCAGGTAGCGCGCCACAAAATTGCTTTTGACGCGATCAGCGGCCTTCCGGCGCAAGCCTTCCGCCTCGGCACAAGCTTTGTTGTGTTCCTTCGCCAGTGCATCAAGTTCAGCGGCGATCGTCATCAGTTCGGATAGCCGATCGCCCGCTGGCAGAACCTCAATAACAGAGTCCATCTGACCGAGTTTCCGGGTGAGCTGCATCACCCATCCGTCACGGATTTTCCTTTCATCCAAGAGCCATTGTCTCAATCGCTGTTCCAAGCCATCGAAACGATCTCGCAACGACGGAAGCCAGACACTCTGGTGAGGCAACTGTGTCTCTGTCGGATATCCCTCCAGCCCACGGATCGCGGCTTGTATGGCCGAATACTGCCGCTGGTACTCATCCGAGAAGTGCCTGGCGTAGTCGGCCATCGCTTGGGTGGCATCGCCGCCGCAGAATTCGCACTGGGTTTTCCCCTGGTGGATATGGAGGCCCGCTCGCACCCATTCACTCAGTTCTCGATTTTGCGCCAAGCGGGCGATAGTCTGCTGGTGAGGCGTGCCGCCGAGAAGTTGCGCAAAATCGACGGGCATGGGGAGACTTGGCGGCACCCGGTAAAGAGGCAACGCGATTATCGCGTAAGACGTGTGGTCACGTGCTGCCGTGATCGCATTTTCCAGAGCATCATCATCCAGCACGTGCGTGTCCGCCGCGCTGCCGATATGGGCTGCCATTCCCTTCAGATCCGGCGCCCGAAAGTTGCGAATGCCAAGAATGCTTCCGCATTCCGCAGCAAGCGAGGTGGCCTGCCCTTCGCGGATCTTCACCGCGCCGTCGTTCCGTTCTTTGGCGTTCTTGTAGATGCGCGCCATTCGCTGACGTTGGTGAGTGAACAACGCGATGCGTCGACTGAGTCGGATGTTCTCGGTGCCGACGATGAACAAAGCCGCAGCCGTGGTATGCCCCCGCTGTAGGTTGTCTTCGACGAAGTCGCTGTTGAAAACACGAACAGGGCACTGGGCCTGATCCTGTTCGTCTCGGGTGTCGATGGCGCCTTGCGCGGTGCGGAACTTCGCATATGCTCCGGGTGGAAACTTGGCTCCATCCGGTCGCTCCATCAACCGGAAGAACCGGGACAGGGTGGTCTTGCCGGATGCGTTCCAGCCGTATACCAGGTTGTAGCGACCAAAGTCCGGAAGCCGCGCATCCGCGCCCTTGTACCCATCCAGGACTCCGGCCCCGTGCAGCATCTCGATATTCGTGAACATCTCCATCCCCTGTTGCGGCAGTAGTGCTCCGTCATGCCACTGATTGTGCCCCGAGACGACGGGGCATGGTGGCGCCAACCGCGCACCTAGCTCGCTTTGGACGACGATGACGACCGCTGGCCGGGCGACCAGCACGATCGCCTAGCTAGGGAAACTCTGATTTTGCCCTGCGGTCGAAGCCTGACCTGATGAGGGAGCGTACCCGATGACGCCCAAGCAGATGAGCCTGCCGATGCAGCACGACGCGGGTTTCGAGCGGCATCGCAACCGGAACTGAAGGCCAAGCCCGGCGGAATCGGTAGACGGCCGCGTCGCGCATCATCTGGCAGCGTGAGTGTGATTGCACGCGCAGATACAGCGGCAAAGCGTTGTTCTCTACTTCTGCCGCCAGAGCAAGGCATTGACCGCACGCAGCGTCGGGTTTGAACAAAACGCGCAGCCTGCTTGCCGTGGGCGCAGCCGGCGCCGCCGTGCGAGCGGAGGATGCCACGCACTGATGCCCCAGTAATTGAAGTCACGTTCGCTGTTGGAATGACCGATTCGGCGCACCAGTTCGATCGCCAGCATGACACCGGCCAAGCACGATACGAAGGCGAAGGGCGCCGTTTGCTCCCGCTGCGTGACGGCCTTGAGCGTACCTTCGCCGCACAGCGATCGGAACAGGCTGTCGTACGCTAGGCCCACTAGGCGCCCGACATCGAGGTGAGGAAAGCGTGCGTGGATGCGGGTCGCGGCCGCGGCTGTCACGCGCTCGCTTCGCACCTCCTCCACCGACACACCCAGATGCTCGCTGATATGCACTTCGCGCGAAAATTCAACCGGGTCGGGTGCGTAAATGCAGCTCAGGCACGCGTAGTCGGTCGGCTGTCGGTGGTAGTGGACGACAACCTCGCGGATGTCGGTCGTCGAGGCATCGAACACTTCGCCGGGGAATTCATTCTGCAGCGCCCGTCGGGCGCGCCGACTGTCCACGGCCACGATCAGCCGCGGCAACCATGACCCATCCGAGCGCTCCTGCAAGGCTTGTAGGCGAGAGGGGCGGGGTACCAGCGTCAGGTGCGGGAAGAATGGCTGCGCATGGTGCGCAAGGCGTTCGGCCTTGCCGGCCTCGATGTCGGCTTCGTGAAACCATACTTGGCGATTGAGATTGCCCGAGTCGACCTGATCGTCGTCGGCGATCTCCAGGCGGCCCCGCAACTCCAGGTGGCGTCCGGCCCACAACAGCCCGTTGCCGATGGCACCGGCGCCGGCGAGATACGCGTGGCCGATGTCCACCGGCTGGTCGAGGGCTTCAAGGTCAAGACCCAGCACGGCGAAGGGCAACTTAAACGGGCTGGGCAAGTTGAAAGGCAGGTCGGCGTCGATTGCGCTATCGAGCAGCACTGCGCACGCGTAGCAGGCGATCCATGCGCACAACAGGCGGCGCGTCGGCGCGCAGGGCAGCGCAGATGTAGGCCGGTCCTGGGACATCGTGGCGCCATGTGCATCGACTTGGACAAAGATGTGCTTTGCGGCCGTTCGTCCTGATGCCTCGCCGATCACCAGTTCGGCCGAGATGGGGCTTGCCGGCATCTCTCGCGTTACCTCGCGTACCGTGCGGCCCAACAACTCGATCACGTCGGAGGCCAGAGCGAGGGCCGTGGGATCGGCCGGGTCGGCCGTGACTAGGACGGTCAGGTCCAACAACTCGGCGGCGTGCGCTTCGGCCAGACCCAGCGCTGCGGCGAGTGTGGCGGCATTCTGGCGCTGAGCACCGGTAGTTAGCGTAATTGGAGGCATGTGGAGCCGACCTCAGCGACGGGGACCTCGCACCAGTGGGCGGAAGGCGCAAAGCGAAACACCTTGGTGTGATCGAGAAAGGTATCGACGCGCGTGTGCGCGGCGAACTCGGGCACCACAAGCGACAGGGCGCCGACGTGTCGCACAATCGCCCAGCGGTCGTCGGCCAGAGAATGGAAGGCTTCGTGAGGATGCGAATGCACTTGCGCTGCGACCATCACCCGGTCCCGGCGCAAGGTGGTGCGCAGGGCTGCCATGCTGCTAGGCGGGATGTGGAACATGTCTTCTGCGGCGCGTTGCTGCGGCCTGTAGACGTTGACGACCTCGATACCCCGCACCGACGGGCGCCCGAGCCAAAGCACCACGCACTCTCGATAACGTGCGCCAGCCTCGCGCAGGTGACCGAGGGTGACTGCAACGTGCGCGGTCGCGCAATGCACCATGCGGGCCGTATCAGTCATTGCCTTTCATCCAGGCATGCCACAGTTGCGTGAGGATGCCGCCCAGATCGTGACTGGCACGGTCTTTGTACCCGGCCCAGTGGTCGGTCACGTGGCTGGGGTGCGTGTGGTACTCGCGCGATCCAGCCATGCACACGAATGACCGTCCGGTGGCGGGGTGGGCGCTCATGTTGAACACGTTCGTGGGATTGACCAAGTTGCGCGTCAGGTTGCTGCAGTCGGCGTTGAGCAGACCGATGGACGGCGGTTGGTCGTTCCAATCATCGCAGTGCAGTTGCAGGCGCAAGGTCGTGCGTCGGGGCGCGGTGAACAAGCAGTCGATCACGGGCCACGCCAAGTTGTGGAAGACCCAGCCCCGGCGCTGTGCCAGCGCCGGGGTGAGCTTGGCGGCCTCGTTTTCGAACAAGGCCTGGGACGCGGCCGGATGCATCAGCAGCCCCCGCCGCCTTCGCGCGGGCCCCAGTCGATCTCCACCGTGCCCGACAGGCCGCTGTCGAGGTAACTGCTCTGGGGGTCGAGCTCACGATAGCCGTTGGCGTCGTTCACAGACACCACCCAATTGGTGACGTCGCTGATCGTCAGCTTGTTCTTTGCCTGGTGGAGGATGACCGAGATCTTCTGATGAATGGGCACCCGGTCGGTCCCCTCTGCCGGGTAGAAGCCGGCGGTGGTAGAGACCGATACCTCGACGAATTGCTCCTTGGGCGGTTTTTCGGGAGTCATGGCTGAGTACCTCGGATTCTGTGGACTATGTGGCCATTCTACACATATTTTCTGGCCATACAAGGGCCATTAACCGTTGCTTTTATCCACATAAGCTCTATGATTGGCTTTAGCCCCGGGAGACCACCACCATGGACCGCAAACAGATGACCTTGGTACTCAGCGACAAGGAAATGACCTTGCTCGATGAGCTAGCCGAGCACCGCGGCATGTCGAAAACCGCGCTGGTGCGCCAAGCCCTTCGCCTGTACCAGTCGGTCACCGAGCGCATCGAGGGTGGGGAGAAGGTGTTCGTGGAGCGGCCGGCCACCAAAGAAAAGACCGAGCTGATGGTGTTGTGAAACAGGTTGTCGGCCCCGTCGACCTGCTCAACCGGCACACGTCGGTCTTCGAAGAAGCGTGCATCGTCCACGGACTCGACGAACTGAACCTCGACGATTTCGAGCGGCATTGGCAGCCCATGCTGCAAGCCCGCCGGGCCGAGTTCCCTGACTATGCCGCCGCCTGCGCCGGCAATGTCCAAGATTGGCACTGGGACTGGGTGTTCGAGTCCTACAAGGCGCAGCACACCTTGGGCTATGACACCTTCGGCATCGAATGCGATGGCCGCACCCAGGCCCTCATGGTGGTGGACAGCAACCAGTTCGCCTTGCATCCGTCTCAGCAGCGCAAAGAATTGGTGCACATTGCGCGTTTGGCGACGGCACCCTGGAACCGGACCAAGACGGTAGAGCACCCCAAGTACAAGGGCGCTGGCCGGGCGCTTGTGGCAACCGCCATCAGCTTGAGCATCGAGCTCGAGTTCGGTGGGCGCGTGGGGTTGCATGCCCTGCCGCAATCCGAGGACTGGTATCGCCGCTGCGGATTTTTTGAAGTCCCGGATCCCAACCCGAAAAATACGTTGAAGTACTTCGAGATGACGGCCGATGCGGCCGCCAAGTTCCTCCAGGAGGGTGAGTGATGAAACTTCATTTCTCGCGCGATTGGCTCCGAAGCAAGATCAGCTCCGATCCGGACGTCGAGGTCGAGGCGTGCAGTGCCTTGCGCGCGCTGCCGGCGGCCGCACCGGAGGTCGTCATGGCCGAACGCAACGTCGTCCAGTTGCGGCTGGCGTTGGGCGTGCTCGTCCGGCAGTTGCGTTTGCGCGAGCAGCTGTCGATCGCGGAACTGGCACGAAAGGCGCAGATTTCCGAAGACGAGCTACGCAGCATCGAGCACGATCCGCACTACACGGCCAAGCCTTACTTGCTGTTTCAACTGTCCGAGTTCTTTGATGTTCCCTTGACGAAATTGTCGCAGATGGCTGGGGCGACCCATTCGGTCAATCGATCGCTCTACAACGACGCGGTGCGGTACGCGGTGCGCTCGGACGACCTGGATTCTTTAACCGAGGACGAGCTTCGCGACCTGAATGCGTTCGTGGCCCTGCTTCAAAGTCGGGAGTAAGGCATGGACGAGGCGATCGTCGGGGAACACGAACGGCGTCAGATCAATGCGCAGGTCCAGCGGCTCTTGCGCGACCTGGGTAATCCCGAGCCGCCGCTCAAGCTCGAGGATGTGCGCCAGTTGCTCTCGCTGGATCTGAAATACTACCGCAGCACTGACCCCGGGTTGATCGCCGAGCTCACCCACCGCTTCAATCTGCTGGCGAAAAAGTCGGTCCCGGGCTTGGGGCGACACCTGTTGAGCGCCCTATCCAAGTCCAAACTGTGTGCCTTCTGGGTGCCAGAGTCGGCGCGCATCCTCCTGGATGAAGCAGTTCCACTGCCCAAGCACCGCTGGATCGAGGCTCATGAGGTGTCCCACAGCCTCATTCCATGGCACCGAGGATTCCTGCTGGGCGACTCGAAGCAGTCGCTCGACCCGGCCTGCCACGCGACCTTGGAGGCCGAGGCCAATTACGGGGCGGGACGCCTGCTATTCCTGCAGGACCGATTCGGCCAAGATGCCCGGGACCTACCCTTCGACTTCACTTCGGTCAAGGCGCTGTCTCATCGGTATGCCAACTCAATCGTGTCCACGTGCTGGCGCATGATCGAGGAGCGAAACCCCGAGCAGGCGACCTTTGGCTTGATTAGCGTACATCCGCACTACGATCAGATTGGCTCGCACGATGGCACCGACCCGTGGCGATACTTCATCCGCTCGAAGCAGTTCCGCCTGCAGTTCCCGCACATCGAGGCCGCCGACATCTTTGCACTGGTTGGTCGCCATGCGACGCGTCGCCGAACCGGGCCGATCCTGCTCGTCGAAGACGTCTTGATCGATGTTACCGGCAAGGCGTACGAGTTCACCGTGGAGTCGTTCGCCACCCAACACGCGTTCATGACCATGGGCTGCCTGGCGCGGGTGCGAGCGCCGGTGGTGGCGCTGGCGTGACCGCGCAATTCTTGCGCTCGATTGGCCGCTGGCTTCGGCAGTGGGTCTGGCCGAGTCGGTCGCCCCAGGCGAATCGCCCGCTGTCGCCCGTCCGGCGTCGCCCGCGCAATGTCTTGGTGCTGACGCGCTGGAACGCGAACGGTGAGCCACCCTCGGCGCTGCACTGGGCGCCCTGCCATCCGGACACCGCCGCGCGCTTCAAGGCGACCGTCGTGTGTGATCGCGGCCATGCGTTGACGCTGAAACAGCATGCCGTCGATGCGCAGGGCGCCGTATGGCCCAGCGTGGTATGCGCCACGCCAGGCTGCGAATTTCATCGCTATATCCAGCTCGACGGCTGGACGGGTGCGGCCTTCGAGTAACGCCTAGCGTTATCTAGATAACGGCTTGCGTGCCGATAGAGACGTGTCCCCTTCGGCCAATGACCGCTATCGGTCGACACCCTCCAAAAGGAATGACCGCAGTGACAGCTGGGCACTTCAGGGACCGTCGGGCGATCAGTGCCCAGTCCTGGAAGGGTTCCAGTCCGCCTGCCCGGACCGCTCCTTATTTCGACGCAGCACAAGCGCCAGGTCCCTCCTGACGGAGTCTATTTCAACTCCAGTTTAAGGATGGTCTGATCATCCATTGTTCGTAGCGGCAGCGCTCCATGGCCACATCGTGCAAACCGGCAACGAGTCGTATCGCTTCCGCCACAGCAGCACCGCGAAGGCGCGCATCCGATCCAGAGAGCAATCGAAGAAACGGCTCCCAATCCCCAGCGAGACCGTCGACGAACCTGGGCCATTCTGACCCTGCTTCGTCTACACTTATCCACAGCCGAGGGGCGTTCCCCTCGGCCTCCTTCCCTGGTCAATTTTCAACGAGCACGGGTGGTCAGTTTTCAACGAGCGCCAACAACCCATGCGCTTGCTCCTGCGGAAACAGGCGCGTATCGCAACAGCTGCCGACGGCTCAGTACAGGTGTCGGCGACGGGGTGGAAGTGTTTGACGGATCCGGCCAACTGAGTTCGCCCTTTCTGGTTCGTCGGTCGCTCTATGGGGAGTCAGAGTCTTTCCCCTGGACGGCAGCGAGTCGCCCCTCTAACTCACCGAGAATCAAGGAAGGAAAACAGCCGTCGATTAGATCCATGGCTGCACGGACGAGAGGCATGATGAAATCGCCCTGAGCCCGCCCCTGGATTGCAATGAGCCAAGGTGAGGGGTAATACCGGCAATAGAACCCCAAGAAAGCCGACATCAAAAACAACCGCATCAGCCGGGATAAGCGAATCCCATTCGGAAACGCGGCAGACACCGCCAACGATCCATCCGGTAAGCTCTCCAACTGAGGAAGCAATTGCGCCCAGTCGTTTGTGTATGTGGCGTAGAACGAGTGCTGATAAATGCCATTGGGCCTGTTTAGCGCCAGAGTAGCGAGGGAATCCTTCAGCGCATCATGAATTCCTAGCTCATGACGCAAATAGGAGCCAGTGATGTCCGGATGCATGTTTACCACTCCCAGCCAAACGTTGTCCTGCGGAGTTGCGGTCAATGTCGCGGGAAATGCCAGAGGAAATCTCTTGGTGCTACGAAGATAAACTTGGGTAAGGTCAGCAATTCTCGCCAACACTTGGCCAAGAGTGAAGGTCGCCCCCTCCCACCCGTCTGTCGGCCACTTCAATGTGTGCTGACGGCTGAGGCCAAAACGTTGCTCGACAGTGAACACATCCTTGTTTGCTGTGGCCTTCGCTAATGCAGAAAAAGTTCCATTCGTCACCTTTAAAGCGATATCTAGCGAAGACTTCGGATCTTTCAGTGTTTCATCCCATAGCTCTGCCACGATGCCGTGTGATCTTGGGAGGTCGGCGCCACCCACGTTCCGTTGTGCAAATTGGATCAATGCGCGAGACAGCGCCACCACGCCGTAGTATTGGAGCACAGGTCGCACCAGCGGGCCGCTGGCGGACGCTGCTTCGAAGTATTCGCGTCCCTGCGAAAACGAGGAAGCAATTTCTCTGGCCCACGTTGTGCTGAGTTCGCGGCCCTGTGTCACCCGATAGAGGTCACTGACGATGTCAGTGCTCTCATATGCAGACAGCGCCACCCAGATCTGTTGATCCTCGCTCACCATTATCTCGGCCCCCAAATCAGCTTCCACATTGCCGAACGGGCGGTGCATCGCACGGCCGCACTTTCCGCCCATGAATGCGCAGATACGCGCCTCTTGCTGAATTGCGTGTACTCCTGACGCTCCCCAGGCCCAAAGTCAATCGATACCTCGCTTGCCCTTCTCCACAAGCTGGCTGCGACCGAGGAGATGAGCACCGCCGTCATACCCACGAAAAAAACACTCATTTTTAATACCGGAAGTGTCGTCATAAATCCTCTGGCGGTCTGTTGTTTTCAATCTCTTGGCGTGAAGTCGGAATCGTCCTGCTCATTCATGATCTTTCCCTCTTCAACCTGCTGTTCGATGTCACGTAGAGCACTTTCCCGTACATGCTGATACAGCTTGTAGGCGGGATCGAATCGGCCCATGCTTTCCATGAGCCTGGTGGCTTCGTCACGCACCATGAGATCGCGGGGGAACGGCTTGCCCGGGGATCCCTGTCTTACGCCTGAGATTGATGATGCGTAAAGAGCGCTGGACACTTTTTCCATAGCCTCGTTGCTTACGAACTTGGCTGTGCGCAGCAAGTCGCGCACGAAGTTGCTATTCGTAAAGATGAAGTCGTATGGCACTTCGCGCAGCACACACGTCAGCACATCTATTTCAATCTGCGTAGCGCTCGATGCCCAACCCAGAACAAATCCACGCAAAGACTCGTTGAGGGTGCCAAACAGGAATTTGATGAAGTCGCCGAACCAGAGGAGGACACTACTGCCAGCCTCTTCCTGCTCCACGGCCCACTGAAACAGTTCGCGTAGAAGGCGATCCGTGTCGGGAGTGACGGCAAGATCAGGGCTGACTTCGATCGTAGCGCCCCACGGGATCGGCCGATAAGTCCAATCCTCCCGCCTTGTGGCGTGAAGCATGCGCGACTTGAAGAACTGGATGCCCATGTCTCGGCGACTGCTCAGCACTTTCTTCAAAAAGGCAAGAATCCAGTAATCACCAATGTCTTCGCGCTTCTCCAATTTTTTGAGCAAGACCCTGATGTGATCTTCCGTCAGCCGATGGAATGGAACCTGATCATTGCCGCTGAGCCACATGAGGTAGTCGTGCGTGGCTTCGGGTGAGACGTCGAAGTCTGCGGCGACCACCAACTCCACAGCCAGGTCGTAGTCTTTCCTTGCAACGTTAAAGAGCGCGGAAGCCACGGTCCTTTGGACTATAGGATCCGTGGATTGCGCCAGCCTTTTGAGGATCTGGCGATCTTCGGTGGTGTAGTCATCACTTGGCTGATGACGGCAGTAGGTTTCTGCGACGGCTCGCACGTATCGCTGATCGTCAGATTCCAGGAACGTCTGGATCATTGCATAGGCGTCTTCCGGCGCAGCGCGCATCAATGCCGCCAACGCGACCCCAATGTATGGAAGGATCATGGGGTCTGGACTGTCATGGGGCTGCGCATGATCAAGAAGCGAACGAGCAAATGGTGTGGAGGCCTCAACAAGTTGTTGCAGCAGTATGTGGGAGGATGCATCGCTCGTCTTCGATGCTTGGATTTCCCCTAAAGATTCGCGCAGGAACGTGTAAAGCGCTTCAGGGCTAGTGAATTGTTGCAGCAGATCTTGTGCGAATGCCTGGAGGCCCTGGAGGTTTTCTTGCCAGCTATCTCTGCCAGGAGGCGTAGTCAAATGACCCCAACCATCCATCAGTTTGAGGATCGTGCGCGACCTCAGATCTCTGCCGGGAAAGGCCATGATCTTTTCAGCCAGCGTCTTTTGTTCGTCAGTTCCATGCTGCGCGTGCCAACGCACGTTGGATACCAGCTTGACCGCTACGGCGGCAGGAACAGTTCCCGTCTCGATCTTTTGAAGGATGTCGCGCAGGGTTTGCGAGAAATCGCCATCCCAACTCTTCCGCATTGCCTGATCGACCGTCGCTCCGAACAACCCAATCGGAAAACGCAAGGCGTTGTCCAGCACCTGAGCTGCTTTGATGGCGCGTGAAACATCCTCATCTGACAGAAGGTGGATGCACGCATCAATCACTTGACGCCGCAAGGGAGCCATTCCTTCTTGGGATACGAAGAACGCCCGCATGCGAATCTCGCGATTGTTTCCCTCTGTCGTATGCCCCTCTGTCGCCAATACGCCCGCCAAAAACTCCAATGGTGTGTGCGCACCCGTCCAAGCTTCCGGGTAACACAGGAGCTCCAGCCCATATGCCGCGACTTGCTCTATGTATCCGATTGGTTTTCCCGGCTTAGGAGATGCCATTTCGGAGAGCACTCGGATGCCGTGGGACGGCTGTTGATTGGTTGGCTGCGTGTCGTTCCGGCCGAGTTGCCAGAGAAGGTCGCATGCATCAGCCATGTGATCGAATCCCATGCCCATAGAGGCATTGCGCGCAATCTGGGCCAGCAACTCGTCTCGCTGCCCCTTCTCGATCACCCGGTGAGCGAATGCCAATGCCTGCTTGGGCTGGTAGAAAGCAACAGCTGCCGCGGCCCGCAGGTAGCTCTGCCCGACAGGAAATTCCTTGAGAAGACGTGACCACAGCGGATCTAGAATTTGGCTTCGATCCGTGTCGCCATTCGATCGACGCCAATCCAGTCGCCCCTGATTGAGAAGGATCTGCTCGGCGTAGCGATCTGGGACATGGTCGAACACCTCTTCGGCAGAACCGCCCTGTTCCTCCATGAGGAAATCACCCATCAGATCCGGTATCAGACGGCTTTCGTAACCTCGCTTGTAGAGCACGCTGGCATCGTGCAAACGCTTCAAGATTTGCACTACTTCATGACGTGAGATGTGCGCGATCTGTGCCAGGCCCTCGATGAGCTCGTGATCGCGGTCCCGAATTGGCTGGAGTATAGCAATCGCTGCCAGCACGGCTTTGACTGATGGCTCGTTAAGACCAGAACTGACGCCCGATACGGTCTGGTTGACGATGTGGCGAAGGAACTCTCCTCGAAACTGTGATTCGTCACCCAGGAACTGGGCGTCCATCGCCCCAGAGGCAAGAACCTTGGCGCCAATGACGGTCGCCAGTGGGCAATCACGCGTATAAGCAGCGAGACGTTCGACATGGCGCCGATCACCACCAAACTGATCCAGGGCTTGTTGGGCCAGCCGCTCGCTTTCGTCTTTGCTGAGTGACTGTAGAGTGATTGAGGACGAATCTTCGGAGCGCAGCGCGCGGATCTGCATATCCACGCGCTGCCAACCGTAGGGCCGAAGCGACAAGATCAGTCGTGCCTGATGGGATGGGTCAGCTACATATTCAGCCAGTTGCCCCAGGTCTTCTCTGTCGTGAGCGTCATCGCATATTAGAACCTTGGGATCATCGCCCAATGCCTCGAAGTCTTTCGGCTGCACCGCGACATCGCGCGGCAGGAAGAAAACTCGCCACTGCCCCTTGGACATCGCATCGCACACGGCCTTGAGCAACCGCGTCTTGCCGCCGCCTCCATTGCCGATGAGCAACAAGGCGCGACCACCAGGTTCCTCGGCAAAGCGCTTCATCGCCTCCAGCTCTTTGGATCGACCGACCAGTTCCCACGCATAGGTCCATGGCTGGACGTTTCCGCTTGAGGTTTCCGTCATGCCGGCGAAGAACTCCTCGGGGCGTCGCCAAGGCGACGGCTCCAGCTCGCCCAGCAGTTGACGACGCTGCCCTGGAAAGTAGACATCAATCAGTCGCAGCTGATCGATTTTGTCTAGGTCAAGCCGTGCGCGACGCGTGATGTCTTCGCGATCCCATAGCTCCCAGCCTTGATCGCGGTAACTCTTTATCTTCTCGCGGGCCTGCGGACTGGCGATGTTGCTGAACAGAATGACTTTCCTATCGGCATGCTCCTTATGTTCCTCGACAATCTTGGCGATTTGGGCCGGCCCCAAGCTCTTTTGTTGCTTGCATTGATATGTCGTGCGCGAGCCATCGCTGGAGACAGCATCGATGTCGAGTCCGTTCTGCTTATGACCTTGTGAGCCGTAGCGCGTCACTGTTGCAGCATCGCCATGCAAGCGATCAAGGAGATCCGCACAGAAGCGCTCAAATGTTTCGTAAGGGAGGGCTTCCACCGGCCACGGCAGATCGAGTCCGTAACGCGGCGATGACGGAGGCACGCTATCGGAACTGATGTCGGCGTAACCGGCAGCAGATAGGAGCCGGGCGGCATCGATATTGAGAGCAGTGGCCAAGGCCGGGATTTGTGCCGTACGCGGCCGAGACTTCCCTTGCTCCCATCGACTGACGGTCTGTTGGCTGACACCCAAGGCTGCCGCCAGTTCGACCTGACCTGCCATGCCGACGTCAAGGCGGGCTTGGATCAAGATTTTTCCGAATTCTGCCCAACTCATACTCATAACTCAATAAACGCGTTACGAAAAACTGTAACACATTTTATGAGTTACGCAAATCAGAGGCGTGTGGCACGCCCTCTGACCGCCGGTGCAGCAGCTACCTTGCAAGCCCTGGTTGCTACAGCCAACCTGCCCCTTCGGGCAAAAACCCGCCAAAGCGGGGTTGTCGTTCACCTACCAAGGATCAGATCAGGCACTTTCTGAAACGTAAGAATCTCGTAGATTCGAAAGCTTCGTTCGACCATGCGGCACCACACCACTCCCATCGATCACAACCACCTCAAAGTCGCCAATGAGCGGCTTAATTCGGGTTGCAATCCACGATGTAATGGATGTATTCCCTGCGGCAGATCGCTCGTAATCGTACCCCTTCACTTTCGCTGTCGACGAGCCGCGCACCACAACCCGGACCTCCTCAAGGCTGAGAACAGCAAGCTCAAACTGCCCAATAGTGGTCTCCACGCGCAACCCTCCACATCGCCAATGAAGGATGTAAAGTACGTTAAATTTCGATCTTAATCAATACTTATTTGCATGTTATTTCGCATCTATTGATGACTTGGGTTGGTAGGCCTGCATCGATCAGGTAAGCAGGCCGCTGTACCCCTTTAAAGCTGTCGGTGACACCCTCTGGCACGTTTAATCGTGTCAGTAGCAGGCATCACGCCCCGCGTCTTTATGACAATGCCTCTTAGCATCAGTCGCTTACGCGCGCTGACACCTTTAAGGGATATCGACACCTGTCCTTGGCCTTTGCGGCGTGAAACGGCGAAGGCCACGAAGACGAGATCGACGTGTTTCAGTTTCGACGCTCCATCGCCGATGCCTGCGGCAGGGCGCAGCGGATGGGTGAAGAACAGGGTC
>Ga0307375_10002874_pt1 | contig 17312 bp, 15 predicted proteins | sample TR1MG_FD_202531 | JGI IMG/M metagenome (GOLD analysis project Ga0307375, IMG submission 202531) | Soil microbial communities from Risofladan, Vaasa, Finland - TR-1 | ecosystem: Environmental > Terrestrial > Soil > Coastal area > Acid sulfate soil | place: Finland: Risofladan, Vaasa | collected... | reverse complement strand
TCGAACATGGAGCAATTGTGTCACGCATGGCTTATCTACACACACTCACTATCGAATGCTCCTCTAACATCGATCCCTTGATGAGTGGCCTCCTTGATCAGAGTGGCGTGATTCCGAGTTTCGCGCTCCGCTTTCCCTCTCTGACTCGCTTATCTCTTGGTATCTTTGGAATCCCTTGGAGATCTGATGGTTTGGTCGAATTCCCGGCCACGCTGACATCGCTGCGGCTGGAGTCCCTTATCGTGCCCTCCAATGTGCTCCGTAGCCTTCCTCCTTCTCTTACCGAGATTCACCTTCCTAATTCCCAGTCTTTGAACGAAATCAATATCAAACTTCTTCCTCAGAGCATCACGTCACTGGAGATGCGGTGCTACATGGCGACGGAACACTGGTCGGAACGTTACATCGACACTGTGCTCAAACAGTGCCAACACTGCTTGAACTGTCTTCAACTCCGCTCCATCATCGACGCAGATCTGTTTGACGTGTCTTCCTACGGAACTGGGTTGAATAGCATCGATTGGCAAGACACAGTCGGCGTTCTGGAGACTATGTGGAAACAGCGCACGAAGGGCTTTGGTTGTCTCAGACTGCTCCCGAATTTGAAACAATGCAAAGTTTTGTGCGGGCATGGATGCAGAGGAGACCTCCTACGGTTGCCGATGCAATTGAAGGCTTTCCACCTCAGTTATCAAAGAACCTGTGATGTTGTCGAGATGCCATCCATCGCCTGGCCTGACAACATCACCTCTCTTCGAGACAATTCCATGCCCATCAACTCGATTGACTACCTCTCGTCTCTTCCAAGAGGAATCACCGATCTCATGGGCTCAACAATCCGACAACGAGGATGCGACCCCGATGCGATCATCAAATCCCTTCCTCCCAACCTCACTCGACTCCACTTCTGTCGCGAAGATCCCGTTGTGGCAACAGAGATGCACATGGCACTACACAGACATCTCAAAGCACTCAGGATACTACGCTGCACCACCATCCCAACCGGCATCCTCGCCTCTCTTCCTCGCACTCTCACTCGCCTCCGCGCTCCCATGAAAATGAGCCCCCTTCCTCCTTCTCCTCCTCATTCTTCTTCTTCTTCTTCTTTTTCTGCTTATGGCCCCTCCTTCTCCTCCTCCAATTATCCATACCGATTCGATTGGCCACCTTCACTCGTACGGATCAGAACTCGCTTCCTTGGGCGTGCACCATCTTGTCTTCTTGTTCGATTCCTTCCGAAATCCGTTCAACAGTTCAATATCAAGAACGTTTGCATTGACGACGCCATGATTGAGTTGATTGCAACAGAGAAACCGCATCTTCTACGAGTCGTGTCTGATCGGTCTCTCCGTGCCGCCGTTGCCCAAGTTCTCGACCTCTCTCCCACGAAAGTGCTGTCTCGTTGGTCGCTCCACTTGACTTCGAAATCCATGTCGCATTTTGCGCCTATCGCGCAATCGCTGGACTGCTATGGTATTGCAGGGCTGAATGACACCTCCTTCTCCTCCTTCCAGAACCTCCGAACATTGGAATTGCGCGACAAGCACAACCGCTTCGATGTCAACGAGGGGCTTCTACACCCGCCTCATTTGGCCGACAACTCAACCCCAATCGATCCGCCTGTGTTCACAGACAATCTGCTCCGTTCTCTTCCCCCAACTCTTCAAACAATCTTACTGATTGGCCACATACAGATGACCGATGATACGCTTCAACTGTTGCCCAAGCATATCAACAGAGTGCTTCTATCAGAGGTGGGCGTGACTTTGAACCTGGTCCCGTCTCTCTTTCCAACGCAGTGGAGCACCTTGGATGACGCTTCTGTTATCAAGTGCTTCAAGTTCATGATAGAATCCCTTCAAGGGGGCGTGGTCATTACGAAACCGATACTGAACTTGAACGCCACGCGCACGTCTTCCATCACCCTCCCCGATTCCATCCTCTCCATCGACCTCTCATCCGACACTGCTCAGGCTTCCTTCTACGAACGTCTTCCCCCATCTCTGACTTCTTTGTGCATTAGAGACGCGTTTTCCGTCTCAGACGCTTCGATTGCATTGTTGCCAATATCGCTGACACGCCTGGAACTTCTGAAGGAGGACAATCTCACCTCCTCTTGCGTCTCTGCTCTTCCTCTTCTTCAGGTCCTCATCCTTCCAAACAATACGCGCTTCACAGACGAGTGCATCATCCAATTACCACGAACACTGCACACGCTGAGTCTCAGCAGCGCCGATAGGCTCACGAACCAATGCATCCCTTTCCTTCCCTCACAGCTCACGTATTTGGACATTGCTTGTGCATCCATCAACCAACAAGCCTTCTTCGCACTTCCTCGCCAACTGCGGTACCTCGACGTGTCTGGTGCTGAAGCACTCATGATGGCGAATCCTGACCATCTCCCGCCTTCTCTCACCACCCTCAATGCCCCCTCTCAACTTGTTGCTCGTTGTACTTCTGACATGTTCCCACACTTGGTGACCTCCTCAAGCGCAGAGTCGATAAGAGGAACCAAGGTGATGACTGGACTCTTCGACGATTGAAGCCCAACCCTCCGCCGATTTTAACTGTCTGCACTCGATTCTCCCCTCAAATTCATCCTCTCTCAATGTGAAAGCACAAATCACTTGTGTAAATGTAGATGTGATGAGATATTCTGAATGGTTGGGATGCGAGTTCAGTTCGCAGGTGTTCTCGCTTCTGCAGTCCACTGTTACACATCGTCATGTCCACTTTAACGTCTGCGCAACACAAACAGCTTCTAGGTGCCGTTTTGGAGTATCTCAAGGAACTCCAGGCCAATGCCCCTGCTGGAGCAGTTGCTGACACGCTGGAGCTAAACAACGCCATTCGCAGCCTTGGAGCCGCAAGCGGACTCTCTAATCTTGCTGATCTCAACGCTTTCAGCATCAAGCCGCACACATTGACCTCTCTCTTCACTGCTGCCTCTATTCCAGCACCGGTACGTGCCCCATTCGTCAGCGCGCCTCATTTCCTCCCCATTCTGCATCTCCCGGCCCTTTCCCTCCGTCTAACCCCCTGAATTCGTTGTTTCATGGTGTTATTTCTACTCGCATCATGTCCATACTTGATGAAATAGACAAACACAGCCGCCCCGACGGGACCCGACTTTGAGACCAAGTTTTCCAAGTACTTGAACATGCTGAAGGAACGTGGTTACTTCGTTGGTACAGTTGAGGGTACTCCTGCTTACCAGGCGCTAGTGGATAAGGCGCGCGCCAAGATGTTGGAGAGAACGAGGGGCGCTTCTGGAAAGTCGAGTGGATCTGGTGAAGCGGCCGCCTCTTCGGCGTCTGCGGCTCCAGGTGTTGAAATTAGTGATGAGTTGCGTGCGAAGGCAGAGGATTTGAAGACTCAAGGCAATGCGAAGATGACGGCGAAGGACTTCCCTGCGGCGATTCGTTTGTATGGCGAGGCGATCGCGCTGGTGCCCACGAACGCTGTCTATTTCGCGAATCGTGCTGCGGCGCATTCTCACGTCGGCGATCATGCGGCAGCCGTGGAGGATTCGAAGCAGGCGATCCAATTGGATCCCAAGTACGTGAAGGCCTACTCTCGTCTCGGCTTGGCGTACTTCGCTCTCGGTCGTTACTCTGAGGCGATTGAAGAGGGCTACCAGAAGGGTTTGGCGCTTGAGCCGAACAACCAATTGATGAAGGACTCGTTGAATGCGGCGAAGCAGAAGTTGAGCGCTCCGGCCTCTTCCTCCTCCACTTCTTCCATCTCTGCAACCGGCGAGGATGGCGATGATGACGCAACTGGTGCCCAACAAGGTGCTGCTGGAGGAAACGATTTTGGAAACATGATGCAGAACCTCATGGGCGCCATGGGAGGAGGTGCAGGACGCGGCGCGGGCGCGCCAGGAGGCGTTCCGGATCTTGGCTCCTTCCTCAGCAACCCCAACTTCATGCAAATGGCTTCTCAAATGGCCCAATCACCACAATTCCAACAGATGGCTCAACAACTCTCTTCCAACCCAGACCTCATCAGCAACCTGGGAGGCCTCTTCGGCGGCGCCGGTGGGGCTGGACCCGCTCCTCCGCAGTGAGTTAGAGCGGCCGCCCTCATCAGTCTCCGAGTGGATCTCTCTTTGTTCAAAACCACAGTAAAATGCTCCCCGTTGTCACCTCATCAATGCCATGCTACCCATTTCATCATGCTCCCGTCAGTTTTCCCTGTAGAATGAGGGTGTTTCGATGCTAGCGAAGGGACTTCGCGGGTGTTTTCTGCAACTCCTCCAAATTAGGCAACGCGTGGCGCCTTTCGAGCCAGCTTCAGGCGCCGAGCATGGCCTGCGGCTCTCCCCGACCTCGGCAGTCTTGTCCAGACCGTCGTGTCTCTCCCATCGCTCGCAACATTGAACAGAGAAGCCACCTTTCATTGATTGCAATCGATACGACGGATCTGTTGCCCGATGAGCGACGATCGAGAACACATCCGCCAGCAGCGGCGCCTTGAGCGGTATGTCCCTGTTTATGTCTCTTACCTGCAAGACTTCTCCTTGTTGCATCATCTTCCGCCAAAATTGAGAGACTTTCCCCCTTCTGAAGGGTGCCCCGACAACTCGTTGGCGTTTTCAGACGAAGTGCAGTTTCTGACCTTTTTATGACTTTGATTCGTGTGCTTTGGTGTGTTTTAGTGAGCGCAAGGAGCAAGAGTTTCAGGAGGAGATGGCACGATATGAAGCTGAGCGTCAGGCACGTTTGGAGGCGAGGCGAAAAGCGCGTGAGGCTGAAACTGCGCCTGCAGCAGAGAAGTCGAATGTGGTGACTGCACCTGCCTCTGAAACGAGTGATACACCTAATTCTCGTCGTGTGTTGAAGAGGACGCAGACAATCAAGGCGATTGAAGACAATATGGACGAGTGGGAGACGGAACGCCGTTCTCGGTTGGCCGAACGTGAGCGTGAGGCGCTGGAGCGTAAGGCAGCTTTGGAAGCACAATTAGCATTTGAGGAGGCCGAAAGGAAGGCGAAGGCCGATGCGCGACGACAACAGCGCGAGTTGGAGAGGCAACAGATGGAGGCGGAGGAGGCCGCGCGCAAGGCACGTCTCGAGGAGCGAAGACGCGAAAGAGAAGCGCAACGTTTAGCAGAGGAGAAGGAGTTCGAGGAAAAGCAAGCTGCGAGGAGAAGGGCGAGAGAGGAACGGACCACGACGATCACGTCCGAAACGTCACCGAGTGGCTCTTCGGCTTCATCTGCTTCCCCTTCCAAGAAAGACGAAAAGGACAAGAAGGACAAGAAGGATAAGAAGGATAAGAAGGATAAGAAGGATAAGAAGGCGTCTGGAGCACACGATGACTCTTCTGAAGATGGAGCATCTTCTTCCTCTTCTACAGCTGCAAAAATTGCGATTGACAGCCAAATTCTGAGCGATTACTCTGCGTGGGGTGCTTCTCTATCGTCGTCTGGGCCATCAGCATCAACATCGCCGACTCAATCGCAAGGAGGACAACAGCAGGCGGAGAACACTTTATCAGCGCCGGCAACCTCCACCGCTCCACTCTCTTCGTCTCTCACCATCCCTAGGCCCGATTCTCCAACTCTTAGGACCGAATCTCCCGTAAGAAGAAAGAGGCTGGGTGAAATAGGAAGGAGTTCAGATACGTCTCGACCGACAGGCAGCAACGACATTCCAGTGTCCTCTTCTCCCCCCACAACTTATGTTGGATCCAATTCCCCAAGCAACGTTTCTTCGTCCCCATCTCAACAGACCACTAGCTATCTCGAGGAGCTTGAGCGCAAGAAGGAGGAAGAAAAGAGCAAAGCAGAAGAAGCGGAGAGGCTTCGAAAGGCGAAGGAGGACGCCGAGAGTGCCGCGCTCAAGGCTGCCGCCGATGCTGAAATGGCGCAGCAGGAGGCTCTGGATGCTCAAATCAGAGACGAGATGCGAAAGGAGGAGGAGACATTGTTGGCTAAGGAGAGAGAAGCGACAGCGAAACAGACATCTACATCCTCGACTACTTCATCATCTACTTCCTCTTCTTCATCGCCATCGTCCTCTCAAAGCTCAACTTCTAAACTCTCGACTGCAGCAAAGCTAAAGGTGCTCGGGAACAAGACTCACCAGCAAACCGCCCCCCGAAACTGGCGCTTCTCTACCACCGAGCGCGCGATTGCCCATGTCCCTGCTCCGATTACGCACCGATTGACGACGATGGAGTTGTTCTGCATTGGAGGCGGTGGCGGTGCCAAGAGGATGCCCGATCCAGACTTGTTGATGGGCCACTTCGCCCGCGAAGGTCGCCTCTCCCGCGACTGTGTGACTGAGCTCCTGCTTCAAATTCGCACTGCCTTCCTCTACGAGAAGAACATTGTTTCCGTTACCGCCCCCTGTACGGTCATTGGCGATATCCACGGGCAATTCTACGATCTTCTGCATCTCTTCAAGTCTACCGGTCTTCCTGGCTCTACTGATTCGAACTTTGTGTTCTTGGGCGATTATGTCGATCGCGGCACCTTCAGTGTAGAAGTATGCCTCATCTTGTTCGCATGCAAGTTGCGCTATCCTGGGAAAGTGACGCTCCTGAGAGGCAACCACGAGACTCGCGCCATGAGCTCCTATCACAACTTCCAACAAGAAGCTACTCACAAATATGGTCCTGCCATCTACGAGATGTTCATGGAGGTATTCGACCATCTTCCGCTTGGTGCTGTCGTAGAAACTGGAGGTTCACTCGGACGCATCTTCTGCTGCCACGGTGGTCTCAGTCCATCCTTCAAGACTGTTGACGAACTACAAGAACTGGACCGAGTCGCTGAACCTTCTGATGATGGCGCTATCTGCGATCTCATCTGGGCAGATCCGGTAGAGGACGACAAGTTCTTCAACCAAAACTTCTCCCGCAACAAGGAGCGCGGCTGTTCCGTAGTCTTTGGTTACAACCCTATCTACGACTTCTTGGATGCCAACAACCTCACCTTCATTGTAAGAGCCCACCAAATAGAGGAGAGGGGATACAAGGAGCTACACTTCTCTCAGGCGCCCCCAGGCCGCGTTCACCCGTTCGTCGTCACGCTCTTCTCCGCTCCAAACTACTGCGATTCGTACGAAAACATGGCAGCCTATCTAACTATCTCACAGGACGAGTACAACTTCCATCAGTACACATGGCAAGCACATCCATACTGCCTTCCGGACTTTTCCAACGCATTCAAATTCTCTATTCCATTCGTCGCTGAGAACATCCTAAAGTTCCTTGTCGGCGTAGTGGAGACAGTACAGACGACCGACGTCGACATAGATGACAAGGAGGACGCAGCCCAAGATGCCGAGGCGGAGAAGTCGCTGGACGCGAAGCTTCGTGCAGTCGGCAAGTCCTTCGTACTACTGAAGAAGATGAGAGAGGCATCCATGTCGAAGCTTGGAAACATCGTAGAGCAGCAGAAGGCGCAACAACAACAACAGCAATCACTCGTATCTGGAGACATACAGGCGACCATCGACGCTCTCAGGTCCAAGGGAGGAAGAAGAAAGGTGCAGAGAGTCGTCTCAGACCTCTCTGAAATCGTCAAGATGACTCATGACAGATTCAAGCAAGCAAAAGAGGCAGATCGCGATAACGAGAGATTCCACGGAAGAGTGTTATGGAAGTCAACGTTCCGTAAGCTCGGGCGAGGTGTCTCCTTCAAAGTCTAACCCGATCACAGCTATAGTCTCTCCCTCTTAGCATATTCCCACCTTTCTCATATCAGCTACAATCAAGTGACCGCATCTGTCCACCAAGAAATGTACTACTAGCCATAGAAAAGCACAATAGGAGTCTAGTCACCCGTTCTATTTGAAAGGGGACGAATGAGGTTGTCGGCAATCGCAGGCAGGTTTATGGTACATGATAACTTAGACAAGACAATGAGAGATAGATAGAGCGAGGAGCACGCGACGAGGCGTTCCTTGTTGAGGTTGCTCTCTCTCTCTCAGATGGATGGTACACACTTCCCAATTTCGGACGTCGCTCAACAGCAATTCGCTGTGTTACTTACTTCTTCAAAACGGGAGGAGGGTTGACGAAAGGGATGAAGGTGGGGTCGTCGAGGAATGGCTCGAGGAACGGCTTGAGCACCTCGGGGAGCTTGATGCCCTTCTCGGTCTGTCCGTTCTCCAAGAGGCAGCAAATGGCGCGGCCAGTGGCGCACAGAGTGGAGTTGAGCATGTGGACGTATGTCTTGGTGGTCTCATTGGCCTTCTTTACACCGTAGCGCACCTCCATGCGGCGAGCCTGGAAATCAGTGCAGTTGGAGCAAGAGACGAGTTCGCGGTACTCGGCCATGCCAGGGAAGTAGCACTCAATGTCGTACTTCTTCGCAGCAGCAGCGTTCAATTCTCCAGAGACGATGTTGACGACCTGATAAGGAAGGCCAAGAGACTCGTGGAACTCCTCGGCTGTGCGGCGCATCGTCTCGTGCATCGCCCATGACTCCTCGGGAGAGGTGATGACGAACTGCTCGATCTTCTCGAATTGATGAACACGGAAGATACCCCAGGTATCGCGGCCGTGGGCGCCAGCCTCCTTACGGAAGCAAGTGGAATAACCGGCGTAGCTAATGGGGAGGACGTTGGGATCGATCCACTCTCCCAAGTGCATCGCAGCGATAGGCTGCTCAGATGTCGCAATCAAGTACTTTTCTCCTTCTTCATCATGTCCAGCAACCTATTTGCAAATCAAGACAAGTGACAGACACATAGGAGGAGAATGAAAGGGTTAGAAATCGATCAACAGCGCTCCAAATCAAGTTTGTCAAGCACAAGAGGTTGGCGGAAAGTGAACGTTGTCGTGTATAGGTTGGGTTCCTCAGTCAAGTATTTCGGTAGCTGGAGTTCTTAATCAGGATGGAGCCCATATGAAACGACAGGCGTACGCCGTGTCATTTCGAACTCCATCTTCAGTCAAATGCCTCAGATTCATCAGGGGAACACACGACAACAAATTTTACGATCTCCAATTGGCAGGTGGGGAAGAATGGAGAGAAGGAGGAGAAGAGACAGGGGAAACGAACCTTGTACAGAGCCTCGTCAAACTCGCTCAACTGTGCGACCTTTCCCATGATATCCTTGCGCATCATGTAGGGAGTTTGTACCAATTTGTAGCTGCGCTTCTTGAGGAAGGAGAGTCCGTAGGAGATGAGGGCTTGGTTGAGGGCGAGGCCGGGTCCGGTCAGATAGTAGCCTCGGTGACCCACCACATTCGCACCACGAACAGGATCGTAACCACCAATCATGTGAAGCAACTCGTGATGAGGACGAAGACCAGTAGAAGGGCGCTTTTCACCCCAAGTCTTGACGATAATGTTATCCTTCTACACTCGTTCAAAGCCACACAACAGGGATGGAAACACAAGAAGGGAAGTCGCAGTTAGTATTTCATGATTGAGAAGGGAAACGGAAGCCACCATGGGCAAGGAACATCTCTCCGTTCGAAATCGCATCCGATCCAAAGGGTTCGCGTGGTCCGAAGATGAGCTCAGATCTGTGAGTGGTGTGATAATGTTCGTCCTCATACGGTAGTTTGCCGTCAGACTGACGTGCAAGTAATCATCATGTCATCTCAAGGACCACGCTTGGGAGGGACGGTCATTCGACGGAGAGAGAAACGGCCGGTGGCCAAAAATAGGCAAAATGCTGACGAAACACTCAGCAAGCGCCGCTTCGAATTTGGCCATATATGGGGAACGCACCTCATCTCGGGACACGGGGACGGACTGGTGAACAATGTTTCCAATCTTGTGCAAAGCAGCATCCAAAGCAGCCTTCGCAGCCTCCTCAGCCTTCTCCAAAGCAGGCTTTCCTTGCTTTTGCTTCTCAGCCTCGGCGATCTCCGTTGCAGCGTCCTCTCCCTTCTTCTTCTTGTCTGTGATGGTCTTTTGGATTGCAGAGACGGATTTAGAAAGTTGATCAAGATTGAATCGAGCTGCAGAAGACAAAGGAAGGTCAGAATCGGGATACGGAAAGTCTGTCAAATCGGAACACTCTTGCTGGCCTCTCTGTTCACTCAACCAAGTGCAAAGGCCCGATGAACCTTCGCTATAATTGCTTCTCACACATAGGGGTAATGAATGGAACTACGAACCTGCTCTCCATGCTTGGTCAGCAGCAATGACCAGATCGACGTCCTCCACGGGCGCATATCGGCGTCTTTGGGACTCGCGAATCATCTCTGGATTTCCACCTTTGTCCTCTCTAAACATTTGGAGGTCCATGTTGGGCGAAGAGGTTCGAAACAGAGACTGAACGGACCCGGATGCCGCTTCGTGTAGACTCGGCCTCCGGCCGGCAGTCTGACTGCACTGACCAAGTTTGGAGAAATTTCACAGAAGTTGGGCAGAATTCCGAAGAAACTGGAGGCCCCGTTGTTCGTCGTCTTGTATCCGTCCCTATGTCCTGAATTAGGAGCGTATCCCGTCTAGGATCGTTTGGAGAGGAGAAGAGGTTATGTGAACCAGGATCCCAGCTTCAGAGAGAGAGGAAATGAGATTAGGGAACGCGCCCTGGTTTACGACTGACTGATCGTCTGTACCAAGATTCTTCTATTTACAGTATTAGAATATGGAGATGGGTATTATATGGAATGCGAAGGCTCTGAACCGGTGTAGCGATCCGGATTTGTAGAGGGGCATGTTTCCTTCGTGAGCTGTGGAGTGATGCCTGTAGGACGTTTGAAACGGACGAGAGTTGGTTCGAATGAGAGCTTTCCGGACAAGAAGTGCAGTGCTGGTTGTGGTGATGGGAGGAGGAGGTGCTGTACTTTCACTGCGGGTTACAACGCTTCAGGAGGGCAATATCCATCTTTCACGATGGGTATGACCTTCGCATACGTAGTGGCATCTAGTTGAACATACCAATCGGACTGTTTTTCCATTTTGTACCACGCTGTGCCGACTTGAGCGTACCAACCGCCTTCGTTCTTGGCTGTGAAGCAGTGCAGAGTCATCTCAGTGTCTAAATACGAAAAACGGAATGAACACATCACAGAAAACCGTCAGCAACAGTGACATGGGGCCAAGTGTGATCCAGGGAGGACAAAGGGCGTACTTCGTCGAGGAGGGGCGTCTGTTGGTTGTTGCGGCGCCTGTTGATCATCGATTGCGGTTGCGCCAGTAGTGGAAGGTTTTTTGTTGTGTTGGCTGCCTGGAAGGCCTAGCACTGCGCCATTCTGATCGATACGCTGTACTCTGCGCACGCGTTTCTCATCTGCCTTGTTCACTTGTTGCCAGTAGCTGAACCGAACTTCGTACGGCTGTCCACTGTGCTGAATCTGACAAACGCCATTGGGATTCTTCTGATACGCATCTTCCAACAGGGCAGTGGTCGCAGCGTCGTACTCCATAGACCGTCCTTGTCCGCCGTCGCAGAACCATCTGGCAGCGGCTGCAACTGGAGCCGGTGGTGCAGGTTGAGCGGGTTGGGCAGCCATCCAAAGCAACGAGAAGTGAAGAACGTGATTAGGGGATCTAGAGGCGACGAGAGCTCAGTCACGAATGGAGAGAGCGAGGATTCGCTTCAAAGGTGCGAGGGATCTGCAGTGAACTGCAGCGGCACCTCCACGCTTTCTCTCGGGGGTGCCTCGACGCTTTCTCTCCAGTTGCCTTGCTTAAAAGGGCGGCGGAGACGGAACGGCGTAGCGTCAATGAGTACATTAGTAGTACATTAGTACTACTACTAGCTATAAGAGAAGCTGAAAAAGGAGCTCTGAATAGGCACAGTGTTTTGCGCCTTTGGCGCCCCAGTGCAGACCTTGAGTCTGAATAGCAGCTTGAATATAGCTTTGAGCAGTACTACAAGGAGCTAAGATATAAGCCACTCAAAAAGGAACGCTACGCCGTTCCGTCTCCGCCGCCCTTTTTTGCTTGCTGTCTCTGGGTGGTTCGTTCCCTTTTGAATGGTCCCCTTGGCTCCTCTTCGGCAACTCCCATGATTGTGATCGAAACACGTTGTTAGAGCCTATTCCTCTGAATTCTTGGGCATTGCAGCAATGCAAGCGCCTCTTCACAGGATCTCATCTCCTTCTCGAAGGTTGCAGCCGTTTCTCCCGTATTTCAGCTGCTTTCTTCCTCGTTCATCCTGAATCTCATCTCCAGACTCGATGGAATGACTTGTTGCTCTCATCTGGCAAAGCGATGGCAAAGTGATGGTCTGGAGGAGCATCTGGAAATGAAGTCAGTCGCTGCTGGGTCGCTCCTTGAGTCACATCGCTTCTTCTTCCTCATCCTTGGTGCGATTCTCTTTGGTCTATTCGAATTCTGAGGTATGGGCGACAAGTTTGCACAGCTGGCTGCTCTCCTAAAGGAGTCGAGCTCAGGTTTGAGCGGAGCATTTCGTTTGCGTCAGATTGGTACGTATGGTCCCCAACCGGTCGCTATGTTTGATTTCCTTGCTTTCTGCTAGGCGTTGCAGCTGTACTTTCAGTATGCATAGCCATGTGCCGCCCTAGAGGCCCTCGATGTTACCGTTCTCGTCTGACTCGTTTCCGACTTTGGCTTTTCTCCCCAGAATCCACTCTTTCGAGTTTCCGCCAATCCGACGAGTCATGGGACGATGCAAAACACATGCTGTCACACTTTACCGACCCGCACTTGCAGTACTTTGCCCTCTCGGTGTACGAGGATTGGATCGCAACCCGATGGAAGCTCGTTCCCGATTCTCGCAAAGCCGAACTTCTCTCCTTCCTCATGGACATGGCCATCCAAAGTGGTAAAGTACGTTTTCTCACCCCATTTGCTGTTCGGATGCAATTCGACGCTAGAACACCTCTTTTTTCGCCCTGCAAGCTAACACGTCCATTATTGCCTTCTATTGTTGCAGAGCTTGCCGTATCATGTATATATGTATTTACTGAAGATCTTGGCTCACATTGGACGAGTGGATTGGCCGAAGCGAGCACCAGAATTCATGTTGCGCGTGTTGGAACTTGCGTCTTCCCCTGATACATGTCTATTGGGCGTCACACTGTTGAAAGTCATCTCTGAGGAATGGACGAATGCCAAGAGTCGCGTTAAGAGCAGTAGGAGGATCAAGTTGCGTCACATGTTGGCAGAGGAGGTGCCACAAGTGGTTGGCGTCTTTGCGCACTTGTTGACGACCTTGTGGCTGGAGAATGTGCAGGACGTCTCTGGTGCTCCCGTAGGTGCTTATTTGGACGTGAATGCGAACTATGCTTCCAACTTCATCAACAATCCAGACGCTGCGGAGATCGTCAAAGCGGTCTTGGAGGCGCTTCAATCCTATCTCTCTTGGGCGCCGTTGAACATGGCCCTCCTGCCGCCTCATATCGATATTCTCTTCAAGTACGCCATCTTAAACGATTCTATGTCGACATTGGCGCTGGAAAACTTGAATGAGATGCTAGAGCGCAACTTCATCCCGGCAGAACTTTCGGACTTTCTGCTTCAACTACACGCTTCTTCACTCGCTATGCTCAGCAAATTGGTCAAGGAGCCCACCACACTCGCCCAACTCGATCCAGAATACGTTTCGAAGTGGACACAGTTCCTAAACCTCTTCGTACAGTACCATCTGCGACGCGACGAGAGTCTCGATTTTGAGGGCTTCTTAACCCTATTTGGCAAGTATACATTCTACCAACCATCGCCAGATGGATTTTTGGACTGCTTGGACATATGGGAGGTCGTCTTGACGCTTCTCCAGAATCACCTCGAATCTGGCGTTTCCATCGAACCCTTCACTGGAGTGGTGTGCGACTTTGCAGTATCGTTGATGAGGTCGCTAATGTTCCGATACAACGCCGATCAGCTGGAGAAGTTGACCGCAGATTCGACAACCGATGAGACTGCCCTTACGGACGAAGAGGAGAGCTCTGAATTGGATCTTCACATCTACTCGGCATTGACAGCTATCTCCCTCGCATATGGATTGTATCCTGAAGTGCTTCAACCGCAATTGATGGCGAAAGTTTTGGAACCGATTGGAGACTTCTCGAACGTCCATACTCTCCTCTCTCTTCCTCAAATGACGGATGATCAAGTTAGAACCGTGTATTGGATCTTCAGAGATACGAATACTATGGTGAGAGCGATGGCGCTGATTGGCTCGCAATTCGTGAACAACTTTGAAGCCACTTTCAACGATTCCTTGACGCTCATTCGCACGCTTGTGGACCTTTCTACGTATATGAAGCAGAATGAGCTACATAAGTACAGCCCAGAGGCCGCGAGACTGGCTGCGGAGCTTTTTGGAGCGATGAGGGCGTTTTCCGAGTGGTGTGCCGTCTATTGGTCCGAATTGCAGAAGAATCTTGGTAGCAACGGAAATCCTGACGAAACTTGTGCCGTATTCGATGAAATTGTGTCTGCGATGTTCAACTGCGATGGACTTGCTCTCAACTCTCGTTCTCTCGGCACTCCAGAGGAGCCTGCGAACATCCCTGAGCTCGTGCCACTCTCTGCTGCTGTTCACATGCGATCTCTAGCATCTACCGTCAAATCTCCGAGATTCACATCCCTTGCCGTCGTCACTCAGTTCCTCAACGATGCCCACGTGATGGCCTCCTGGCACACTTCTGATGTCCAACAGAGCTTCTACATGGCACTCTCGTTCATCTATCTCGTCCCCTGGCAAGGCATGCCCGCAGCATCACAACAATGGGATGAACGCGCTCAAGGTTTCCAGCAGTTCATTTCTGGCCTCCTCACTCCCCTCGACGAGGTCGCAACACTCATCATCTCTCGCGAAATGGTTCCTTACAACCAACAGGCCAAAGATCTCATTGACAAGTCACTCGTCGTACTGACGGGAATCCTCAGAGAGTCGGCTGGAAAGCTGGACAAGTCTGGCTACGGCATCCTGTGGCACTCCTGCCAAGAAACTGTGAAACTCACGTTGGAATTGCTAGAGCACTACCTGGACGATTTGCCCATGATGTTCAGACTGTTACAACTACACATTCAAGTCTTCTCGGTACTCGCGACGCACATCCCCCCAGAGCTTGCGGGACACATGCTGCAGATCCTCATCACCAATCTATCGTCTCAAAATCGATTGGAAACTCTGTTATCAGATGCGGGTGGCTTCGGAGCGGCTGTGGCGCAGAGATTGCTGTGCCTCATCAAAGCTCTCGTCTCCAGACCGAACGCTCCCTTCCTCAATGAGGCCTTCTCCTTCTGCATAGAACGCATCTATCCTTCTATCCTCGAAAACGTCACTACCACAGATGTGGAGCAATCGTTCTACGAGATTTGGTGTGAACTCCTGCTCAACCACTACAAGTTCCTCTCTCACAACCAAGATACCTACCGTGTTGCTCTGAACTGCTTCTTGCGAGCCTTCCAAGGTCAAGATTTAGACATCTTCAAACTCGTGATTGGTGCGCTCCTCGAGGCGAACCGCAAGGGAAGAATCTTCTTCTCTCAGATCTTCTGGAGCGAAGGCTACGCCTCCTACTTGGCCACGCTGTTCCATGTGATGATACAAAAGACTCACGAATCGCTTCACGAGGACATTCTGCGATTGATCTTCCAAATCATCGAAGGAGCTGGATTCGATCCGTTCTTCGACGAGTTCGTACCGAGCTTCCTCATGGACACCATGTTCAACTCCATCCTCCCAGAACAGAGAGAGGTGCTACGACAGAAACTTGGAAGACCGGCAGACCCGCCCACGCTGACCAAAGCCATCGAGAACTTGTTGAACGACGTGGCCTTCCTCTCTGGCGTTCTCCGCCAGCAGCAGTAGGATTGCTGCTTCCGGTGCTACTGTCACGTTGTACAAGCGTTAAACTTCCAACTTATCTCCAATAAACTAGTGAACGGTTCAGAACGAAGTCCATATCTTTCCGTTGAAAGGTTCGCGCTCATCCGCCGGCGCATCGCCAGTCCTCGTTTGATCCTCGTACACGATGGGTGGCGTCTGCTGTGGAGAGACCGCTGACTATAGTAGAGATGCTAAAGAACCTTTGCTTGGTCAAGACGCTCGTGGTGTGACGACCGGTGCGCCTGTAATGCATCGTACAACGATTCAAGACGAGCCCAGTACGCGTCCTCGCATTTGCACTGTCCATTGCCTTTCGTCATACTTTGCTTCATTGTCCACATGCTGACCCACTCTGATTCGCTGTCTTCACCTCCTGAATGCCCATTTCGTCCCATCTTGCGATTCTCGCCAGTCGCCATCGATTCTTCCCACAGTCCGGGTCACATTCGTAATTCTCGCACTGCTACGCCTTCTAAAAATGTGAAGCCTCAGGATTCAGCCAATACTGGAACACGTCAAAGGTTGTCAAGCTCTGGAAGTGGTCCCTCTTCAAATGTCTCGAGCCCGGGCTCGCATCCGCCCATGCCCGTGCCGAGTAACACACCGTACACCGACACAGATGCGCCTATCAAGTCTGGCTTGACCCCATCGATGGTTTTGGAGGCAGTAAAACGAGTGGAGTCCAGTACGAACGCTTCGTCTGCTGTGCCTCAAGCTTCACCCTCCCCAAGTGCTCCGTCGAGTACTTCTAGCGCCGATGCAGCCCGTGTGGAAGAAGAGAGAGTTGCGAGGGAGAAGATGGAGATGGCGAAGTTGCAAGCGGCGAAGGAAGAGCAGGCGAGACAGTTGGAGGCGCAGCGTGAGGCTGAGCTCGCACGCCTTGCTGCAGAGCGAGAGGTGGCTGAACGTGAGAAGGCTGAGAGAGAAAAGCTGGAGGCGGCTCGTCGTGAGGCTGAGGCCGAGGCTGCGCGATTGGAGGCGGAGAGATTGGAGAATGAGAAGGCAGAGCACGCGCGTGTCGCTGCTGCCGCAGCAGCAGCAGCAGAGGCTGCTCGTTTGGAGGCTGAGTTCATTGAGAAGAAGCGCATCGAAAAGGAGAAGGCGGATGCTGAGGTTGCACAATTGGAGGCAGAGAGACTGGAAGCCGAGAGATTGGCGAAGGAGCACCTCGACAAGGAGAAGGCTGCTGCAGAGACTGCTCGTATTGCTGCAGAAGCTGAAGCTGCTCGTCTGGAGGCTGAGCGGCTGGAGAAGGAGGCTGAGAAGGCTCGTATTGCTGCGGAGGCTGAAGCTGAGCGTTTGGAGAAGGAGGCCGAAGATGCTCGTATCGCTGCTGAGGCTGAGAAGGCTCGTCTCGCTGCCGAAGCTGAGGAGGCTGCTCGTCTGGAGGCTGCTCGTTTGGAAACTGAGCGTTTGGAGAAGGAGGCCGAAGATGCCCGTATCGCTGCTGAGGCTGAGAAGGCTCGTCTCGCTGCCGAAGCTGAGGAGGCCGCTCGTCTGGAGGCTGCTCGTTTGGAGAAGGAGGCCGAAGATGCTCGTATCGCTGCTGAGGCTGAGAAGGCTCGTATTGCTGCGGAAGCTGAAGCT
>Ga0307375_10002873_pt1 | contig 17316 bp, 18 predicted proteins | sample TR1MG_FD_202531 | JGI IMG/M metagenome (GOLD analysis project Ga0307375, IMG submission 202531) | Soil microbial communities from Risofladan, Vaasa, Finland - TR-1 | ecosystem: Environmental > Terrestrial > Soil > Coastal area > Acid sulfate soil | place: Finland: Risofladan, Vaasa | collected... | reverse complement strand
AGGCCGCTATGATGCGAAATTCTGATGCCTCAACAATAGGGCGTACGTGCCGTTTCTCCCGCTGTAGGCGCACGATCCCATAGTGACTCATGGTCCTTAGGGTGCGCGAGAGGTTGCTGGGCTTACGTCCCGTGGTTTCTGCCAAGGTACTGAGGATTCCGGCTGGGTCTCCCGAATCACGCGCAGCAAGGCACGGTTGTCATCGCTCAAGACCTCGGCCAAAGACTTCATGGAGGTGAACCACACCTTGGGTTCGTCGGGACCGGGCTGATATTCGCCGCGCGCAATGGCATAGATGCGTTCCCGAATCTTCTTTTGGGGCATGATGCCGATCGTGATCCTGTTCATAGGCGCACCTCCTGCATGATCTTGTCGACTTCTGCGAAAACATCCTTCATGAGCTGATAGGCGTCCTGGAATTCGTAAGGGACGCCCTTATTTGCAGTATAGCGATGCTGGTGATCATAAGTCATGATGCGTCCTGAGTATCGATCTTGCCTCGGACGTCTTACCGCATGAGCGTTATCGAACTCCATCACCCGAGTCTCATATGCGTTGTGCAACGTCAGCGAATACCGACTGCCGTGAGGAATGGCGGGCGACGAGTCCACACGCCACGCCTCGATCTTGACCCAGTAACCACCCTCATTGGTTAATGATTTGACCGCTTAGGTCGAGTAGCGCATCGATCCCTATCTTGTCGGCCATGCTTTAATATATCATCAGCTGATAATCTACAGAAAGAGCACCGCCAAAAAACACCTCAAGAAAGGGGCGGAAAACGACTCCGCCCTTTGCGCACCGGAACCGAACCACCCTGACCTCTCACGTATCAATTACCATCAAGCTGGGTGGGTGGGTGGTCGGAACCTTAGACGCTAGGCCGCGAAGACAATTCCCACACGTTTGCGGGTTGCATCGGTTCGTGCGGGCCCAATGATGATCTGGACATCGAGCCCCAGTCGCGCAAGTCCGTCTAACATCTTCGCCTCGCTAATGCCTCGGAACTGGCCGCGTAGCATCTGCGAGAGTTTGGGCTGGGTGAGACCGATGACTGCGGCCGCTTGTTGTTGGCTCCATTGCCGTTCCGCGATGATCTCGCCGATCTTAGCGGCGAGCTGGGCCTTCACTATCATCTCTTCGGCATCGGGATGCCCCAAGTCTTCGTAGACGTTCCCACAACCTCGTTCGATGTCATTCATGATTCTCCCCTGCCGCGTGGCGTTCGGCGGTTTGCAAGCGATCGTGGATCTTGTCGATGTCGGGCTTGGGCGTTGCGATCCCTTGTGTCGATTTTTTCTGGAAACAATGGAGCACATAGATGGCCTCCGCAAACCGCACTGTATAGACCGCTCGGAATGTCCCGCCCTCCGACTGCTCTACAACTTCCAAAATACCCGCCGACCCAAAGCCCTTGAGCGGCTTGGCCTGACCATGTTTCCTGCCACTCTGCGTCAGATAGAGCGCACAGCATAGCCGAAGGTGTCTTGCGCATCTTCCGGCATCGCGCAGAGGTCCTTTTTGGCGCTTGCTATCCAGAACAAAGGCTTCATCGCTGACTTATACCTATATAGGCATAATAAGAGCAAGGTGCTGGTGCGCCCAAGTTCGAAAATAAGGCGTCTTGGGGCGGCAAAGCCCCGGTAGGGCCGCTGAGGTTGTGATGCGGGAACAATTCTTTCCGTTTATGGCCGGCCACACACAGCCTTTTCGTAAGTGGGACGGCGTGGTGGGCCGGTCACCATGTAACAGCAGAGCCTCTTCCCTTTAGGATGCCGCGAAACCATCCCTTTATGATCTCGCGGATTCCATTACCGTGGGGAAAGTCGGATAGAGCCGCATAAATGATTCGGATATTACGGCAATACCCGGCCAAACAGCGATGCGAGCCTGCGCAACCGTGCCGGTAGATCGCTTGGCACATCACCCCAGTCGAATCGAAAGCCCCAGTTTCCCGCGCGCGCCCCGGGAACATTCATGCGCGCGGCACTTCCGAGGGCCAAAACGTCTTGCCAGGGCAAGATCGCCAAATAGGCCACTGACGCCAGCACCGCCCGCATAAAGGGCCACGGGACATCACTATCAAAAGGCCCCAGGTAATCCTGAACTATTATTCGCTCATCATCAGTAAGATGCCCATACCAGCCCAAGGTTGTGTCATTGTCATGAGTTCCCGTATACGCGACGCTATTCGGAATAAAGTTATGGGGCAGATGAATATTGTTCGGATTACCATCAAATGCAAATTGAAGGACCCTCATGCCTGGCAGCCCGTAACGATCCCGTAACGCGTACACAGCCTCCGTAATAAGTCCTAAGTCTTCGGCAATGAGGGGGAGATACCCGAATTCCTGTTCCAGGGCCGATAACAGTGCATCCCCTGGCACGGGGATCCATTGGCCATCTACTGCAGTCTTTGCCGAAAACGGAATAGCCCAGACGGCCTCGAGCCCGCGAAAGTGGTCTATCCGAATCCAATCGAAAAGCTCCCGTTGCGTACGCACTCGCTCACGCCACCACGCGAAGCCGTCGGCCGCCATACGCTGCCAACGGTAGTGGGGATTGCCCCATCGCTGCCCCTCAACTGCAAAATAATCCGGGGGTACACCGGTCACAATCTCGGGCCGTCCCTGGGCGTCGAGAACAAAGAGATCCGCCTGAGCCCAGACGTCCGCGCTGTCCTCCGCCACAAAAATCGGCATGTCCCCGAAAAACCGCACTGCACGCGCATGCGCGTAATCCTTGAGCGCTTGCCACTGACTAAAAAACACAAACTGTTCGAAGCCATAATAGTCGTATGCGCGAGATTCGCGCATGTCAGCCAAGGCCTCGGGTTCGCGATTGCGAACCGCCTTCGGCCATTCCCACCAAGGAACGCTGCCAAATTCGGCCCGCGAGCATTCATACAAGGCATAATCGGGAAGCCAGGCCGCGTGCCGACCCTTAAAGGCCGCAAACTCCACATGATCCGCCTGCCCCGCATTCCGTAAAAAATTCGTGTGCGCCGTACTCATTACCTCAGAGCGCGCACCCTTGTCCTCCAGACCGCGCCTAGCCTGCTCGGGCGTCAACCAACCGCGCGCGGCTAGATCGCGGAGGCTTATTAGATCCGGATCCCCTGCGTGCGCTGACCGGGTATTATAGGGCGAATCACCGCTAGGCGGTCCCAGGGGCAGTACCTGCCAGACCGAGGCGCCAGAGGCTACAAGAACATCCACAAAACGCCGCGCACTCTCTCCCAAATCCCCCTTCTTACCCTCCCCCGGTAGCGAACTTGGGTGCAGCAAAATACCGAAGCGCCGCCGATCGAGAACCGCTGGCCGATCGGACAATGGCTTTGTCATAAAGCCCCGGATGTCCGCATCACCCCGCGCCCGGCGGGCTGCCTAATGCCCTCATGAGTAAAGATCTCCTTCACCAAATCCGGGGTGGCCTCGCCGAGTATTCTGTAAAGATTCCCGATATGCAGACGATAGAGCCGATCAAACTGAACCACTGCATCCGGTGGGTTGTAGTCTCCAAACCACCAACACCAATCCGATCCTTCACAAATGGCTAAGGCGCGCTCGGCCTCTGCTCGCTCACCATCCGACAGATGCCCCGCGGCCATCACCCGATCGAACACAATCTTGGCCTGCACTAAAATATCCCATGCGCGATTTTTATCCGGATCGCCAATCCATGTTGCCAAGGTACCATTGACCCAGCTCTCGGCTACTAGCGGCGGCAAAGGTAAGGCCTCGTGGCCTTTATGGAGATACTCAGAGAAAGTGGTCAAACGAATATTGGGATGCTGCGTGAGTCTTTGGTAAAGCACTTTAAGAAAGTGATACCCGTTCTCCGGGTAATATTCCCAGGCGTTCTCTCCGTCCATAATAATCGATACGAGAGTCGTTGGGTCGTCTTTGGCGCCGGACGCAATATTTTCCAGATGCTCGATAAGATTAGTAATGGCGTCGTCGGCATGCCACTCCGCGTAAGAGAACCCAATGAGGTCCGAAAGCCCATCATCGCGAAAAAAGCAGTTCAGCTTGCGCCCAGGTTCCCGATAGGCCCTATGCCTGCCCGATTCCAGCCATTCGCTTTCACTAGCCGTCATAGTGTGACGCAAAACGCGTTCGCCACTCGCCGTCCAGTGAATGCCAGCGTCTTCCAATAAAGTCAGCGTTTGCGCACTCAAGGCGCCCTCAGCCGGCCAACAGCCGGTCGGCCTAAAACCAAAATAGCGGGCGAAGACCGTCTGCCCCTCCTGAATCTGTTGGCGTGCCCGCGCTTCACCGCCTGGATAATACGTCGATTCCGGCAACGGCAGGTCCGGTTGCGATTCCCGTGCCACACCAAAATCAAGCAACAGAGGGACAATCGGGTGCGAGTAGGGGGTAAAGGACAGCTCTACCTGCCCGCTTTGAGCGAGCTTCCGATAACGCGGAACAAGCCCCGCCAAAAGCTCGGCGATAATCACCAACAAGCTGCGTCCACAGTCGCCACCAAAACCGTGCCCCTGCTTTATGAACGGTTCTATGCGGGTATCTGTGCGTCGTACCGTTTCACCAAGCCATGCCAGGTGATACCATACCGCCAGATCCATCAAATAGTGGTCATTTAAATAGCCCGCAAGCTCCGGATTTGCGCTCATGGAACCCGCCATCTCGACCAACCTTTGGTAGACCGGGAAGCGCTCAATAACCCGCATCTTGTTTGCCCGCAGATAACTCTCAATTAGCGCGGCCCGCTCCGGCCCAGTCGATGGGTACTGTCCGGCAAGGACCCCCAGTAAGGGATCCTTGAGTGGCGTCCCGTCACGCAAGAAGGCCTGTACCTGATCGACGTAGTCTTCTATCTGATCTAAGAGTATGGGCGAGAAATTCACAACGGCACGCGCCTCGGGGACGGCCTCTATGTGCGCGGCCATGTCTACATAGTCTTTAATGCCGTGCAAATAGACCCAGGGCTGTTGGTAGCGCCCATCGTGAAGGCTCTGATATTGCGGCTGGTGCATATGCCAACACAACACGAGATTCAAGCGCTTCCTATCGGGCATGATGGAGCTCCTGACCCAACATCTCGGGCGTCACCACCACAACGCCGCCTGGCGTGACATGATACTTCTTCACATCCTCATCGTGATCCCACCCGATCGTCGTTCCCGGCGGTATCTTGCAACCCTTGTCGATGATGGCATGTCGTATCCGAGAATGGCGACCGATGTCAACATCGCCCATGACGACGGAATCCGCCACGCTTGCATAGGAGTGCACGGTAACGGCAGAAAATAGAAGCGAATGACGTACCGTCGCCCCAGAAATCACACAACCACCGGACACCATCGAGTCCAAGGCCATTCCGCGACGTCCGCCATCCTCATCAAAAATAAACTTGGCTGGCGGATGTTGTTCCTGGAACGTCCAAATAGGCCACGCGGTGTCATAGAGATTCAATTCCGGCGTCACCCCGATCAACTCCATATTTGCCTCCCAGTAGGCATCCAACGTTCCAACGTCGCGCCAATAGGCAGTCTGAGCGCCTTCGTTACCGGCGAAGGCATAGGCCATAACCCGGTAGCGATCCATCGCGCCCGGGATGATGTCATGTCCGAAATCATGACGTGAATCCTTTATATCGGCGTCCTTGATCAGTTGTTCGTAAAGAAACCGGGCACTAAAAACATAGATCCCCATGGATGCGAGCGCGGTATCCCCACCGGAAACGGTCGGTTCCGGGTGCACAGGCTTTTCGCTAAACCGTACGACCCGCCCCTCATCGTTAGTTGCCATCACGCCAAAATCCGATGCCCGGGCCACAGGGACCTCGACGCATCCCACCGTGAGGTCGGCTGCCTTCTTCACGTGGTAGGCGATCATGGGGCCATAGTCCATCTTATAGATATGGTCACCGGCCAAAATCAGGACGTACTCCGGCGCATGATTGCGCACGATATCGAGATTCTGATAGACGGCGTCCCCCGTGCCTGCATACCAAGACGACTCGATGCGTTGCTGGGCAGGCAAGAGCTCCACAAACTCCCCGAACTCACCTCGTAGCGACCCCCAACCTCTTTGAATATGATGGATAAGCGAATGCGCCTTATACTGCGTCAATACTCCGATGCGCCGTATACCGGAATTCACACAATTTGACAGCGGGAAATCGATCACCCGGAACTTGCCGCCAAATGGCACGGCGGGCTTTGCCCGCCATAAGGTCAAATGCTTGAGTCGCGATCCGCGTCCTCCGGCGAGAATCAAAGCGAGCGTGTTACGCGTGAGCTGACTGACAAAACGGGGTGCTTGGTCCATACAACAACTCCTCCTTTCCCTTGGATAATGGCCTGGATTCCACCCCAATCGGGGGGACTTGGAAGGCAATCCCGCCTCCTCATCCCCATATTACCGGATATAGCGCAACGTGCGAGGGTCCAATGTCACATCCAGCCCATACTAGCGAGGCTACTCGACTAAAGACGCCCTTGCGCCCTGGCCATGGATCGAGAAACCCCCGACCCTTAACCACACCTATTCGCTTGACGACCGCGATGCGATATAGCGCCTAATCAAAGCCTCGGTCGAGCTATCATGTGCACACTCTGCGACGCCGGTTTGCACCTCCGCTGTAATACGCCGCGCCATGGTCTTACCGAGTTCCACGCCCCACTGATCAAAGGAATCGATATCCCAAACAACACCTTGCGTAAACACGCTGTGCTCATAAAGCGCCACCAACACCCCCAGCGTATGTGGGGTCAGACGATCAGCCAAAATGACGTGCGTTGGCCGATTACCCTCACACGCCCTAAAGGGAATCTGCGACGATGGTACGCCCTCGTCGGCGAGAGTAGCCGCCGACTGCCCAAAAGCCAGAGCCTCCGCTTGCGCAAAAAGATTGGCCATCAAAAAATCATGGTGCGAAGGAAGCTCGGCCTCCGAGCGACAGAATCCAATCAAATCACAAGGCACAATTTTGGTACCTTGATGAAGCAATTGATAAAACGAGTGCTGAGCGTCGACACCCGGCTCGCCCCAAATAATCGGTCCCGTCTCGTAATCGATTGGGCGTCCGAACTGGTCTACGTGCTTGCCATTGCTCTCCATCTGCAGTTGCTCTAGATAAGCTGGTAGCCGCGCTAAGGCATGCGCATAGGGCAGGATGGCCTGGGTCTCGGCGCCAAAAAAATTGTTATACCAGACCGTCAAAAGACCCATCAGAACGGGTAGATTCCGGTCCAAAGGCGCCTGACAGAAGTGCTCGTCCATTGCCCGGAACCCGGCCAACATCTCATAAAAATGCTGTGGCCCTATGGCAATCATGGTGGATAATCCAACCGCCGAACCTAAAGAGTAGCGCCCCCCGACCCAATCCCAGAACACAAACATGTGCGCGGTATCGATTCCAAAGCGTGCGACCTCGGCCGTGTTACTCGACACTGCCACGAAATGGGATGCCACTGCCGCCTCATCCTTTAATCCGGCCACACACCACCGCCGCGCGGTATGCGCATTCATCATGGTCTCTTGTGTTGTAAAGGTTTTGGAGCAGACGATAAAGAGGGTCTCAGCCGGATCAAGCCCGGCGGTGGCCGCGCGAAACTCTTCGCCGTCCACGTTCGCGATAAAACGTAGCGTCAGGTCGGAACTCACGAATGGTCTGAGGGCGTGGTAGGCCATCTCCGGACCAAGGTAAGAGCCACCAATCCCGATATTGATCACGGTGCGAATACGCTTACCCGTAAACCCCTTCCACGAGCCCGTACGGACCCGATTCGCAAACACCGCCATCTGCTCCAAGACTAAGTGCACGCCTGGCACGACATCCTGCCCATCGACGCGAATCTCGACATCTCGCGGCGCCCGCAGGGCGACATGGAGTGCTGGGCGCCCTTCGGTTTGGTTAATGCGCTCACCCCGAAACATGGCGTCACGACGCTCTTCGACCCCCCGCACCCGCGCCAGATCCAACAATAGCCGCAGGGTCTCAGCCGTCACACGATTTTTGGAATAATCCAGATAAAGGCCGGCGCCTTGCGCCGTAAAACGTGTACCGCGCCCTGGATCAGCTGCAAAGAGTGCGCGTATCGTCAGGTCTTTTACCGCCCGAAAGTGGGCCTGTAAGGCCTGCCATTGCGCAAGATCGGTGAGTTTTGGGGCGCTATCTGCGCCCACGCGTGATTGCGCAGTATTAGGAAATATCCCAGGATGATGATTCAAGGCGGCTTCCCTCCTAGCCAATTCACAATTTCGGGTCGATCCGATGACCCTGCTTCCTCGAACTGTCACAGACATGCCCTTTTAAGGGCGCATGAGCAAGACCCTAACGCGCCCTCACCCTTTATGCAAGCCCCGCCCCATCCTCATGGACCTTAGGGACACGACGCGCGTATCGACAAAGACCCGCCGAGAGAGCCGCGCGTCCTGCAACGAGATAATACCGGCCCTCGATCAATACAACCATCCCATCTTTTTTTGTGCCCACCAAACCCATAATGCATAGCCGCCAGAACGCGTTCTGCAAAATCTGCGTGCCCGCGCGAATCGAATCGTGCGTACAGGGCTGCGGTAATAACCGGGGCCGGCACTCCCTCATCGACCGCTGCCTGTACCGGCCACCGCCCTTCGCCGGAATCCGCCACATGCCCCTCAAAACCCGAAAGATCAGGCGTTTCACACCATGCCGCAGCCGTGAGATCCAGCGGCCTGAACCATGCACCAGAGGATCCGCGGGACCGGCAACTGTGCCATGAGCTCGGCAAGTGAGTGGGCCCCCAACGCGCCTTGCTTCTTAAAGGCCTGAACGGTCTCGACACTGCGCGCCTACCCCACCCATTCCTGTCCTGCCCGCGTGCGGCGTAGCGCCATATGCGCGCCCATACGCCCAAGTCCTGCCATCCCTATCCGCACCATGGGTCCCTTTTTTGGCCCTCGTCATAGAGAGGGGGCGCCCTTAACTCTGTGCGCCGAATATGCCTTATCCCGCACACGAGCGGCTCCGCACATTTTTTCCAGAGCTGCGGACGTAGCACAGGCCCGCATCGCACAGTATGCTGTGCCGTATACAACATCAGGGGTCCGCCCTAAGGCTCGTTTTCATGAACCCCCGCCGAACCTATAAGAGACACAGACCGTGACAGACCTAAATTCCGATCTATTGCTTGTGGGCGACATCGGTGGCACAAAAACCGATCTCTTGATCATCTCCGCAAAACTTGGCATGCGCGCCCCTCTCGCGCGTGCCCGGAAAAAAAGCGCAGATTATGCAAACCTCGCGGAAATGCTTCAGGACTTTCTGACGCCAACCGGCCTTGCTGTAAGACACGCATGTCTCGCTGTCGCAGGCCCGGTAGTCGACGGACGCGCACAGCTCACAAATCTTCCCTGGGAGGTGGACGGCACGACCCTGCGCACGGCACTCAAGCTACAAGCCGTCGATGTCTTAAATGACCTAGCCGCCATCGCCTACGCCGTACCGGCGCTTCAACACACCGATCTCGTGACCTTGAACGCGGGCGCAGAACTTGTCTACGGCACAAAGGCCATCATTGCCCCGGGCACGGGTCTTGGTGAGGCCTTCTTGATCTGGAATGGTCAAAATTACCGACCTTGCCCATCGGAAGGTGGGCACGCAGACTTTGCGCCGCCCACACAAGCCCTGGAGGCCCTCCTTCCCTATCTAAGAAAACGCGTGGGACATGTGAGCTATGAGTGGGTCTGTTCCGGAATCGGCATTCCTTACCTCTATGATTTCTTCCGCGACAGTGGGCTCGCAGACGAATCCCCGGTCTTTGCAGCCGAACTGGCAGCGGCCGCGGATCGTGCGCCGCTCATTATCGACCGCGCGCTTGAGCCCCGCGTCAGGTGCCCTCTCTGTCGCGCGACCCTTGACGCGTTTATCGCAATTCTTGGGGCCGAGGCCGGCAATCTGGCCTTAAAGGTCTTTGCGTTAGGGGGAGTCTATATTGCCGGAGGAATCCCCCCGCGTCTCTTATCTGTATTAAACGATGGACGCCTACTAAATGCCTTTAGCGACAAGGGGCGTTTTACCGACCTTTTAACCCGTATACCCATATGGGTTGTCACCAATCCCGACGTAGCCATCACAGGATCTGCGATTTACGGCCTAGCCCACATGAAGAGTCTCTCTCCCTCTTCTGGTTTCCCTGACCTCGCGCCCTAAAGACCGGCTCGCCTCCGTCCTGCATTTGGTACCGTGCCCTACGACTTAATATTACCCATCTCGCCCTTACACAACCCACTCAGCCATCTCGCCGTAAACGCAGGAGCCGTTCATATAGGTCTTTATAGCGCTTCGCGCTCTGCGACCACCCGAAGTCCTGGCGCATGGCGTTGCGCATAATTTTCTCCCAGACTAAGGGTTTGCGATACCAAGAAAGGGCACGCGCAATCGCCTCCCACAGAGCCGCAGACGTGGCCTCTCGGAACAGAAAACCCGTGGTTTTATCGATAACCGTCTCGCCCCCATCATAGATCGTGTCGACGAGTCCCCCCGTGGCACGCGCAATAGGGGGCGTGCCATAGCGTTGGCTATACATCTGATTGAGGCCGCACGGCTCAAATCGGGAAGGCATCAAAAAACAATCTGCGCCCGCCTCAATTTCATGGGCGATCTTTTCATCAAATCCAATATGGGCCGCGATCGCATTCGGGTATCTTTGCACTAAATCCCTGACCGCCGCCTCAAGCTGGCGTTCTCCGCAACCTAAGATAATCAATTGCGCGGGGCTTGCGACTAGGCGTTCGGCGACTTCCACGATAAGATCTACGCCCTTTTGCTGCGTCAAGCGACTCACAACCCCAAACACAGGCACGTCAGACCTTCTGGGCAACCCAAAACGCCTCTGTAAAGCCTCTTTATTGGGGCGCTTGTCAAACAAGCGCCCCGCGCTGTATTGCGCCGCAATAAGCGGGTCTGTCTCGGGATTCCAAACCTTATCGTCAATACCGTTGACAATACCGGTAATATCTCGTTTCCGGTGGGTCAAAAGGCCCTGCAATCCGCATCCATAAGCCGCGCCCTGAATCTCTTCAGCATAGGTGGGGCTGACCGTAGTCAGGGCATCTGCGTAATGCAGACCACCTTTCAGAAACGAGACCTGCCCATAAAATTCGACACCTTCGATAGCATAAGCCTCGGATGGTAAATGGATCGCTTGGACGCACCCCGAAGGAAAGAGACCCTGAAAAGCGAGATTATGCACAGTCATAACGGAAACGGCCGGAACGGCTTGTGTCAGGCGCAGCCACGCGGGCGCTAACGCCGCTTGCCAATCGTGACCATGAAAAATATGAGGGCGCCAAGAAAGCGGGCTCTCGCTACTGGCAAGTACCGCCGCGATGTGTGAGAAAAGACCAAAGCGGGCACAATTATCTGTCCAATCCCGCCCATCCGCATCTTGATACGGCCCCCCGTCGCGATCAAAAAGCCAGGGGGCATCTACAAGGTAGGCCTTCATTCCCGACGGAAGCTCGGCCTCGCGAACGAGGGCACCCAAGAGCGTGGCTTTTACGGGCGCATCCCCGACGACCTGCCGAACCGAGCGATATGCGGGTAGGCAGACTCGAACATCCACGCCTAAGGCTGCGAGCGCCGGCGGCAAAGCGGCCGTCACGTCCGCAAGACCCCCCGTTTTTACCCAGGGCGCACACTCCGAGGCCGCATAAATCACCCGCAAAGGGTAGTCATCGCCCATAAGTGTCCGCCGCCCTTTCGCGCCCCCCACCATCACGCTCGTTCGCCTGCGCGCAGCCCTGAACTCCACACCTTGCCACAAAGACCTCCCGCTTTAATCGCAAGGAAAACCAAGCCAAAAGACGAGCCGATTCTAATGAAACGCGCCGCCGACATTCACCCGCTGACCGTTAGCAATCCATGTGAGATAGCTCACCAAATCTACCATGGTCCGACTCTGAGCCGCTGGCGCATGTCCCAATATCCCCACCGTCACACATCGCTGAATCTGCAACTCCAGCGTGACTACTTGATGGGTGGCCTTGCTGTAACGAGGAAACACCGCTGCCGCATTTCTGAGACTTGCGATACGCCCACCATCCGCTAACAGTCCGCGCGTCTTACCGCCATTAATATGGCAAGTCGCGCACGTCATAAAGGGCTGCGGAGAATGCGCGTGCGTCCCCATCGAGCCTGAACTCTGAAACATCGCATCGGCATCCAAAACCGGTCGCAGATGACTGCCGAAACTGTCACTATTGAAAATCTGCGCACCGTTTGCAATAGCGCGCTCGTATTGCTTTGGCACAGCGCTTGCGAAACTTGGTGGCGCAGACACCATCCCCCCAAAAGCCATCGCCATCAGTACCAGAAATCGTCCTCTCATACCCTCGCCTTTTTATTATTCACTATTATTCACTCACTTTAACCATAATAAAGACCACGGAATCGCGCCTCACGCTCGCGCTGCCATCTTCCGCAAAAAGCACAACTCCAGCTCCTGGCAAAATTGCTCTCGTTCGTGGCCCTGGGCCCTCATCATACCCCTGAAAGGCCCACTTGCACGATCCGTAAACATGACTCCTGCGCCTCGCTTCGCTATTCCCAAAAACCCATCCATACCAAGAACCGCTTGTACCCTAAATATCGCTCCCGGTACGCTATCCATTCCCGGACCTCCATTGCGTGGTAATTTCCATAGCAGACGAAGATAGCCGAGTAGACGTTCCCATTACTGATATTATTCGCATCGCATTGTCACTCTACGCCCCGGCGCCAACAGGCCTTTGACGCCAAAGAAAACTCCGCTCATAGTAAGTACCAAGGCCGTCACTATCGCAGCTGGTGGTCGACCAGGGCCACGGTAGTCGAGGCTGCGATTAGATAGAATGGCCGTCCACCATACATAAGGAGATGATTATGGAAGCGCGTCCGTGGGACCGGGGCACATGCCTCGTACACTCAGCACTTGTCGTTACCGTCCTAGCTCAATTGTTAACAGGGGAAGTGGTTGCAAGGGCCAATCACCCGCAGTGGCTCCTTATTCATACGGTACTTGGGATTCTCACGAGCATCGTCATTATCGTGCATTGGATGTGGACGTGGGCTCGGCGCGATATTCGTGTCTTGTTTCCATGGGACCGCGCCGGCCTAACCCGTGTCCGAAAGGAGTTCTTTGCGGTCTTTCAGGGGGAATTACCGGGTCACGGGGACGAAGTCGGCCTATCGAGCTTCGTTCATGGTATTGGCCTTCTGGGAGTATCCGGCATGGCCGTAACCGGTCTCCTTATGTACGCCGTAATCCCTGGCGGCTACGGACTCTCGCTCAACTCAACGGCCTATGCGCTTTTTACAACCCTTGCGACTACACACTTGTGGCTTTCGTACATCGTCTGGTTTTATCTCGGCGGGCATATATTCTTCGCGGCCCTACACGAAATCCTCGGCAATCGCCTGCTCCGGCGCATCTACTTAGGGCGACCGTAGCACCAGACACACCCATCACCTCATGACACCCGCCTCTGCCGCAACACACTCACAAGGTGTGTTGCGGCAAGCGTTACCAACGCGCAGGGACTCGCACAGGCCTTGCCCGTTCTTTTCATATACGCGGAATAAACCAAGACGACTGGCGAGCCCGTAACGGCTCCTGCGAGAACCAAAACGAGCACTGAAGGATGAACAAAACGGGCTCTAAGCCCCTGGCGGGAAAGGTTCGCCCTAGACCACTAAACGCTCGCCCCTGTACGGATACCTCTCTAGACCCCGAAGACAACCGTTTAGGCGCATCCTTGCGCGTTGACGGCTCTTACCAACAATTAATCGCGTCGACCCTGGGTCGCACCCAATATCTCCAGCAACGCCATGAAAATGTTGAGGACATCAAGATATAAACTCACCGCAATGATGACAGGACGCGTCTCGCCACCATTCACCATCCGGCTTGTGTCGAATAAGACCAGCCCTGAAAACACCAACAAGGCCATGCCAGCGATCACAAGCTGCAAGCCGGCGAGATGGAAAAACATATTAGCGAGCGACGCCAAGACCACAATCACAAGGCCCGTCATCAGAAACCCGCCCATGTAACTGAAATTGCGGCGCGAGACGAGCGCGTAGAGCGACAAACTCCCAAAAATGGCAGCCGTCCCCACGAGCGATTCGGCAACGATTTCCGGACCGTTAGCAAGCTTTAAGTACATCGCAATAACAGGACCAAGCGACAGACCCATGAGGCCCGTGAAGAGAAACACTAAAGGTATCGCCATGGCGCTGTTCTTGCCCCCTGTCCATTGGACAGCAAACAGACTTATGAAGGCCGCTATCATGATGATAAAGGGGTGCTGATAAACAAAGACCGTACGCATACCGATCACGGCGGTTAACGCACTAAATAAAAGAGTGGCCGCAAGCAACGCGTAGGCCCGATGGATAACTGTAGTGACAGAAGACCCACTCTGATAGCTCGCAGAAGGTGAATCCGGAAAGAGATTAGAACGAGCCATGCGGGCCCTCCTTACCGTTAATACGGCGCAAACGTGTCATATGTAAAAACTCTCAACTTGCTACCACGGTACCACATCACCGCCATTAGACGAACCGCTCCACGGCATGAAGCACCAAGGCTACCAGGATACCGATAAGCCCGATCCAAAAAAACACCCAAACCAAGGCAAACAGCACATGCAATACAAAAAGCACAGCCCAAACCACGAGGAGCGTAAGACCCACCCCCAGCGCCATCCGCTTCAAATCCTTTGCCATACCGACCTCTTCAAGCCTGCTTGACGTCTATAATGGGGGCGATCCGCTGCCTGATCAAGACCCTCATCCCGCCTCACAGGAGGGCAGATTCGCGGCCCAATTGCCATTTTGATGCGCTCCTCTTACGCAAACGCGATCCTAAACGGCCTCTTTGCCGCTGTTACCTACACATAGCACCTGACGCCTCGAAACCCAGAAGGATCAGCGCTCTCAGCTCTCCCCTATATCGTCTGCCCCGGATAGCAAGGCGGCGGATTGATTGTGTCTGAATCTAAAGTTGGGCACGAAAGGCCGCCACTTCAAGACCGCGTCCCATCACACAAAACGCTCTCAATAATGGCTTGGCTATAACGGATAGGAAGCGAATAGTGACCCTCTGCGTCTAGAATACGGGTGCAGGCGCGCGGGAGACCCTCTGCCAGTCGTGCCGCCATTTGCACAGGCACCACTTTGTCCGCCTGTCCGTGCCAAATTGTGACCGGGGTATGTACATCCGATAGCGCAAAACCCCAGGACTGCGAATAGAGCGCAAAATCCCGGGCCGCACCCCGTCCTCCTTGCCTGAGACCCTCGCGCTGCGAACGCGTCAAGATATCGCGGACAACGGGGTCAGACAGCACCGCCAAATCGGCGGGTGCGGCAAGCCGCGTAAGCAGACCAAAGCGGGTCAGAATAGGCATCGCAGCCCAAGCTAAGAATGGCATCGCAAACGAGGCGTGCTGCGCCACATCCCAGGCCCGCCGCACAATCGGCGAAAACGCGCTTCGACATGCCAAGATATCGCAGGCCCGCCCCAGCGCCCCGACCAAAGCCGCGCGTGACGTGCGTTCAGGATAAGCGGCTAACAGAGACAACGCGTAAGGACCTCCCCCGGAAACACCGAGAACCCCGACCCGCGAGAGTTTAAGACAATCCAAAAGCGCGACGACATCGTGCGCAAAATCACCAAGCGAACGGCCTGGGGAGGGATCCGAACCCCCGTAGCCGGGACGGTCCGGGGCGATCACATACACCCCCAATCTCTCGACTGCCGGTCGCAACAACTGGGCCTCGAGACGTGAACCGGGGAAACCGTGGCAATAAATCACCGGGTAACCCCCAGGCACTCCGTACTCGGCGTAGCCCATCTTGCGGCCATGCGGCAACAGGATCTGTCGCAAATCGCCCCCCCCTCAAAGTCAAGACTCGGATGACACGCTCCCACAAGTCTTCGTTTGGCGCTATCCTGTGCGGCACCTATGTTACTTGAAGAGACGTTTATGATCTCCCCCACGCCTCGTTTGTCCACATAACCGTGCGTCGACCGTCCTTTTTAACCCTGATTTCGCTCACCGGCGCCTTTGCCCTTTTAAGCTCTACTATGGCAAAAACCCCGGCGCTGCCGCTTTTTGCGCATGCCCTTGGGGCACCCCCTACGCTGATCGGCTGGGCCGTCATGGCCTCCACTGTCCCAGGGATCCTAGTAAGCCTACCCGCGGGATTTTTGAGTGACCGCGTGGGCACTAAACCCCTTTTACTTGCGGCGCTCTTCGTTTTTGCCACCGCGCCCTTTCTTTATCTTTTGGTTCGTACCATAGATCAACTCGCACTCATTCGGTTTTATCATGGCTTTGCGACCGCTATCTTTGGCACCGTCGTGAGCGCCGAGATTGTTGCGCGCTACCCCACAAATCGTGGTCACGCACTCGGGATCTACAGTGCCGTCAGCACCGTAGGCCGCTCGATCGCACCCTTCCTGGGCGGCGCCCTCATTTCCCTCGCCAGCTTTCCTGGCGTCTATATCGGCTGCGCGATCGCAGGCGTGTTGGCGTTGACGCTCGGCATCAAAACGAGTTCCGACCTCAAGGCGCCCCAAGGAGTTAAGAGTGACTCCTCCGGCGGCGGACTTCTTGCCCTCGCGCTCACCGATCGCCTCGTGCTCATGACGAGCGTGGTCGAGGCCTTCCAATACCTGGTATTTGGTTCCGTCGAGGCCTTTCTTGCCGTCTACACCGCGCAACGCGGCTGGCCCGCTTGGCGTATCGGCCTTCTGCTCGGCGCGCAACTGGCGGTCGTGGTGCTTGCCAAACCTCGTCTCGGGCGCCTATCCGATCATTATGGCAGGCGCCCTGTGGTGCTGTGGGGCCTAAACCTGGGCGCTTTGGCGGTAGCTGCCCTGCCATTTACGCATAACTTCGGGCTCCTCTTGATCATCAATGGGCTTTTTGGGGCGGGATTTGCCGCCACGACTGCCGCCACGAGCGCGCTCGTCGGTGATCGTGGACGGACCGGGGGCTTTGGCGCAAGCATGGGGGTATTGCGATCTATTATGGATATAGGGCAGGCCGTAGGCCCTGTCCTCACAGGCGCCCTCATAGAGCTGAGTGGCTACCGCGTAGCCTTTGTCACCTTAGCGGGTCTGCTGCTTGCAGCCAGCGCCCTTTTTGCAACAAAGACCACGGGCGCCATGCGCATCTAGCACCGAGACTGTCACGCCCAAAAACACGGCAGAGCGATACTTCGCGCACCAACGCACCTTGACATCCTCCTCGCCCTCAGCCTACGGCTGCCGATCTTGAGATCGGGAAGGACGAGGATTCCTTTCTGCCAGCAGCG
>Ga0307375_10002872_pt1 | contig 17319 bp, 24 predicted proteins | sample TR1MG_FD_202531 | JGI IMG/M metagenome (GOLD analysis project Ga0307375, IMG submission 202531) | Soil microbial communities from Risofladan, Vaasa, Finland - TR-1 | ecosystem: Environmental > Terrestrial > Soil > Coastal area > Acid sulfate soil | place: Finland: Risofladan, Vaasa | collected... | reverse complement strand
ATGACTCGAATACACATAATCAAAATATCCGTCCTTATAACAAGACAAATCCCTGGCATCCCTGTGCATCTCTGCTACAGGACTATATAAATCCACCCCAATAGCATCAGTCTTTATCTTTACATTACCACATCCTAAATCAAGCCCCTGACCCTTACAGTATTTTAATAATCTATAGCGACAATGATCCGTTTCACCTTTTGGTTGCATCTTTTATATATCCTCTTGCTATGTTTGCACCTATATATTCTGGATCAGACCATAATTTGAGGGCTGCTTTAGATTATGTGCTTTATGTGTTCATACCCTAAAAAAAGGCGGATGACTGACAAAATCCTTCATGCCCCGCGTGACTAAACCATCAACATCAACCGCCATTCCACCTATAAAATTGACCTGTGGCTTATATTTTTCCACAATACGATGAATAAATCTGAAATCATGCTCAGGTTCATGCTCCCAAGGACACTCCAAGGCCCATTCCCTCTTAACTATAAAACAAGGTGTCCCTACATGACAGATTATAGGAAATCCAGGTAACCCTACCTCAGGAATCAACACTATTCGATTAGGATTTCCGTTTTTATACATGCGGGATTCCTGACAACTCATCTGTACAACACTAATCATATTATCATGACCAATACATGTAGCAAGAGATTCCAAGTATGTATCTTTATAACGATCATCATCATCCGCAAATACTACATAAGCACCTTTGGCAATCTGAACCCCATGATTTCTTGGTCGTGTACCAGGAGCTATTTTCATATCCCCAACATCTTTAGATATGTTAGTGAAGTTGATATTGTATTCATTCTTATGAAGATCCATAAAGTCTTTAACATCCTGAGGAATATCCCCATCCCATACAATAATATGCTCAAATAATTCCTTCGGAAATGTCTGATTCCGAAAATCATTAATAAGATACCCTAACGCCATGACACCTCGAGATGCCGGAGTAATAACACTAATCAACATAATAATCCTTCAATAGATATATATAGGTAAAGACCCACTCAACTTTTACTTAAAACAAAAGGCATACTGACTCTACATATATAAATGAGATTAATAGATTATTACAAACCATTAAAATATACTTAAAGACCTCATTTTAATAATCTATCGATAGTATTTATATAATGATAATGCTTTATCCAGATTTAAATATAAATAAAAATTCAGGGGAGGATGCCATGGTAGAGTTTGTAAAAGGTTTACAGCAAGAATTCATAGCTACGAGAGATTTCAGTTTGAACTGGAATGAAAAGAATCTCAAGTCGGTTAAAGTCCGAAAAGGCGAAGCCGTACTCTATGATGGTATTTGTGCTACATATGTTTCTATTTCAGGAGAAACTATCACAGGAACAAGTATAAGTCTTAAAGCCGCTATCAATGTCTCAGGATGGCTCATACATTCTAATGGAAAAGCCACGGAAGCTGTGGAAGTCTCGGAAGAACAAAAAGCCATATCCCAGGAATATAGCGACTTCAAAGGAGGAAGCTTTGAGGATTTCGTGAAAAAAACGATGCATACCTCAGAAGTTCGTAAAAAAGAAATAGTAAAAGATGAAGATCTCATCGTAAAAAAACATCAACCCATTAAAGAAGAACAAGAATCTTCCGATACGCATAAAGTCATAAACGATCAGGTAGAAGTAAAAAAAGTCCCTACCCTCGTCAATAGCTCCACCTCCATGAATGCTAAGATGGAAAAAAGAAGCAATAAAATAATCCGAAGTGATACGGAAGAATCCATACCACTGAAAAGACTTAACAAGGCTTCAACTGACCCCCTTAAAAAAGAGAGAAAAGCTTTCGTTGTCGATACAAATACCCCTAAACCCACTGAAGGTATGACCAAGGATGAAATACAACGAATAATAAAAAAAGATGATACTGACGATAATGGCGGCGTAGTAGTCAAAAAGATAAAGCATTCATCAGAAGTAATCGAAACCGATGGAATTACCTTTCAAAAAACAAAATCCCCTACGGAAATCACCATAGAAACCATAGTAGGTCCTTCAGGAGAAAGTTCTATCGGTGGACAGGACCAGGGTGTCATAGTAGGAAAAGTAGGTGGTCCTAAAGGAAGAAGGTCCATCCAACAAATTGAAGACCAGGATGCCGTAGTAATAAAAAAAATTGGTGAAAAAGCTGCGGAAAAACCTGAAAAAGCTGCAGAAAAAGCTGCAGAAAAAGAAAAATCAGATGACTATTTAAATAAACTTCCGGAGAATTGGTCAAAAATGCATTGGGTCCAGAGAACAAAATTCATAAAAGGACTCGATGATATAGAATTCATCAACTTTATAAAAATGGTGGATACCCTGAAGGCTGTTCAAAATGCATGTGAAAAAAGACTTAACGAACTTAGCAAATAAAATAGCCCTCTGCTGCATACATGGAAATGTCGTTGATTTCGATATGCATAACCTCTTTCCTCCCAATACTCTATTGGAAGAGATGGAAGAGGCTGCAGAAGGAGCTCATATCCCTATTCCTCAACGTACGTTACGGGAACAACAATATAAGTCTCAACCTTTAATGATTCTACCTGATTATTCTGGGGATTTTTTAAAGAAACTCCAACTCCCTTATGAGGGTAAAGCCGTAGAAGCCTCTTCTGAAGAGAATCTATGGGATTTCTCAATGCCCTCAGAAATGCTCAAACATCAGGAACAACCATATCCCAGAGAAATACTCGATGGATTCTATGAATTCAATAGACCCGGATATCCTATTGATAACGTCCTTAAAGAATATTGGGATAGAGCCTGGGAACCTAATGAATGCCCGGAAATGTCGGAAGATAAATGGGAAAGATATGGATCTTTAAGAGTAATAAAGGCATTTCTATCCGAAATCACCCCCTCTATAAGAACAGCAGCGACACTCGAAGAGCTCAGTAAAAGCCGTATAAAAGGCAAATCCTTTGATCCTAACAGAATTAATGGGGTCTCGGCAGTCGTAAAAATTAAAAGACCGAAATTATGGACATGGAGTTTCAATACATCATCAGGGAAAAATATTTATACTACGACATTCCAATTCATACCTTCCAGTAGTATACGAGATCCTAAAAGACTTCATGTCAGAGTATCCTGCTCATGTCCTTCCTGGGTATTCTGGGGTGCCCAATTTAATGCTGGAAGAGGCAATTATCTTTATGGACCAGTACGTCTGAAATTTGCTCCACCAAATAAAAGAGATCCCAATCGACAATTTCTGGTATGCAAACATGTATTGGCCTGCATACCTCTGGTATCAAAATTTATTCTTCCTACTCTCTCCCGGGAAGTAAAAAAGAGAATAGAAAAAGAACCGGCCCTTAAAATCGAAAAAGGCCCGAAAGAAAAGCTGAGAATACCCGATGATCTTCAATATGTAGCCGATCTGCCTGCAATGAAGGACATAGAAGATACCTGGGATGATATGAGTCCTGTAAGAAGAAAACAATTCATTATGGGCCTGAAAACACCTGATGAAGTCGCTTATATGGCCCATAGATATCCTGACACAGCCACCCGTTATGTAGTGCCAAAATTAATGGCTATGGCCAAAAAGAAGAATACAGTAGGAATAAAGGCTCAAGAGCTGCTGGAAGATATCCAGGAAACTAAACCTTCGAGACCTTCGAAACCTTCTCTTCCTCCTCTTATCAGAAATTTCGGTCTACATCCGGAAATACAGCAAATAACAAGGAATTGGGAAAAAATGTCACCCAATGAACGGGAAAAGACAATTGACGGACTCACAGCTCCCGGATCTTTAGCATACTTAGCCTATAAATTTCCCGATACTGCTCCGGAATTTGCAGTACCAAGATTAAATGAAATAGCAAAAGGAAGCAGACTGCCGACTGAAAGAATGCTGGCAAAAAGATATCAACACTTAGCCGAAAAACTCATGGGTTATCTAATATAATGAACGCTCTATCCGATATATTAACCTTTAAAGCCAAAGAGGTCATAACCTTTAAAAACTCAAATATTAATGAGGCTATGAAATTCGGATTTTCCTACATGGAATCAGAAGACCATATCGTCCATTATATAGTAGCTAACTCTAATAATATGAAAAAGATACTTGGAAATGTCGAGGATTCTAAGATAAAAATAGAAAAAGATTCCATAGGGGAATTATGGACGGCTAAATTATTGATTTCCGATAAGCTTAATGATGATCATATACTTTTTTCCAATAACATTTTCTCTGCAGTGGTAAATCTACAAACAAATAAAATCTAAATAAGAGGAGTATATATATATATGCCTACATATACGTATAAATGTACAGAATGCGGCTCTGAAGAAGACCAGATACATGGAATGAAAGAAGTTCCTGAATATAAATGTTCAAAATGTTCTTCTTTGATGGAAAAGATTTTTACACCTAATATTGGTGGATTCATATTTAAAGGTCGGAAAACAGAGGCCTCCAATTATAAAGAAAAAAGATATCGACATAAATTGAATGAAGATGTATCAAAAAGACAGAAAGACAGATGGGGTAAGGGGCCTAAAGTACGGCCTAATATAGCCGGAGTAGAGACCGATTCATGGTCTGATGCTCAAAAAATGGCAAAAGAAGCCGGTCTAAACCATGATAGCTATACCCCTCTTGTGGAAAAAGAAGGTAAAAAAATAATAGTCTAAGGAAGGAACACCTATGAACAGTGTCATTGAACCCCTCTATAAAAGCCCTAATAAAATTACATTTGGATGGGAACAGGAAACCGGAGCTTATGGGTATAAAATATATGTAGGTCTGGGACCTTCTACGAGCTTCATGAACCTGCTGTATGATAATATATCCCCTCAGGCTTCCCATGAGACCCCTACAGTAGGAAAAGTGCCGTATATCGCAGATATCGAAGATATACGCGATATCCTGGGTTTAGCATCTACAATAACCTTTAATAATAAACTCTTCTATTTTACTCTGACCTATGTGGACTCCGCAGGAACTGAAAGCGCCCTGGCCGATTCCACAATAATTGAAGTGCCACCCGTAGGCATCATACCTAAAAAAATGAAGGATGACCCTTCAATAAATCGACACGGCTATGTCTTTTCAGATGCAGACCTTAAATGGATAAAAATGGCTGGAACATCCTCAGGAGGAGTCATTATCGATGCCAATGACTTCTATAAAGCCAATATCGTTTTGGAATATACCTACGATGGGACCGACCTTAAAACCATGAAATCTTACCCCTCAGATGCAACATCTGCAGGATCACCAGCAAAACTTACCACTTATACATATACAGGAGGATTACTTACAAAAACCGAGATAACCGATAGTACCGTCTAAAAATACAGATATTTAATAATCTTTTAATATCCAAATAAGATGTGCGGAGTGTCGTATAAAAAATAGGAAAATTAATTTAAGGAGGATTTAATATGGCTACTGTCGTGACATATGATGGTACAAATTACGGACGTGTTTATCTTGGTGATGTAGGTCAGAGAAATCAGCTTGGAACTGGAAAAGGTATATATTCTTATGGTCAGGACCAGTATTTAAGCTATGGCCAGGATGCTACTTTCGTAGATACCGGTGACGTCCTCATGAGCAAAGATCGCGGCAGAATCAAGAATTTTCAGACCAGAGGAGCCTTCACAATCTCCTAATCTCCCCCCAGCTTTGCTCTGAAAAACTAAAAGAAGGAGAAGGTTAAAAACCTCACTCCTTCTTATTTTTTTATTTCCCCCCTTTTTAATAATCTTTTATTAAATTCTTTAAAATGAATAATCTATATCTCAATCTAAATAAGAAGGTACATTATGGCAGAAGTAGATGTTATTACTGGAGATCTGATCAATAGTGAATCCGGGTTTCAGACTTGTGACCTGTATTTATCAGCTTTCTTCCTGACTGCAGGATGTAAAATGGTAAATTCTTTCAGGGACCAAAGATCAAAGCGTGTCTATTTCCTATTCGAAAAGAATGCAATGATTGCTGATCTGAAACTGAAATATTTCTCTAGGGAAGCTAAAATTGATGCCCTAACATTCTCCGATAATATAAAGTCTCTAAAAAGCTTATGCCATAACATATTAAGTACCTCGAATCCACTCCCTTAAAAAGGATGATTTATTATGCTGATGGATTTCATCCGCATCATTAATGCTTCACAGAAGTTTAAAATTAAGGATGATTTCGAATTTATAGAATTCGAAGACATCGTTGGAGAAGAACATGACCAGGATGAAACTGTGCCACAGTCCCTGGAAATCTGGGCCGTCGTAAAAGTACCCTATGAAGGTGAAATGCCCGAAAGCTATAAAGCTCTTAATCTCATGATAGGAGACTGGGCAGAAAAAAATGAAGCTCCTCTTACAAAAGAACTACATGAAAAACTGAAAGGTCATCTTCAAAAAACATTTCCTGAAGGTGATGTTTCAGATCTGGATCAATTAGATAACAGTGTAGTCTGGCTTGATCAGCTCGATTATATGCCTATAGTAGATGAGAATACATCTACAATGACCATTGAAATAGAACTCGTCCTGAATGTGGAATATGATTAATGAGAAAGAGTCCGGAAGTCAGAAACTTAGTCTGTGATACAATAGTTAATCTTGTAGACCAAGGAACATTATACGCTTCCGGTCGATTAAATATCTATAATACGGATTCCACCCTGATAACTTTTCTGGAATTCTCAAATCCTGCATTCAGAGATGCCACAGATGGCACATCAGTAACAAATTTCATATATGATGCTACAAGTTTCATGGACGGCACAGCAGTATTTTATGAAATAGTCAATAGAGATGCAACAATGATATGGGATGGGACTGTTACCGATAGAAGCGGTAATGGTGACGTTAAATTTGATACTTTAATTTTTCCTAAAGATACAACAGTTTCACTATTGAGTACGGTATACATCGTACCAGAATAATGATATGGCTATATATGGTGATGCTACATTCCTGGATACTACCCATATCTTTGATTCCACCGGAATCATCATAGCCTCCTCTATCCTGAAACCAGAAGAAAAATCCTTCTTCCAAGATACCATACTCGGCTCAGAAGAACCTCTAAGACTCGACCTGTTCCTCATAGATAGAACCTATACCGGTGGATACTGGGATACAACAATGCTCAGAGACTCCACCAAATGGGATAGAGAATTCAACCCTATATGGATAACATATAGCATTTGGCAGGATTCAAGCACAGAAGAACAATATCTCGAAGGATATCGATATAGAGAACCAGTTAATGAAAGTGTTGGAGATTATTACGCAACCATGGAAGTACCCCATGAACCGGGCCCTTATGAAATAAGATGGAGATATCTTAAAGAACCCGAAGTATATGCTAAAGAGATTCGTGAACCATTTAACAGTTTATCAAAAACGGATGCAACATGAATAAGATGGCATTAAAAATAGCACAGGATTTTATTGATATGGACCCTGAAATGCTCCAAAGACTCCTGGAAGGATTCATCATAGATACCAAAGACAATTGGAATTATATCCTTCCTACAGATTTATATAAACTTATGAAATCTGACCATGACCTTTTTCTGTTAGACCTGAGAAAACCGGAGGATTTTAATAAAGGACATATCAAAGGAGCTACCAATATATTCTGGCTCGATATAATGAAAAATCTTAAAAATCTTCCAACAGATAAAAAAATCATTCTTATTTGTTATGTAGGCCATACCGCGAGTCAGGTACTGGTTATTTTGAAGCTCATGGGATATGATGTTATTGCCCTTAAATTCGGTATGGGCATCAGCCCTTCAAAAGGCATTCCGGTAGCAGGTTGGTTAAACTATAAATATGAGGTAGAAAAATGAAAAAGGCAAAGATGAATATTCCTGAATTATATAGGCTTGAAAATGAATTTTTAAGAAGTTTGGATACTTATGAACCTTCATATGCAATAAAAAAATTACAGGAAATAATTAAAAATTTTGATGAAATAACTCTTCAAATGATAAAAGAAGAAAAGACCACATATAATAAATATAAAATTTTAAAAGAATTAGTAGATCTTGAAACTCGTACTTCCGGTTATATTATACACTATCTCGATAATCCAGAAAAAACTGAAAAAGAAATAAAAGAAAGAAAAAGGCCTAAAATAGCATCCCTAAGTTCATTTTTAAAAATGATAGCAGAGATAATGAATTACAAAGAAAAAAGAAAAGCATCCACTTGCAATCAATGTGGATGCCTTGATGCTTATGTAAAAGAAATACATCCTGATACAGATATGAATGAAATAGTAAAATACTGCCCAAAATGTAAATATGAGGAATCCTTATAATGAATACTACAATAGAATTTGAAACCAAAAGTCATTATGGAGGCCCTGAACTCATCTATGTGACTTCAGAACATAAAAAAGCCTTAGAGGATTTGACAGGGAAAAAAACTTTAACATCAACAGCTGTTAAGGCCCTCAAAGAGCTTGGTTTTGAATTCAAAGAAAAAAGGCATCCTGAAAAAGTCATGGCTCAAAGAGTGGCCACTTCTTATTTATCAGCTATTGAAAATAAAACGGTCGGAATTAATGATTTTGTTAAACGCCAAACAAAAGCTGACTTTGCTGGTACCAAAGTTTCAATGCCCCAACTGGAAAAATTGCAAAAAATAGCTGAAAAAGCTGTAAATACTGGTCAGGATAAAAGAGGTTATGCCAATTTTGTAAGAATAGTTGATACCAAAGATCCTTCAATTCTATGTCCTATAGCAAAAATAACCGCACAAAATAAAAAATTTCTAAAGACAGAAAAGACAAAAAGGCGTGAAGGTGAAGAAGAATACGAACAGAGATATTTTGATTCCAAAGACGTAAAAGGCATGCCTTCTCATCATGTCTCTATTATAATGTATACAAAAGAGCAGCTTGATAAGGAAGGTGAAAAGAATACCGGATCTGATCTTGATATTATATCTATAAATGCTGAAATAAACTCTAAAGGGGCTCCTATTACTCCTGAAACCATGAGGCGCAATATAAAAGGGCCCCAATATGGAGGATCAGGATATCAGCATACTAAAAAAGAAATAGGTGAATCAGAGGCATTCTGGAACCAATATGCAATGATAAAATAAAAGGTATAAAATATGGAAGAACTTAGAATTCCTGTAAGCAATATAATTCGTAAAAAAGCCCTTGATTTAACAGGGGCTCATAAAATTGATGGATTATGCCCTTTCTGTGAAAAAAAAGGCGATATAGATTACTCAAAATTCTTATTTTCAACTCCTGAAAATGGAGGACAGTATTTTACTTTAAGAATACCTAAAGAGTATTCTCCTCCAAAATTAGGGGCTCATTTAAATCTTAAAGGAAATAAAGTTGTCGTTTTTGATGTATCCACACCAGAGGACATTGCAAAGGGCCGTGGAGGTCCTGTAGCCCGGTCAATGGTAGAACAAGGTATTGGATGGTCAGTCAATTGCCTGCCAGAAGGACATGAATACTTAAAAAATCCTTACTGGAAAGGGAATCAATGAATAAAATAAGTGCGTTCATCAAAAGACAAGCCCAGAATATTTTCCAAAAAGGGCCAGGAATATTAAATGTCATAAGAAAAAGTCGTATACATGAGGAACCTTATGATATATGTCCGCATTGCAGTTCAGAAATAGGAGAAAAAGAACTTTTTTATGATGAAAAAGGCTATTACGGAGAACCGAAAACCTGGTGTCATAGAAAATGCGGAGGATCAATTCTGTTTCCTGAGGATAAAAAAAGTTCAGAAGGTAAAATTTTTTATTTCAAAATAAAGATTCTTAGCAATAAAATGCCTGATTATTTAAAATGTCATCCTGAATGTGGATATCTCGACAATAGACATTGTATACTTTTCAATGAGATATTATCAACAAATATTTTACGCTGCAAACAATGTGTATCAGCAGTTGAAGGACTTATTTAAAGGAAAAGAATAAATGGCTGTAGCATTTATAAGAGGAACAACGACAGGACCCGCTGACCTGACTATTACAGTCCGGGATTCCAGCTCTACCCTCATAGACCCTTATCGACTCGAATATGCTGTCTATGACTTCACTACTGGTATAGAAGTCCTCTTAGGGTCCCCTGTGAATGCCCCTGTATCGATTTCTACAGGCCAGTACTATGCTGAGGTGGTCATACCAGCAGATGCCAATATAGGGCTTTATAGAGTCCGCTGGACTATCCAGGAATATGCTACCGATCCTGTCTATCAATCCGTGCAGGAATTCCAGGTCCTGGGTAGCAATGTCATCCCCTCGTTTACGGGGGATTCAAATATGGATGCCTTAATGCATAGTCTCAGAATTATTCTCAGGGACAATAATCCGGATCGAAATTATTCGGTGTCTGGAAAAGAAAAAATAAAGATTAAAGCAGATAACAAATATTATTCTATACCTATAAAGGAACTTTATGAGATACTAGAGGATGGGAATAATGGTAAGCTGTAAAATATGCGGGTATGAGACAGACAAAACCATACAGCAGCATATAAAATTTAAACATAATATACCTGTGTCGGAATATTATGATAAATATCCCGGGTCATCTGTATATTCAGATGAGTATTCTGAATATCTGAGAAAAAGGATAAATGAGAGGGATCCTTCATATAAAAAAAAGCTCTCTGAAAGTACGAAAAGATTGTATCAGAATAAAGAATGGGTGGAAAAACATAACAGAGCTTTAAAAAGGGCCCAAAATACAAAAAAAGCAAAATCGAATCATAGAAAAGGCGCTATCATATATTATCAGGAAAGGCCAGAAGAAGATAGCCGGGCACATAAAAAAAGAGCTGTGGATAGCTGGAAAAATAAAAATATAAGAAAAAATAGGGAAAAAGCATTAAAAGAAGCTCATAATAGACCGGAAGTTATTAAAAAGCACTCAAAAGCTACGAAAGAATTTCTATCCGATCCTGAAAATTTAGAAAAGAGAATAATAGCCCTTAAAAAAGCATGGAAAATACCGGAAAAAAGAGAGAAATTAGAGAAAATAATAAAAAATAGGCTTAGAGGCAGCAATGTCTCCAAAAGGTAGAGAGAATTTTTATAAAGCTCAAAAAGACCCTGAATTGAGGAAAAAAAGGAGTTTAACAGCTAAAAGAAGTCTTGCAAAAAGACTAAAGAGCAAAAAAGTTTACAGCAATCTAAATAGATTCTTAGAAGAACAGCTAAATTCAATAGGTCTTTATCCTGAATCGGAATATCCTATAGGGCCTTATGCTGTGGGTTTTTGCTTCCCAAAAGAAAAAATTGTAATAGAAGCAGACGGTGATTGGTGGCATGCAAACCCAGAATTCCTGAAAGAACGGAATTTGAAAGAATTACACCCTATACAAAAGAAAATGAAAAGGATAGATAAAGCAAAAAATTCTTACTTAAGAAATAAAGGTTGGGATTTGATTAGATTTTGGGAAAGAGACCTATATAAAAAAACAGATAAATGTCTTAAAAAAATAAAAGAGGCTTTTTATGCAGATTGAAGATAAAAAGATAATATATGATAGTTTTAAAAAAAAGACCCTTCAGGCATTATCCTCTTCTGAAGATAAAATAGTTGAATGGAAAAAAATAACCGAAGTGATGCGGCATGACGTGTCCGAAAAGAAACAATATAAAGTGGTCACTAAAACCAATAAGTCGTGCGAAGTGACTGAGGATCACAGCCTCTTTATAGATAAAGAAGAAAAAATAGTTCCTTTAAAAACAGCTGAATTTAAAGAAGGAAATCCTTTAGTAATTATTAATGATAACAATAATTGCGAAAGTGAAGATATAAAAGAATTAATAGAAATAGAAAAACAAAAGTATATGTATGATTTATCTGTGGAAGATAATCATAATTTTGCGCTCGAAAATGGTATTCTTGCTCATAATAGCTTTCGTCCTCCGGCATCAGAAAAATTCATTCAGGGACAAACTCAGGTCTTCGGTTTTATCTGGGAAGATGAGGAACTTTATGAATATCTTATCATGGCCGTAGATGACTTTAATTCCCGACCACCAGTAACAGACCTGGAATTCTCAGGATTATGGGGCTCAGAAAGACGCTGGAGAACTACGGTTATCCTCAGAGCTGCGGCATTCGCCTGTTTTGCTATTGCGATGAACTGGATTGCGGATGAATTCTCGGTAGGTGGAGATGAAAAGGTCAATGTAAAACTACCTACCGGTGAAATAATATCCATATCTCTTGAGGAACTATTTCTTATCATTTATGGAGAAAATATACAGAAAGCCTCTAATCAGGCCAAAGAAAGCATACAAGAACTTAAATACGGCTTTAAAGGGAAATTCTTTGAAAAACTCTTCTCAAAACTCCGCATCTGGAATATGCATCGAAAAAATAAGAATTTCTTAAAAATAAAAGAGGCTTTTGAAGATACTGTCTTAGAAGTGAACTCCTATAACAAAAGAACAAAAGAAACCGAATGGAAGACTATTAGAAATGTATTTCGACATGATGCCCAAGGCAAAAAAATAGTCAATGTCATAGCCGGAAAAAAGAAAGTCAAAGTAACTACCGATCATAGCCTCTATTCTTATGCCACAAAATTAGAAATAGAAACCAATAAAATCCGGCCTGACCAATCAATCGTCATAATTGATATCCTTGGTAATATCCAACCACTATCTGTCGATGAAATCAAACCGGCCAGATCAGAGCGATATATGTATGACCTGTCTGTAGAAGATAATGAGAACTTCTTCTTAGCCTCAGGTATTCTGGCCCATAATAGCTATTCCATCAGTGGTGTAAGTCTGGATATTGAAAAATCATCAAAATATCAGGCCATGAAAGATGAATATATTGCCGAGTATGATAAACTGGTGGAACAGAATAAATTGTCAATAAAAATCGTAAAAGGACTTCGTCAGTTCAAATACGGAGTTGGAATTACGAGCGCCTTGGGGCCCATGAATCGCCCGGGCGTACAGAGTCGTAGAAACCTGATTTCTTCTGGTGCAGGACCTTTCTAATCAATAAGTTAAGTTATAAGGCTTTTACCTGGTAAACTTAAGATGTGGCTTTACCTGATAGGTTCAGTGGGTCCGTTAGTTCTCTAATATGGATTGATACTAAATCTTCAGAGATATAAACTCCGTACTTATCTTTCAAGTAATCAGAGATATCTTTATACCGGTATTTTTTATTTCTTAATTCCTGGATCTTTTTCAGTGGAAGAAATTTTTTCAGCCATTGTTGTTTTGTGGGAAATTTATAGCCCCATCTATTGAGCCAGAAATGTAAGGCAGGTTTTCTTATCTTAAATCCATATTCTTTATCTAATATTTCAATGATTTCTTCCCGGGTTTTCAGATATTCCTGTTGAAGTTCTATGGCCCTGCTTTTAACTTCTTGGGGCCATTTATCTTCCGTCAGAATCTCATCCTGTGTTTTTAGTTTTCTTGTCCGGGTAAGTTTATTGCTATCAAAAAGTATTCTAAGGTTTCTTTTTACCCATTTTTCTGTTTCATTTAATTCTTTTGCCAATTGAGGGCGAGACATTTTACCATAATTATCTATAAGAAATTGGATTTTTGCCGGGTTTTTTCTATCCTTAGTTTTGCCATGCTTTATAACTGAAGGAAGGATAGTATCCGAGATATTTTTTATATAAGGTTGTGGAATATAGGTCTTGAAATTATGAAAATCTCTCTTCTCTCTTCTAGTCTTACCTAAAACAAGAACGTATTTTCTTCTTTTAACCATCTTTATTTTTTCAGATTTGGCTAATATCTTCTTGATAGAGTCATACCAGGCTTTTTTAATATCCTTTGGTATTTCTTTCAAATTTTTGAACCCATTCTCTTTAAACCAATTTTTCTTTAATTCTATATTATTCTTTCTACACCAGCTTTTAAAAGCAGAGGTTCTGGATAATGAGTGTTTTGAAAACGGATTCTTTTTTATTTCTGGATGTCGATACATATAGGATTCTCCATAAGAGTCCCCTAAATAATCAAACCCACACGCTTGATATATAATTCCTTTTTCCTTTGCAGAAAAATCGGCATAACCCACAAATGCCCTTTTATCAGTATTGCTCACCATCCATTTACAGGAAAACATTATAAGTCTGGATCCTAAATTCTTAGGAGTCCATGATGCAGAAGCCCCTCTTTGAATAAGGGCTTCGTATCTAGGAGTATCTGGGCCTAAAATTTTTGAATATGCTACAGGCTCATTTATTAAGACAACTCCAGCAAGATAACCTTTATATCTTGCAGTAAAACACCATTTAGGAGCAACCCCTATAGTCCCCAACCATTCATATTTTTTAATAAAATCAGATATCTCATCACTAAAATCTTCTTTTTCCAAATCAAATTGAGATGCTACTAAAGCTTCAAAATTAAAAGGAAGATTTTTTATATCTTCTTCATAATTCTGCAATTTCTTCCTGTATTGATGGCTACTCTCGGAATTAGGAACCGATTTTATTTTGGAATTTATTAGGTCTAAAATTGTTCCGTCCTTAACAGCATCTATCACTTCATCTGACCAGAAACGTATTAAATTAGGAATAGCCTTATTCTGAAATTCATCTCTTTCAATAATTTTTCTAATATTTAAGGCATGCCTGCTGGAAACATCGGATTTTATTTTTCCATGCCAATAAACTCCATCATACTGAACCCATAAGTCATGCGCTGGCATGTAATAATCAATTACATGCTTAATAACTGGATGAATTTTATGATGAGTGGTTTCCGGATCGATAGCTCTTAAATATTTTAAAAATTCAATCTCTTCTATAGAACTCTGCCCTCCATCTTTATACCCTTTAGCTCTCTTTTCATGGATTTCTTCAGACTGCAATATCAATTTAAGTCGGGCCTTTACTTGGTCATTTTGACACGGAGTAACAAAACCATATCTCTCTACATTCGTTTCTTGAGCTTTTTTCTTTATATCTGGGTCCTGTAAGGGACTTTTAACCCCGTATTTTTTAAGCATCCCTTTCTGAACTCTATCTACCATTTGAAAAGGATTGTCCACTCCATATTTCATTTGTACGGTTTGTCGGGATTTCTCTCTGATTTCAGGACTCTGATTTGGATTTTCTACACCATATTTTTCCAAATTTGTCTGTTTTAATTTTTCTTTTATTCCTTCAGATTGAAATACATTATCAACCTTATATTTTTCTCTAACAGTCTTTTTTACTTTATTTCTTACTTCAGCTGATTGAGTAGGATATTCAACACCCCGTTTTGAAAGATTTGTTTTTATAGCTTCTTTTTGGACAGCTTCTTCATCTCTAAATATTCTGAATTTATTAGCAGCTCTCCAGGTTATAGATTTCCATGTCCGTCCCGGAAATGCTTTTAATAAGTCTTCTTTTGAAGCTTGAGGATACAGCTTTTTGAGGAGTTCATCGTCTTTTTTAGACCAGGAATCCTCTCGAGGGCAATAAAGATTTAAACGAAGGGTAGCTCTTTTATATATAGATTTCCATGGCCTATTAGGAAGTTTTGATTGTATATCTTCCCGGGGAGCCGTTTCATAGAGTTCTTTTAAAATCTTATCTTCATCAGATGTCCATTGCATTCTTATATTATAAGAAAATAAAATTATTTTGTCAAATAAAATTATATATAACTATAAAGATAATAAGAGGGTTAAGCCTATTAACCACCCATTTGCAGGTTTCTGTTGCGCCTGACAATGTCCCCGGAATGTGGCTATCTTTCATGAGTCCTTTAACCATCGCTTTTTTCATTAATTCCATATGTCTCGGCCTTCTAGGTTTGATAGAACAATCAAAAGTAGCGTATTTACTTACCTACTTCAATAAAGGAAACTGACAAATATCTCTTGAAATAACATAGGAATGTTACTATATTAAAATATGGGAAATTCAATTAAAAAATCTAAGCATATTAAAAGTGATGAGGTTAGGGTGAAGTGCGAGCCTGATTTACCCGAATTGTGTAAAAGATGGAGTAAAAACCTTGGGTCTCTGCATATTAAGGGCGGTAGCGAAAGTGAGTTTATGAGGAGAGCTGCTAAGACATTTCTATTAACGAAAGCTCCTCATTTAAAAAACATTAAAGGCATTGACTGGGACGAAATTTATACATAGGAACGTCATATAATAGTTGTTGTGTGCAATAGTCAAAAAGGACTTTATATTATGAAAAATGTACCAAGGTACGAATGCGAACAAAGTATCCAGGGTGGTAAGCCGATAGCTAATTTTAAATTAAGTAAAACCGGTGGATGGGTACATCTTTCGGACATTAAAGAGTTTTTGCCTACAGCCACACAACAGGCCAATTATAAAATTGCCATAACACTTTTGAAGCGGTGGCGCGGAGCTACATCAGGAGATACGGCGAGTCCCGATTCTATCAAGTCTTTGCAAAACGATACTGATAAACTTTTTCATATTATGGCAACTTCATAAGTTGGCCGAACCGTTAGGTGCAATATGGCAAATAAGAATAATATTATAGGCGCGGGAGGAGGCGCACATCGTGTGCGCTAAATACAAAACCATGAAAATTCTCAATTTATATGCCGGTATTGGTGGTAACCGCAAACTTTGGAACGATTGCTCTGTAACAGCGGTAGAGTTGGATCATAAAATTGCAGATGTGTATAGTAGCTTTTTTCCAGAGGACGCGGTTGTTGTTGGCGATGCTCATGCGTATTTGCAGGAACACTATTCTGAATTTGATTTTATCTGGTCAAGTCCACCATGCCCTACACACGGGCAATATCGATACAATGTTGGGTTTCGCGCAAAAGGATACAAGGCTGTGTTTCCAGACATGCAGTTGTACGAGGAGATCATTTTTTTAAAACATTATTTTTCCGGGCTTTATTGTGTGGAAAACACCAAACCGTATTACGAGCCGCTCATTGCTCCATCATCTGTTTTGTCACGGCATTTGTTTTGGTCAAATTTTGAGATACGTCAGGCAGAATTTGGTGCAAAGCACATCAGAACAAAAAACAAAATTTCTGATTTTGAAACAGACATTTCAAATTCTAACATCAGTAACAAACGGCAGGTTTTGCGCAACTGCGTAGATTCTGAATTAGGTCTTTACATTTTTGAAGAAATGAAGACCGCACGTCCTGTGCTCAGGAATCCCGCGCAGAACACTATGGAAATTTGCCATACAGCACCTAACAGCGCCATGCTGCAAGGGCTAAAGCCACATGCCGGAGGAACCGGCACGTCAGCATAGCGCGAACGTTAGACGCAATTAACCCCTCTAAGGGATATTATAAACCGCTCACTAAAGGAAAGTTCTATGACTGACAGGATTGTGTCGTTGAATG
>Ga0307375_10002869_pt1 | contig 17334 bp, 14 predicted proteins | sample TR1MG_FD_202531 | JGI IMG/M metagenome (GOLD analysis project Ga0307375, IMG submission 202531) | Soil microbial communities from Risofladan, Vaasa, Finland - TR-1 | ecosystem: Environmental > Terrestrial > Soil > Coastal area > Acid sulfate soil | place: Finland: Risofladan, Vaasa | collected... | reverse complement strand
GCCCTCCCTTCGCAAGTTCTCCACCAATCGGCGAGCGCGCTCGGATTCCAATCCATTCGATGACATTGTTCACAAGGGCAGACGAGGAGCAGATGTGATGATGACGATGCACTGACACAACGTGCAAGAGGTTCCGGTCCTGAGCAAGAGGGAGAGCAACAGTCAGTTGATGCCAACACACATTCTACATGGCTGGAAATGCACAACAGATGAAATTGAAGGGTACACACAAGGGGGAGGTTCAGAAAGAACTGCTTCAGAGGCTCGATTCTTGGGGGATGTTTACGGGCACAGCCGCGGTTCACTGAGTCCTAGTGATGTGTCAGTAAATGTGCTCGTCTCTGGCTCGTCTTCTCTGTGCCTCGACGTCGTAGAGCCTCAAGGAACGGGGTCGGACTCGAATGGGGGGATGATACCAATCATGAAGAACACCACCGAGTACAGATGCCGGGCTGCAGAGCTGAGACTATGAGGGTTGTCCCGATTAGGACAAGACAACAACCATTCCATATAAAACTAGCATCAAATACAGAAATATAGGCTATTAAGGAGAGCCAAAGCCAAGGCGGACGCTAGGGATCAAGCGAAGGTGCCAACGGGTCGGGAGTGAGGCGAAGAGTTGGTTGAGCCGTCTAGGATTGGCAGACCACACCACAGATCAAGATAACAACTTCATGCAACATCACAAAGAGACGGTGCGACGCAACCCAAAAAGTCACCGAAAGGGGGCTCGGGAACCCAAGAAGAGAGGGGAGGTTAGCCAGGATTTCGCGTGGACGTTTTTCACATACAGGCAGTGTTACAGAGGTCAAAAGGGGGATCATAGAGGAGCGACACCACAAACCTACAATGTGATCCTAATGTGAGTCAAGACAGAAGTGCTTCAATTGCAGGATGCAGATGGTAGGAGCTGCGCATTGGCAGTAGGTTTCTTGCCTTCTTTCGCCGTAGATGCAGCGTTCGAAGCAAGAAATGCAGGTTTTGTGATCCTATATTACATACTACAAGTCTTGCTGGGGAAAACCCCCTGCATAAGGCTGATCGGACCCAGACCACGAAAGTGGCAAGGACAAGGATGTGAGTATCACTTCGGTTATTAGATTTGTATTGTAACATCTGTGAGTGGGAGGAAGAAGATGTCGGTGGGAAGGCAAGAAGAAGAGAGACCACAGAGCACGTCTTGGGTCTGAGGAGGCCACGAAGGATGTTCCTTCTCTCTACAAAGTAGCACCAAGCTGTTCTAATACGAAGGCGTAGCGGAAAGCTTCTTCCTTGAGGGCATCGAATCGACCACTTGAGCCACCGTGTCCTTGGTCCATCTCGGTTTTGAGGAGCAGAAGGTGCGAGTCCGTTTTCAGATGCCTGAGCTTGGCAACCCACTTGGCAGGCTCCCAAAATGGAACCCTGGGGTCGTTAATACCACCAATGGCGAGGATTGCAGGGTAGGCTTTGGCTTCAATGTTGTCGTATGGAGAGTAGCTGAGCATGTAGTCGAAGTCTTCCTTGTTCGTTGGGTTGCCCCATTCTTCGTATTCGTTGACGACGAGAGGTAGGCTAGGATCCATCATCGTGTTGATGACATCAACGAAGGGCACATCTGCCACAACGGCGCGGAACAGTTCAGGGGCCATGTTGGTGACGGCTCCCATGAGCAGACCACCTGCACTCGCGCCCCAGATGCCAAGATGTTCAGAATCGGTGTATCGCCTCTTGATGAGATGTTTCGCGACCTCCACGAAGTCTTCAAAGGTGTTCTTCTTCGATTGCAAGCGCCCAGCCTCGTACCAAGCTCTGCCCATCTCTCCTCCTCCTCGAATGTGCGCGATAGCATACACCACGCCACGGTCCAACAGTGAGATCACGTCTGAGTGGAACACAGGATCAATGGAGACGCCGTAAGATCCATAGCCATAGAGGAGGGTTGGGTTCAGTCCGTTCCTTTCCACGCCCTTCTTATACACCAATGAGACTGGAATTTGAGTAACACCGTCCCTAGCAGTAGCGTATTCGCGGACGTTTTCGTATTGAGAGCGCTCGTAACCATTGACGGGCTGTTCCTTGCGGATGATGCGAGTGCCGTCGAGCATGTTGTAGTCGATGATGGTTTTGGGAGTGGTCATACTAGAATACGATACGCGCAAGATGTTGGCATCTCGTTCACAATTGTGAGAAGGGCGCACAGTGTAGCTGGCCTCGGGGAAGTCGACGGCGGAGGTAAAGTTGGTCATCGTGTTCTTCACTCGAAGCTTGGTGAATCCCTTTTCTCTCTCCCAAATCGCGAGATGTCTATCGAAGCAATCAATTCCGTCCAGTTTCACATCGACACGATGGGGGAGCTCCTCCTTCCATCCGGAGAACTCGTCCAGAATCCACTTCTGAACAGGCACTGACATGAGTTTGAAGTTCTTTGCACCATCAGCGTTCGTGACGACCAACCAATTGCCCAACTGATGATCAAGATCATACTCAACACCGGAAACGCGAGTGCTGAAGATCTGCCAGATACTCTTCTTTGCCATTCCGTTCGCACTGACAAAGTGTACCTCAGTTGTCATCGTTGATGTGCATTTCAGGAAGATGTATTGCTCGTCTCTCGACTTCTGAAGGCTAAGGTAATACGCTTGGTGATCCTCCTCGTAAATGAGATCGGAAGTTGTCTGACCCAATTCGTAGCGGTAGAGCTGATACGGCCGATGCGTGCTGTCTATCACTGTGTAATACACTGTCTTGTTGTCGTTCATCCACTCCAGACTATATTCAGTGCCATGTATGGAATGCTCGTGAACCTTGCCGGTACGCAAGTCTTTGAAGTACAATGTGAAGTCCTCGTCCCCAGATTCGTCAAGCGAGTATGCCAAGATGTTACTGTCGGGACTTACTTCAAACACACCGAGTTCAAGGAAGGCCTTATCCTTAGCCATGATGTTCAAATCGAGAAGCACCTCTTCGCGCCCAATGTCCGGATCGTCCTTCTTTCGGCAGTGAATGTCGTACTGCATGCCTTCCAGTGTTCTAGAGTAGTAGTACCATTCACCAATACGATATGGAACAGTAGAATCAGTCTCACGGATCCTAGAGCGCATCTCTTGAAACAACTGTTCCTGCAGCGGAGCTGTGTGTGCCATCTGAGCCTCCACATACGCATTCTCAGCATTAAGGTACGCAACTGCCTTCTCATCCTCCTTATAACGCAGATAATGATACGGATCACTCCAATTGAGCTTGTCGTGCAGCGAAGTCACGTGTTCAATTCGTTCCGCGATTGGCGGCGAAATAGTCGCTGTTACCCAAGGAAAATCGGGAAATAGTGCCGCGAAACACATACAAAGAAGGTTAGAACTGATGTTCGGAAGGAAGAACGGGCGATCGCGCACGATACAAGCGAAGGAAGGGGATGTCGAGAGTTTGCAAGGAAGACGCCCAGAGACGAATAGTGGGATGGGGGTCTGGAAGCTAAGATGGCTCTGAAAGATACACAATGGTAACGTACAAGTCATTTTTGAGGCCGTATGAAGGAGTAAAGCACAAACGGGCGTGAACCAAGCGGCGTGAAGTAGGAATCGATTCCAGCCGAGTTTCTTGCGTTTCTGAGTCGCAGGCGGGGGTTTTACAGGCGTAGATCTTACAGAAGGAACGACAAGACCGAGTTTTCCAGCAATACGATGCAGCATGGGCCTGACCAAACTGGGTAAACTGAGTCGCCAACCTCGAACGGCCGTGGGCGGGTGATTTACCTAACAGAGTCTGGAATTTAGGGCACATGGTCCTGTCGTGCTCTGATTCAACATCTCTAAGCGGGGCCCAATGACCTATTCTTGAACAGACCTTGGCTGTTCCAGCTGGAAGTACTCTCAATTTGAACGGAATTTCGCGAAAGTTAGTCGCTTTTTCCGCTGCACCACTTCGAGGTCCGGGCATTCGCTCCATGACCCTGAGATCGTCCAATCTGTCTTCCTAATGGGCTCACAGTCAAGTAAAGGAAAGGCAGATGATTCTAACTGGACAGGTACGCGTCTTCTAGAGCTATCCGATGATGTGGACCGCGGTTCAGCTTTCCGTCGCTGTTTTCTCTCCTCGTGACTTGGTTACTAACTGGAAACTGCGTCCATAGAGATCTGTGAATCGAATATAGAGTATATACTGGGGCACGATGGTCGACGGTACGTTCTGGATGCCCAAAACCTGCAGTAATGATGAGTCGCTGTACTCCTCCTCTTTAGGGCAGTTCTGTTGAACTCCTGGTGCTATTGTCAGATCCTGTGGAACACATCTCCTTCTTGAGAGTTTGCAGCTTTTCTTGTGCCTGACGCCTCATCTGTGTGATTGCTGTTCTGGTTTGTTCTCCAGCAAACTGCTTGGCTCAGGTGGTGCTGGTTCGGTGTATCTAGCTGTTCATAAGCATGAATTGGTGGCAGTTAAGAAGTTGCACAACCCTGATTTAGAAAACGAGCGCAATGAGTTCATCATGGAGATGCGTTTGTTGGCGGAGCTCGACTCGCCTTACATCATCCGTTACCTGGGCGGTAGTTTGACAGATAACATCCTAGTGACCGAGTTTATGCAGAATGGTGACTTGCGCTATGCCATTATGACGCAGAATCCTATGGTTCGTTGGGACAATCGCGGAGCGGCAATCTTGCTCGATATCGCCAAGGGTCTCGCCTTTCTTCATGGACAGAGGTTCATCCATCGCGACTTGAAGTCTCCTAACATTCTACTATCATCAGACTTCCGTGCCAAGTTGGCAGACGTCGGAATTGCACGTGCTTTGGCTCCTGGCAAGAATCAGATCGATACGCTGAGTGTCAAGTTCTCTCTTCGTTGGGCATCTCCCGAGAACTTCACCAAGGAAGATTACACCACATTGACGGATCGTTCGGACATCTACGCGTTTGGTGTGATCATGTGGGAGATCACGACTCAATCCTTCCCCTGGGACCACATTCGATGGGAGTATGAGATTTGCAATCAAGTGAAGGCTGGCAATCACAATCCAATCCCAGAGTCTTGTCCTCCTCGTGTGGCGGCGCTGATGAAGTCGTGTTGGTCGTTGGATCCTGAGCAACGTCCCTCTGCGTCTCAGGTGGTCACTGAATTGGAAGATATCCTCCTCAATAGTCCTCCCCTGGAACCTGTCGAGAATTTGGTTCTGAGATTTACTGGTACATCTCGCGATGGAGACCCCAAACTTGGTCCGGACGGCAATCTCATCCTGAAGGAAGGCACGCTCTCTCTGCGTTCTGTGTGGCTCCAAATGTGGCACATTCGTTACTTCACCCTCACGCAGCGCAACATCATCTATTGGACGTATCAGAACAACCAAAAGGCGCGAGAGATCCGCATCTCGCTATTCAAGCTTCGCAAGACCAAGTTCTACCGCAACACCGCCAACTCCCATGGTTGCATGTTCGAATTCGTCACCTTCTCTAGGACGTACACCCTCGTAGCCTCATCTGTCACTGAAGCGGCCGATTGGATCGCCGCCATTGAACTGGCAAAGGGAAACACGACCTCCACGCGAGACACGGTCATGGCAGCTGGCGAAGACCATCCCAACCCTGAACCTATCCTTGGCACGCTTCTCCAGCCACAACAACAGCAAACGCCAGCGCGCTCAGCCAAATTCAGACCCTCCAAGAAGCAGTCGCGACCCAAGGCATCGACGCTGCGCCCAGGCAAGTCGTCCGCCTCCGCCGCGTACGACGACGCCTCACTCCTCCCCTCTTCACCACCCGTGGTCGCCTCCTCCAGACTACCCGCAAGCAAGGAAAAGGTTCCTGCTAAGACGCTCAGATCTGGCAAAGCTGCAGCCGGCAACAACAACCAGCACCGCCAGAAGCTGGAATCTTCCAGCTTCGCTTCCTCCTCCTCTCCATCGTCACCGCCCTTCTCTTACAAATTCCCATTCTTCCCATCCTTCTCGTACAAGATCCGAGGAGGCAACAACAATGGAAGCTCAAAGGTGCCTGGGACGCCAGTCAACGAGGCCGTGCCTGGGTTCAACCACGGAGACGCGAGATCTCCTGCCGTTCTCACAGACACCGACCCAATCACCGACAACTCCGACCGCACCTCGTTCACCTCAAATTCCTCTTCCCAGGCGCCTCTCTCGTCGTCTTCTGCGAGAACTGGAGAAAGCGGAGGCTCCAGTTGGGCGTCAGGGAGTGTCAAATTCCTCGTCACGACGAACAACTCACGCTCTGAATCCCCCGTCTCACATCGTATTGGCACACTCTCCGTATCTTCTGATGACACCCACGTGACTTCAACGACGATAGGTGCATCCAAAATGCAAGGTCAGGGGCAACAACAGCTCCTGCCAGCGTCATTCCTCCTCTCGCGTTCCGCTCCTCTCGGCCAGAGTGCACATCTCCTTTCCAGACGACCACAATTATTGTCTCAGCCTGAACCTGTGAATATGATGCAAGTTATCGAAATCGAGGTCGCTGCTGATTCCGAAAGGCAAACAAGCATCGAATCGAACGAGGAGCAAGTCACCGAGATTGGCATCCCTGCTTCCGTCATCGGCTCCCTGAATGGCACCGCTGATCAATCATCTATGATGGAGAGAACCACGACAGGCACAATGAAGCATAGGAATGGTGACATTCTCACTGTGTGCTACTACTACGCAGACGAATACGACAATCAACCACCACCTCGAGTGTTGAACCTCTCCGGCGTCGATGACTACCAAGAGCTGTTTGAAGCTGTATTTGATGGATTCCTTCACCAACTCGATGGACGAGGCTTCTCGCTCTGGTCGAAGCTTGTTGGATCGGTCGAGGAGTACGAGATTTTGGAAGCCGAATTCGAGGACTGGAGGCAGTGCATTGCAAATGTCGACAGAATCAACGTGAAAGCCATGTCTACGCCAAGACACATTATTGGAGACAACGACCATTCGGAGCAGATCTTCAGGCGCTCACTCAGGATGAGTGTTCCTCTCAACTTTGCGAAGGACTGGCACAAGGTTCTCGAGAATGGACTCCATTCTGTATTGTCACAAGAAGAGCTGAACCCCAAAAGAACATCTGCAACGAATGGACTCGTACAACCTTCATCAGAATCTGGCAACTGACCTCAGATCGTTCGTGGGGGACGCATCTCCTATACACGTCGCAATCCAACCATCTTCCTCTTGTACATCGTATATTCCGCCATCTGTAAATTTAACATATCCTTTTGGACTGTAGAGACATACACAACGTCTGTGCCGCGTTTCGAATCTGGACTGGTTGAGGTGCCTCCTCCCAGGGCAACGATTGAAGTCATCACAAACATTCGAACTGATTCATGCGAATCGGCTTTTCACCAGCAAAGTACATTCTGAAAAGAGGACAGTTGGTGAACGACGGGATGCAAGAGCATATCGGCGCGCCAGTTCATCTTCCTCGAGAGTACAGGTGGAGCGGACGTCATATCTCAGCCCATGATCGATAAGGGTATTCAAAAAGTTGAGCCACTTCGTCAGCGATGGCCATGGAGGAAGTGAGACCTGGAGATTCGATGCCAATGAGGTTGACGAGGTCCGGGAAGTTCGGCGCCTCTCGCTTGATGATGAAGTCTTGAAATGCCCCGCCCTCCGATGCTAGCTTTGGCCTGATGCCACAGAAGTCAGGTGTGATCTTGTTGATGTCGAGGTCGGGTAAGTAGGTCTTGACGGTGTTGTAGAACACTTGCTTCCGTGCTGGGGTGTCCAAGAAGCTGTAGTCGGGGTACTCATCAGCAGTGGGAAGGTATTCGATGTCAGGACCAAACTTCATTCGTCCAGCAAGATCTAACACCGTATGGACACCGAGAGAGGCGAGATTGCGATCCGGAATCGGATACGCCAGTCTAGACACCAATGGCTTACCAGAGTAGGAGTAGTAATGTCCTTTTGCATGAAAGAGTCGATATGGGCTTGCATCCCCCATAAGAATCCTAGAAACGTGATCTGCTCTGAGTCCTGCGGAATTTACGACAAAACGACATCTGACCCAGTCTGTCTCCTCCATACGCTCAAAATTGCACATTTTCAGGTGATAACCGTTAGACAATCTCTTGGAATCCACTAGTACAGTCTGCAGAGCGACAATGCCGCCATTCGTCTCGAGTACGGATCGGTAGAAGTTCATGAGGCAGTGCGAGTCGACAATTCCCGTCTCTGGCGATTCTAGAGCCACCGAAGCTCGCAAATGCGGCTCCTTTTCCAAGATCTCTGAGTTGAAGATCCATCTATGAGGGATTCCAAGCAATTTGCATTTGTCTTGAAGCGTATGAAGGTACTGCTCTTCGGAATGTTTCGTGGCGGCAGTTGAGGCTTGATCAGAAGACCACCGCGGATCGATGTCATTCCTAGCAAAGATCCACTTGCCAACTTTGTGATGAGGAATGGAGAACTTGGAACAAACTTGATACATGAGCTCACGGCCACGGAGACAAAGTCGCGTCTTCGCACTCGAGATCGGATAATACAGACCTGCGTGAATCACCTCGCTATTCCTGCTGCTCGTTTCGGCACCACATTGCGCATTTCTATCGATCAACAACACACTACCCTGGGAAAGGAGGTCAGCAAAGGTGGGTGGGAACCAGAACACTTGCACTGCTCGTAACTTGAACAGGTTACGGTACGCACATGTTTTGACAGTCTAGCGGCGGTCGCAAGGCCTACTACTCCAGCCCCGATAACTACATGATCGAAACCGTCCCAGGAGTAGGTAGAAATGGATCGTGCGAGGGCCAAACCAAATGCATGCCTCTTACTGGGCCTCAATGGAGCTAACATCGGATTCTATGAATGCTCATGCTTTCAAGGAAACGAACGGGCCAGAGATGGGAGGGATGATGGAGATATTGATGGCAGAAGACCAAGACTTCGCTGTCCTGAGGAAGGGCGAATGAGGTGGAAAGTCGAGAAATTTGAGATTTCGGCCAACTCTGCACTCATCCCTGCTTGCTTGGTGTCCGATGCACTGCGCTTCAGAACCAACTCTCTTACGATGACATTAGTTGAGCTCTCATGTGGTCTCGATTGTGGATCAGAGACAAGGTTGCGGCCAGATTCTGCACTTCCGAGTTCAGATGCTCTGTGCCCCGCCGAGCGCCCACATTACTCACATTCCTCCTATTAGAACCCTTCACATCGGATATTTGTGGACCAGAATGAGCACTTACGGAAGCGAGGATGCATTTGAAGAGGTGCGAAGTCTAGTTTGGTCGCGCTTTTCATTCCTTCCTCTGTTACACGATTTCTGACCTTTAGCTGTCTCCTGTTTTCGAATTGCCTGGAATAATGGATAGAAACGTGATCGCCACAAGTCATTGAAGAAGAGACGAGCTCCGGAATCAGATGAGGAGGTAGAACCTGTTTCGAAAAAGCGCAAGGAGAAGGAGTCCAAAGAAGAGAAGCACAAGAAGCACAAGAAGCGCAAGAGTGATAGTGAGCGTAAAGATAAGGACAAGAAGCGAGATAAGAAGGACAAGAAGGACAAGAAGAAGAAGAAGGAGAAGAACCCTAAGCGTGCGGATCCTGAATCATCAGAAGAATCGAACTCTTCCATAGAACAAGAGTCAACGTCTATGAAAGCGAAGACGAAGCTAGAATCTGAGCTTGAGGAGGCGAAAGATATGGAAGTGGATTCCAGTGCCTATGGACACGACGCGATGGACCCTGCGGTTCGACAACTTGGAGAAACAATGAGCACAGAGAATCGAGTTGCTGGTGATATGTTGAGTGCAGTGAAGGCGAGACGAAACCTGCTGTGGGGTCCCAAACCCCAAGCCACGCAAATGGCGCCCACTTCTACTGCTCCTGGTCGAAATGATTGGAATCAAAGCAAGTTCTCGAGCGCCTCAGATAAGGAGAAGTTCATGCGACTCATGGGAGCCAAGGGAGTGAAGGCAGGCGAGAGTGACGTAGGAAAGAACGAATCGCAGGAGACTATGTTCTCTCAATTGGAATCTCAATACGCGCAAGGCATCCAAATCAAGAAATCGACCTATTCCAATAAACGCAAGGGCCTATGAAGCTCGTGAATGTTGAAATTGCCACACTGAGTGGCCAACTTTCTCTTTCCCCCTTCCATTTGTTCAATGTGCTGTGATTTGCTTGCAAGGGTGTTGAAATGGTATACATTGGAGACAGTTACATGGATTTTAGGAGCAGACCCTTCAAGTAGTGCGCTTCGGGGAAGGAGAGGCTGATTGGGTGGTCCTCCGATTGGTTGAACTGTTGTATGATCTGCATCGGCTTTTCAGCTTCAATGCTTGCGGATGAGATGATTTGACGGAATAGGGTGGGATCTACGCTCGCGGAGCAAGAGAAGGTGGCCAGAATGCCGCGTGGTCGGAGCAGTTTCATGGCGAGTCTGTTGATGTCCTTGTACCCCTTTGCTGCCGCGTTCACGGTGGAAGTAGACGCTGAGAATTTGGGAGGATCTAGAATGATGAGGTCGAATTGAGGCGGGTTGGAGGCAGAAGTGAGCTCGCGGAGGTAGTCGAAGACGTTCGCCTCCACATTCCTTACCTGTGAACCCATTTCTCCAGAAGCGACAATGCCATTGAGTTGCAGATTCAAGTCGGCGAGTTCTAAGGCCTCCGCGCTCGAGTCCACGTTGACCACGCTCTTGGCACCGGATTGAAGCGCGGCGATCGTAAAACTGCCCGAATAGGAGAAGCAGTTCAGAATCTCCCTGTTCTTGCAGTACGAAGCGACAATGTTCCTATTTTCGCGCTGATCAAGGTAGAAACCGGTCTTGTGGCCTTTGACGAGGTTGACATACAGCTTGCGCCCGGATTCCAACACCTCCACAAAGTTGGGCGGCGCCTGACCTCCAGGGGGGTACACGAGACCTCTTCTAAACGGAAGACCATCCTTTTGTCTATTGGGTTCATCACTGCGCTCATAAATGCCACCCTTAGGTCGAAGAACGTCCACAAGCGCATCGAAAACATCCTCGCGGTGATACTCGATCCCCGCGCTCTGCACTTGCACTGTGTACCAATCGGCATACTTATCGACAACCAATCCAGGAAGCAAGTCGGATTCGGCATTAATCACGCGGAAGGCATTGGTATGGGTCGCATCGGACAGGGAAGGAATCTCCCTTCTGCGCTCCAAGGCAGATCGAATTCTACGCTTCCAGAACGCTCCGTCTATCATCTCTCCCATATCATACGTTAGAACACGGACAGCCATACGAGAATCTGCACTATAGGTACCACGAGCAAGGAACTTGCCTGAGGAATCGGTCAAATCCACCACGGCGCCTGACACCAATCCAGCCGGAGGTTTCGAGGCCAATGACGCTGAATAGACCCACGGATGCTGATACTTGGGGATCATTCCAGATGCCTTATCGCGCACTTTCATCCTAGGATACGATTTGGAGGCGGAAGTCGCAAGGAAACGACAGCCTCGGCTGAGTTGAGTTTTGGAAGTGAAGCCAAGCATTTCCGGGCCTAAGAGTCTCTAAATTTGAAGAAGGGAGATGGATTGCAAGAGAAAATGGTAGTGTTAGTATGGACAAGAGGTAACAACAATGGAAGGTAGCGTCTGCTTCGATACTGCGTACATCCAACACTAGCATGAACTGGGACCCATTCCCGCCACCTCTTCGGCAAGACCGGGAACCCAATAGTCCAAGATCGGTCCTATGCTTACGATAGAAACTGAAAAAACCTTAAATCGCTCTGACAGACAACACCTGCACGATGAAAACTTCGTTCCGAAGAGGCGTCCCTCAATCGAGGTCATAACAGACAATACAACACTCTGAGGACCCTTGAGATGGTCATTTTGGGTATATATATGTACATGAATCGTATTGTTATATAGAGGACTGTCTATGAAGCCTCCGAAGTGAGTCTGGAGAGAAGCTGTTCCACCTCACTTTGTTCGCGTGCGTATGATGCTGGTATCCTTTCAGTTGAGTCGGTGTCGAATGGAGAGCACCCCTTCCTCAGAAGCCATTTGACAAGTTCCATCTTGTTCGATTGAGAGGCGAACATGAGAGGCGTCACGTAATCTCCGGTTCGGATTCTAAGCGAGCATCCATTTCTCACCAAGAACTTGACCATCTCCATCTGCCCTTCGACACAAGCTTCAAAGATAGGGGATCTATCGTCTTTGGGAAGGTGGAGGCTAACAAGTCCCCTTGAAAAGAGGTAGCGCATAGCGTCGACGTTTCCGTGCCTCGCGCAAACCACCGACAGCGCATTTGGTGTGCTCTCTGCCTCTTCATTGTCGTCCACCACATCTCCTGGCAGTATGTTAAGCTCCTCTATCATGTGCTTGATGAGTTCCAAACGATTGCCCTGTACGGCGATGGCAAAGATGTCGTAACCGGCAGTCGATCGGCACTTGGAGTCGACTTTCGCCTCCTCGATCAAGAAGTCCAACGTTGATTGTTCCCCATTGTAGGCCGCAACTAGAAGGGGCGTGTATCCAGAGCTATCGGATGAAGCTAAGTCGAGTCCACGGGTGTAGCAGCCCTTGAGAATGTCCAGGAATCCAGATGCGGCGGCGTAGAAGGCAGGTGTCCATCCGGTCGATGCTGCCACGTCCCAATTGGCGCCAGCATCTTCGAGTAACTGCATGATTGAGAGATGTCCTGAAATGGCAGCATTGAGCATCGGAGTCTGAGCTGATCTGTGTGCAGCCTCACTGTGAGGAAGGCCAAGATCGAGAAGGAACTGAACGAGATCTAGCTTCCCGGATTGACATGCCAAATGCAGGAGTGACTCCCCCGAAGTGGTGAGTTTTGCATATTTGTCCACGCCGAGTTCAATGAGCAGCTTCACAGCGTTCAGGTGTCCTTGTCGAGCGGCTACGTGAGCCGGTTGCCAACCATCGATTTCTGAAGACAGATTCGCCCCCTTCTGAGCCAGATATCGGATTACCTCACATTTTCCGAAGTGAGCCGCATAGGTGAGTGCGGTGTTGCCGGCGTCGTCTGGGAGATTGAATGGGAAACCACGTTCGACGAGGTAGGCCACGGCGTCAACTTGTCCATTTCCAGCGGCAAGACGAACTGCATTGACCAGGGATGGGTCTTGTAGAGAGAATCCAAGTGCGGGTTGATCAAACAACCATTGAGCGGTTTCCACGTGTCCATTGTGAAGAGCGAGAGCCACGGCGCTGTCGCCATCTGCGTCCCTCTCCAGCGCCTTCTGCGGAAAGACTTGAGCCAGGTACTTCACCACGTCCAATCTTCCTTGCCTCGCAGCGCACATCATGATGTTGAAGTCGTTTGAGCGAACAGAAGGATCGGCACCGAGAGAGAGGAGTGCCTGGGCGCATTCCAAATGTCCAGCCGCGCACGCCAAGTACAGTGAAGATCTTCCTACATCGTCTCTTGCCTCAAGTTTGGCTCCAATCGACACCAAATACCTCAGCGCTTCCACGTGACCATTGTGCGCAGTGAACATGAGTGGTGTGAAGTGATTCTTGTCCGTAGATTCGAGAGGACATCCAGCCTCGATGAAGATCTTCAATCCCTCCACTTGACCAGTGCGCGCTGCCCACATGAGGCACGAAGTCCCAGTTTGATCGACGTCCGAAATGGGATCGGCACCTTGAGCCAAGAGCAGTTTGATGACGGCCATTTTGCCCTCCTGCGCAGCCAACTGCAGCGGCGTCAGTGCCTGTTCGCTCCATTTCTCGTTGTAAGCCATGCCTAGGGACAGGAACCACTTCAGCAACTCCAGAGCACCGTATCGCGCCGCCATTTGGAACGCATTCAAACCGAACTGACCAACGAGTGAACGCAGATTCGTGTGTCCCTCTGCCACTAACCACTTCAACGCAGACGTAGAACCAGTCTCCACAGCCGTGACATCGATCTTCATGCTATTGGAGTCCACTTGCGTCAGACAGAGGGGCTCAACCGAAGCAGCCCATTTGGCAAACTCGAGACTATTCGCAATCACCGCACTGCGAAACGGCGTTCCGTCCGAAAGACCCTTATCCAACAACGTTGCACCTTTAGACATCAAGTATTTGGCTATACCGATACGATTACCAACAGCTGCGAAGTGAATGGGGCGATTCTTACCATGCTCCTCAGGGTTGCCAACAGGACTAGCACCTCGATCGATCAGCAGTTTAGCTACACCTTCATATCCAAGAACGATAGCGTAACACAAGGCAGTAGTACCAGTCTTATCAGTCTCGTTCAAATCGCCTCCAAGGGACAACAAGGTATCAACCGCAGCCGAATGGTTCAAACCGGTCGCTGTCAGCACAGGACCCATGTCGCCTTCATCTCGCTCGCTCATGTGCTGCGGATCCTCTCCAAGAATCCGTTTAATTGCAGAAACATCACCAATATAGCAGGCTTGAAGCAGCTGTTGGTCTTTTCCAGGGCGAGGAATGGGAAACAAGAACGCCTGTCTTCTCGGCTCTTCAAGACCTATTTGCCCGCCTGATGGCGACAATCACAAAAAATAGACAAGTTAGACAACATTATGAGGTGAACAAGGTGGGAAGAGACATTGGAAGGCCATACCATCCTCTGAACGCATGATGATCTTCTCCAACGCCTCCATGGCTTGCATTGGTATCTATTCTCCTACAAAAGGCGTTACCCAACCTGAACCACCTGATATTGAAGATGAAGCATGTGAATCGCGGGCCTCAGACCTGAAGAAGAAGAGTGGCGACACCGAGCAGACGTCGATGCCGAATTCCTGCGTTGAGAAGAGTTGGTAAGAGTCAGTATATTGTCGTTGATGACTATATCCGAATTTGGAGTGGAATTTCAGGGAGAGAATGATGTGACACGTACAGGTCGTAGAGGAGAACTGCAGAGAATCATCTGGAGGATGGGAAAGGTCGAAGTATTCAGTTTTCACAGAGCAATGTGCTCTCCAAGGGATGCTCTCAGATGCTCTTTGAATGAAAACATGTCGCCGATGCAGGATCCGAGACAATCACCGAGTGCTAACACTCAACTTAGTCGAGAAAAAGGCCAAGTCAGGGAGTCGTCCGGAAGGAGGTTTTCCATTCTCCCTCTCACCCTCCACGGGCTCCATGTTCCAGTCATGGAACCCCCTCGAGAATCAACCCTGTATCAACACCTCGATGTTCCGTACAAGAAGCCAGCCACTGCGCTGGCCGTAGACTCCACAGGAGCCTTCGCAGCTCTCGGAGGGTGCGTGACTCTCTCTTCCCCCTTTTCCCCTCTTCTCTTCTCTGTTTCTGACCTTTGATTGCTGTTATCTGATTCTATAGAAAGAAAGGCATCTATATCACTGATTTGGAAGAACCCTGGGACCCGCCGACACTCCTACATCACGGCGCAAAACAGACTCAATGGGACACGAACGTTATTCAGTGGAATCCACATGCAGAACACTCTACCCTCATTGCCTCTGCTGTACGCTCTTCTTTCTATGCCCCACGCCCGTCATTTTCGTGATTAAGACCTTCATTAGCCCAATAACGGGGTTCGAATGCGTTGCCCATTTTGTTCATTGGAATTGCTCTTCTACTCGCTCATTTCTGACTGTTTGGGTCGTCTTTCAGGCGAACAAAGATGTGTTTATCTGGAATGTGAACGATAAGCGCACTGCGCTCCAAGCTACCTTTGCACCGCATAGTCGACCGGTGGCGGATTTGTGTTGGGCGTTGTCGGACCCGAATGTGTTGGCTACTTGTTCTGCAGATATGTATGTGATTCTATCAGATGTGCGCACCCCGAAATCCCCTCTGAAGTTGAAGGCGTTCTGTGCGTGGACCGCTGGAGCGACCATGGTGCGATGGAATCGCCGCAACCCTCGTTTGATCGCCTCTGTTCATGATGGAGATGTATTTGTGTGGGACGTGCGAAAGGAGAGTGCCCCTATTGCCAAGATTACAGCACATAAGCAAATCTCTAGTGTAGACTGGTCCTACCACTCGGAGACTCAGCTCGTCACTAGCTCCTCCGATAGGACTGTCAAGTTCTGGGACTATCAACAGCCTACTGTCGTTCAAGCTATCTTGCAAACTGGAAACCCTGTGTCTAAAGTGAGATACACACCCTTTGGAAGAGCCATCTTGACCATCTCTCAGAGATCTGACTATACCATCCGCATGTGGAGCTTGAATGACTTGGAACAGCCAGTATATCAGTTCATGGGACACAAGGATATCGTTTCTGCGTTGGATTGGAGAACATGTGATGCTGGAGATGACTACGAGTACCAACTTCTTTCTTGGTCCAAAGACAACAACCTTCGATTCTGGCCCATCGACATCTCTCTCATCAATGCAATGCAAGCGCGAGAGTCCTATGGTGCTGGGAGATCCGTACTGCCATCTGCATCCTCATCACTCACGAAAGACGGATTTGGATCATCGCTCGGCATCTATCCCTCTGTTGGTACCTCTTCAAGCCTACTGGGCATCGATAGGGACGCATTGCCAGCCGTGGGAGCAACATCACAGTCTCAATTTTCCATGGGTTCTCCGAGACGCAACTCTCTCATGTTTGGATCGAGCTTTGGAGGAGGACAACCTGGGAGCGTTTCCTCAGTCAGTGGTGGTGGCATTGGTGGTCCTCAATCATCCAACACTCCTGGAGGCGCTTCTCTATACTCGCACACCTCCACCATCACCAATTTGGAGCAGGAGCTGGCCATACTGCAACGAAGACCCATTCCTGGCGTCGTCTTCGAGGAGTCCTCCCTCTCCAACAGAACCCTTCAACTTCGCCTCGGCAGACTGCCATACATGATGCGCCTCAAAATCACCTTCCCAAGCCTCTACCCAAACTTGGCCGCGCCATCCTTCGAGTTTCTACCCATCACAGACCAAGAACTGAAACCATTTGGAAGTGGCAGTAGCGCTAATCTTGGCACGCCTTCCAATGCTTCTTCTTCTTCTTCTATGACTTCAGCCCTGCCATCTTCATCATCTTCATCTGCTGCTGCTGTTGCTGGTGCTTCTTCCAATACTTCTGCTTCGCATGCCCCATCCGCTTCCAAACCTGCTCAGTCCACCACCTCACTCTTCTCTGGTCCGTCTAACCTATCTGAAGAGGAGAAGCACCACCTCAAGATCAAGGCCAAACACTTGCTCGTCAAAGTCGCCTACGCATTCGTCTCCATCAGCCTCGTTTGCGTTGATCCGTGCTGCACCCAACTTCTCGAGCTCCTGGAGACGTTCCACACGGACCCAAAACTCGTCCTACAACCTGAGGACCCCGACAAGGAACTCTCCATCTGGCCTGAGGAATACTACAAGAGTGGCTTCTCTCTCTCCTCTGGATCGGTGCCTTCCACGCCCTCCAAATTCGACGATACCTCCTTCTCGCGTACCTCCGCCTCCTCTTCCTCATCCTCTCTCATCTCCTCTTCTCCGAC
>Ga0307375_10002868_pt1 | contig 17335 bp, 22 predicted proteins | sample TR1MG_FD_202531 | JGI IMG/M metagenome (GOLD analysis project Ga0307375, IMG submission 202531) | Soil microbial communities from Risofladan, Vaasa, Finland - TR-1 | ecosystem: Environmental > Terrestrial > Soil > Coastal area > Acid sulfate soil | place: Finland: Risofladan, Vaasa | collected... | reverse complement strand
GCATTGCCTCGCTCTCAGCCGAGCCTTCGTAGTGGGTCCATTTCGCGCACTCAGCGCCATGCACTCCTTCTCTTGTTTCTCATCTCATTCAGTCCCTTAAATTGCCCTGGTACTGGACATATTATCGGTGGACGCGTTGGCCAGACGGCAGTTGACCCCAATTCGCCAAACACGGCACCTCATCGGTCCTGATCAACCACGGTTCCTTGGATCTCCTTCCAGTCCCGTCGTGTAACGCTCAGAACTCAGCAAGAACCACCGTCAAGCTCCGTGGGAAGTGTGAGAAGGCCGCCGAGCTCACGGCGGTTTGTGGAACCGAAAATAGGCTGTTCGAATGTGGCAAGGCACGCGGCACCTCTGTCGCCCACCTCCACGATCAGCGTAACAGGATAACAGCTATGAATACAGATGCCTGCGTGACTCGTGATGGTACATGCGACCAGTTTCATTCGACTACAGTCTTACGCTGACCGTACAGCGGCCTCGACTTGGCAGAAACCAACGATTGCCAGCAGCAGCAGAACAGGTTCCCGGCCGGGTCACGAAAGCACCACTCAGTAATTCAGGCGTTGGTTTGAATTCGGCCCTTGGACGTCATTCACTGCGTCACCCCGTTCTCATACGTCCACTTTTTCGACACTGCGTAGCCTCACGTGCATTATGGAGCCTGTAGAGACAGAATTCTGATCGCCAAGACAAGCCAGGAGACCACCGCAGAGTAATTGAAGGCTCTCACTGTCGCTCCACCTGCGGCGTAGCCGATTTCGCCGCTTCCTTTACAGTTGAGTGAACTTCACTCTGTTGTGTGCTTGCACATGAGTGTCAGCGATTGCATTGTCCGAGTAGCGTGGCAACAGAAAGGATCGAAGGCGCTACTATACTGGCCACACAATTCGGAGTCCCCGAGCAGCAAAACCCCGGCGTTGGCGGTTCATGGCAGTTTCTGTTGTGATGGCCCAGTGAGTGGTTCTTCGCGGTAGTGTTCTTGCGATTGCATTTCAGAAATGGACCTTTGGTTCAAGAGGGGAGCGTGGGGGAGCACTCAACGACCCAGTTCTGCAACAGCAGCCGTTTTCGTCCCACGTTCGCATCGTAGTCTGTACATAGTGTGATATCTTTACAGATTGGCATTGTTAGATCGAATGGGTGAGAAAAGTGGGGTGGAAAGACCGGATCTGAGGCGCCAAAACGTGGCCCGAGAATGATGAAGCGCCGTGACGCTGTTATCGGGGCAAGGCTTGCAGAGGAGGGCCTTCTCGCTTTCTTCTTTGGGTGGTCATTGCCGACTGCATTGTGGTCCCCTCAACTTCATCGATCTCCCCTCTCCTGTTAGTGTTACTACCTCCCACGTCATCAAATTCGCCTCGAAATGCCGTTGTTGGGCAAGAACAAGACCGCCGCCAGTTCGAAGCCGCAGCCCGGTTCAAAGACTGCTCCCTCGCCTGTTCGCGGACGCCCTGCCATCCAGGAGGGTGACTTGCAAGATCTCATCTCTTTGAAAGGTACGCAACACACTTTTGCCTTCAAATGCGCACGGATGTCGCTCCAGAGTCCGAAATTCCGTCGTCTCTGCGGCAGCGCGAGTGTGGCCAAGCGCAGTTTCCGGACGCTCCCCAAGACCGGTCCGCTGAGCCCTTCGTTTGCGCGTCTGCCGCGTCGTTTGCTCTATTCGGTGACGATCTCAATGAGGAGGATCGATTCGCTGTTGGAAGGTGGATAGTAGGAGGCAGTGGAAGGAAGGAAGGCGCACCTGCCGAGTTCCGAAGAGGACACGCGCTACACTCCACCCGCGCCCCTTGAGTGGCCTTTCTGCTTCCAAGTCGTTTTTCACCCCTTGTGCTCTGCCTCTCAGCTCTTCCTTGCCCCTCATGTATCTCTTTGATGTTGTCTCTCTTGTTATATCTGCATTGCTGACCTGTCCTCCTGCCCCTCTGCTCGCAATCTCGCTCTCATTCTCGCGCCAACATCGTATCGACCCAAAATGGCGAAATTGCTCCCCCGCTTTTCGGGCTCTTCTTCTTCTGCCTCTCCTGGCTCTGACCTTCTGTCTTCTGTCTGGATTTCCCGTTCTCTGTGTGCCTTGATGCGTTGCAGATCCTGTCCAGTGGTCAGTGACTGAATGTGCCGCTTGGTTGGAGAGCATTGAGCTCGGCGAGCTGCGCGATGCCTTTTCGGAGAACTCTATCGCCGGTGCCGAGTTGCTCGAGCTTTCTGAGGACGATATGAAGTCGATGGGTATTTCTAAGCTTGGACACCGCAAGAAGCTGCTCAAGAAGATTGCTGCTCTTCGTGGCGAGAACACTGCGGCCGGATCTTCTTCGCAGACGGCTCAGACCGCTGCCGACTCTTCTGCCTCTCACGATGACGACGCTCGTGGTTCTGATCAGCGCTTGAATGTTAAGTGCTTGTTCCGTGATGATTGGTACTCGATCAAGATCACGAGAGCCACTACGTTCAAGGCTCTTCGTCGCATGCTTGAGGAGCAGTTCGAGTGCCGTCTTCGTATCAAGTATGCCGATTCTGATGGAGATCAAGTGACGATCAAGCGTGAGAGTGATTTGCAGGAGTGCTACCGTGAGGCTGGACAGAGACACAGCACGAGAATCAAGTTGTACCTCATCGAACGCGAGGCTTCCCGTGAGGCCTCCGTTGAGAAGCCGCTCACCTCCCAGGCTCGTACCGATATGTTCAGCATGTTCGAGTACATCTTGGATCCTGTGATCATCATTTCCGAGACTGGTGTCGTCCAATTCATCAACAAGAAGGTGGAGGGAGTGCTTGGATACGCTCAATCCGACATGATCGGCAAGAACATCAACATCATCATGACCGAGGACATCAAGCCCTACCACGACAACTTCCTTCGCAACTATCTCAAGACTGGTGTCTCTCGTATCATTGGAAGAGGCAGAGACGTCATTGCAGTCAAGAAGGACGGCTCCATCATGCCCATCCACCTCGAGGTCTCAGAGAAGTCCATGGGCTCTGGAAAGCTCTACTTCATCGGCATCATGAAGGAGGCAAAGGCTCAGATTCAAGAGAAATCGCTTTTGCAGCAGGAGAGAGAAGTGCTCGACACGCTCATCGTGCCCGCCATCATCATCGATCAGATTGGATCCGTGCACGGATTCAACAAGGCCGCTCAAGACTTCCTCGGATACGGACTCGTCGATGTCATTGGAAAGAATGTCAACATGTTCATGCCATCGCCCCACAGAGAGAACCACGACAGCTACCTCAAGGCATACATGGAGACCGGAAAGGCGAAGGTCATCGGCGTCGGAAGACGCGTCGTCGCTCAGACCAAGGACGGCTCACTCCTCCCCATCTTCTTGACTGTCACTGAGAAGAGAGAGAAGGAGAAGCGCTTCTTCACTGGTATCCTTCAGGAGGTCCAAACGGCAGTCGCATCCTCGGCGCCCAAGTCCTCCTCCTCCGCTGCGCCCAAGTGAAGACCTCCAGTCGTCATCCTGCTCCTCTCCTCTCCTCCTCCATCCACACACACACATCTAAACACCTCCACTTCTACGGCACTTTTACATCACCTACACGCATCTCTCTCCTCCCTCCTCCTCAATCCAAGCAAGGATCATCACTCCACATCCGCTCGCATTTCTGCCGCTAGATCTGTCCCTAAAAGCACTCTCACACTATTTGGTCTCATATATGACTCTCTTTCGTGCACCTTACTTGCGATACATCGCCGCGGCGACTGACGCTAACGCTTCGCATGGTTCAGACCCGCGTTCCAGCTCGCTTTCCATCCTTCAAACACCTATTGTACTGCATATACATCCCGTCATTGTACAGACGGTTATGTATTCATTCGTATTCCGCGGGAGAATGGATGAGTCATAGCTGACGAGATTGAGGAAACCGCATGCAACGATCCAGCGGCGGTAGGTAAGAAGGAGCCTTGGCGGTCGCCTCCCATTCCTTGCTGTGGTGGGCTGCCGTACACGCGTGCTCATTCGGTCGACATATCATGGGAGGCATTCTTTCCTACATTTCCAAACTCATTTGGGGAGACTCGCAAGCGCAGCGCCAACCGCAGCTGAACGTGGACGATAACATGGAGGGCGAAGAAGTCATGGAGCAAATTGTGGCTCAGGTGAGCGAGATTCAGAAGGGAGAGTACGTTTCTCGTGTGTCTATGGATCCTTCTCATGCCTTTCTGTCCATTGTTGCTCGATGTCTTCCGTTTGAAGGATGAAAGAGCCCATTCTTCTGCCTGTCTTCTGGGCTCTCGTTGACCTTTTCCGTCTTCTCGGCCTTGTTTGCCAGGATGAAGGAGGTTAGCCTTGGTGAAGGTAAGATTCTGTTGTGCAGAGATGCTGCTGGTGAATTCTCAGCCGTTGGAGCCAAGTGCACGCACTACGGTGCCCCTCTGAAGACCGGAGTACGTCGGTGGTTCGACTCTCTTCTCTCTCTCTCTCTCCATTTCTCTCCACTGTCACGCACAAACACACACCCCACTGCCTCTGCGTTCCGCCACCTCCGTGTCTCTCTCCTAGCTTTTCTCGCTTGCTTTGAGTACCGACTGACGAGACATTCGCTGTGCTTTTGCTTGTTGTGTGATCTTCTATCGATTCCCTGGGAATGAAGGCGTATTCCGCTGATGGTCGTGTGAGATGTCCTTGGCACGGAGCCTGCTTCAACACCAAGACCGGAGACATTGAGGACTTCCCAGGCATGGATAGCCTCCCAGTGTTTGAGGTTCGTGTGGCTGGCGATGACGTTTATGTGAAGGGTAACTTGGAGGAGGTTCGCACGTCTAAGCGCGTGGGTTACATGTGTCCAGGAAGGGAGGATGGTCGTCTCTTTGTGATCGTCGGTGGTGGTGCCTCCGGTGCGGCTTGTGCTCAGCAGTTGCGTAAGAGTGGCTTCTCTGGCCGCATTTTGGTGCTCAGCAAGGAATCTGTTCTTCCATACGATCGTCCGAAGTTGTCGAAGGCGATGACGGTCACGTTGTCGGCGATCTTGTTGCGCGACGCTGCCTTCTGGGAGAAGCACGGTGTGGAATTCAAGTTCGGCACGGTGGTTACTGAATTGGATGCCAAGACGAAGACCATCACCACTGAAGCAGGAGAGCGTATTGTGTACGACGCGTGTCTCGTGGCGACTGGTGGAACGCCGCGCGGTTTGCCCGTGGCTGCGCCCGCCTCTGCTGGCCCCAAGGGCTTCTCCAACGTCTTTTTGTTGCGCGACTTCGAACAGGCGGGTATCATCGACGCGGAAGCGGCAGGCAAGAAGGTGCTCATCGTGGGCTCGTCCTTCATCGGCATGGAAATCGCGGCCGCCATCTCCGCCAAGGCCTCCAGCATCCTCGTGATTGGCATGGAGAAGGTTCCCTTCGAGCGCGTACTCGGCGTGGAGATTGGAGCCGCGATGCAGGCATTGCACGAGTCAAAGGGCGTCAAGTTCCAGATGCAAGCCACGCTCAAGGACGTGAAGCACGATGGTCAGCGCGTCACCTCGGTCATCCTCAACTCTGGTCAGGAAATCGAATGCGACATGATTTGCGTCGGAGCAGGAGTCGTGCCAACCACGTCATTCATCAAGGGAGTGGAATTGGCGAAGCCGGACAACTCGGTGCTCTGCGACGCGAACATGAAGGTTCAGGGCGCGGATGCACTCTTCGCGGCTGGAGATCTCGCGAGATTCCCTCTCAAGATGCTCAACAACAGATTGGCCAGAATCGAACACTGGGGCATGGCGCAAAAGCAGGGACAAGTCGCCGCACTCAACATGCTCGGCAAGGACTCACCCTTGGACTCCATCCCCTACTTCTGGACTGGCATGTATGGAAAGACGGTGCGCTACTGCGGACACGGTCTGGACGTCGACGAGGTCATCATGGACGGAGCATCACTGGATCCGGCCTCGCTCAAGTTCCTCGCCTTCTACGCCTCCAAGGGACACATCGTCGCCACGGCCTCCATCGCGAGAGACCCACTCGTCTCCATCTGCGCGGAACTCATGCACCACAACACCATGCCATCGGCGAACGACATCAAGGACGCCATCGCTGCTGACGGATCGGCTGAGAAGCTCCTCAGATCGCTTCTTCAGTAAAGTTCTCCCTCCCTCTCCACATACTCTCAGAAACACACATTCCCCGCCTCTCTCTTTTGTACCATTGTACACAACTAAAACCACACCTCGAGAATCTCGGTATCTTGACTTCAACTTGACTCTTCTCCCCACGACCGCTTGTTCAGTCCTTCCTTTGTGTTGACGCGTATCGAACATGTTGTGCATTGGTAGGGTAGTACAGATAGGTATAAGTCAGAATTTGAGATTGGAGGCACAAGAGATCGCTACATGCACACAGAGTCGGGGCGAAAGAGCGAAGTGCTTCGGAGCTCGGTCAGATCATGTTGTCTCCTCTGTGCTCGCCATCACCATCATCATCACCTGGTGGGTAAGCCGCAGTGCGTCCAGTTAATGGTCTATGAGGTTGGTTTGCGATAGGATCAGCAGCTATTGCAGCCTCGTCCACATTGATCTCCCACTCGATTCCGTCTCCGATCGCGGTGATGACCGGCATGAACCACATGACCACACTATCTCCAAACACTTGTCTCCAGTTGCCCTTCCATCCTATATCGTATGCATTCGACTTTGAAATAGGAAGAAAGACGTAGAAGAGACAATACACACAGAATGGTCAGCATTGCGGGGAATGGAAAACTCGCTCTCCTAGAACTCAGAACACAACCGACTTGACTCGCGTACCCTCACTCGACCTCTGTCCATAGACTCCAGAGTCGTTAGATTGTTCAATGCGAGGTAGATGTGTTGTCCGGTGAAGATGGTCAAGACCAGAGCGAAGACGCCGGAAACGAAAGTGACGATGATTTGGTTGATCTCCTTGGCGCTAATGGTAAGGTCAGTGCCGGACATTAAGTTGATCGTATTGCTCATATTGAGGATTGCACAAGACCAGCAGGTGAGGACCGTATAGAACAGGAAGAGCAGGAAGAATTTGTAGTTGCGGAAACCAACCGTATTGCCCACCCAGGGGCAGAAATGATCCATCTTCAGAACACATTGACCATACATGGAGCCTAGGGGAAGACAAACCAAGGGACGAGAGGGTACCAGAATGCGTCAGAAGGTGTTGGCTTGGGGCTGAATCGACATTGCGGTCTTCTATGAATACCAAATGGAAAGGTGTCAAAGTGAAATAGAGAGTAATTAGAATGAACTGTTGATGCGAAGGGGTAGCGTACAGTGATGGGCTCTGTCGGGCTTCATGTTGTTGCAAACTTTGCAGAACCGAACTTCTCCCTTCGGTGTGCGTTCTCTGACGATGACATCCTGTGTTTTCCGCAGCCATTGAGTTCAAAGTTAGTATCGACATCCATGAGACTCTGAAAAATGGGTATCAAGAGCGCTGGGGTAGAGAATGACGCACTTCTTCGAAGCCACGAGGAACGGCGCCTGGGTCTGTGAATGTTGTCCTTAGTAGTGAGATGGTGGCCAAGAGCATGAAGCCATTGAAGACGATGATGTACAGAGCACCAAGATTGGAAGTATCTGAGAGGATGCGGATGCAGTAGAGGTAGGAAAATGCGTAGATTCCGTAGGCGAAGAGAGCGAGCACGAACAGAGGTCCAATCATCCAACAGATGAACTTGCCAGAGTGATAGAAGCTCAGTGGACGTTGATTCGTAGGGTCGGTGAGGTAAAACCTCTGCATAGGACTAGGTGCGCCGGCGCGCCTCATGTCGAGGGGTTTTCGCCTCAGGACGGGATTGACCGAACGAGGACGTCTCCTCTCGCTTCCCTGGCCTGGTTGGTCTCAATCGGGGTTTCCCTGGTATTTCCATGCATCTCGAGGCTGCAGTACTGACCACTATCTGCTCCCCGGCTTGTTTTCTCGTTCTATGGTTGGTTTCGGTACATTGTACAAAGCAGGAGGTTCATGAGAGGGGTGGGATGACTGTACTGCTCTTCGCTCTGGAACTGGCCTCCCGTCACTCTAAGGTGCTCATGTCGTTCCTCATTTGATCCGCAATCATAATAGTGGTCTCTCTTTCAACAAAGCAACCACCTTCAGGATCCACGCACTCGGCAACTGGGCCAATCCGGAGGCACACTTCGACGAGATTGTATTCCAATGTTCGACGATGTATTGGATAGCACCATCATCGAGAGGAGGACATTTCAAACTCGCAGCCTGGACTAGAGTAGCAAATCCTTGAGGTATAGTGATTCCAGATAGGAAGATGTGCATGGCATGAGCGACGACGGATTTGAAGGCGTGCGTGGATTGGTCGTCCTCCCCTAGGAGTCCATTCTCTACGGCATGACTCAGAAGGAAAGTTGCAAATGATAGCGTTAAGAAGCGTGGTGCATGTAGCGCGTGACAGGCAGACAAGATGACTGACACCACCTCGAGTGGAAAGTATGGCGACAGGGTGATGAGTCTTGATCTCGCTTCATCCCGCTCTGGATCAAGTTTCGGAAGAAGATCCATTGGGGAAAGAGAATCCAATCGTGTGATTCAAAGTAACCATCGACCCCGTCAATGCAGAAGCAATAGGAACTCGGAGAACGCTCGCTGGCGGGAGCGGGAGACGACCCTGATATCCAACGCGGTTTGTAGCGCTTGGCCATCTCGGTAGACAGAAGAGAGCGAGAAGAGGCTATAACTGGGGGAGGGGAGTACAACGGGCATATGTTCATGTGCAGACGAATCAGTCGAGCGTATTCAGATGGATGGGCTTTGGCAAACTTGTGCAGCTCCGCAGCGCGCTCTACCAGAAGCAATGTGGCTGGCCTCAATGCCCTCACTGCCATTTGAATCATATGATCATCTTTCCCGCATTCGGACCAAATGAACACCAGGACATCGAATACTTCATCAGGTGAACTTTGGGACAGCATCTATTCCAGTAGAACTTCAGCGTCTCCCGTTTTGATTGCAGTTTCGTGTAACAAGTGTATGTCATAGCAAAGTTGCTTTAACGTCTCCAACCGGGAAACGTCTCCTTCCTTCGTTCGATTGCCATCTCCATCACGACAATCGCTCTGAACAAAGCCCAATGCATGCCTGTCAAATGCCTGCGGATCTCCATAGACGGCCAGAATACAAGCACATAGTATCTACTCAGAGATACGGGCGGATTCCCATCTTCGCAAAACGTCCTCGGACCGAAATAGAACGTTCGCGATGCTCTCGTGCAGCCTGATATCCGTTTTTGTGGGAAAGTGAGTGAGCGTCGTGGCCTTGCCGTGGTATAGGTCGATTTGCATTGTCGCTATAGTTGTTGTTGTTGTGGACGTGATGGCTGAGGAAGAAGGAGCGGCTGCTTTGTAGAGGAGGGAGAGATCGACGTTTCCGTAAATCCTGCCACAAAAGTTCCCGATGAAACATACTCCTACAGGTTTGATATACGCCAAGCAATTGGTTTCGATGTGATAAGCCATCCTTGTACCCACAACTTCTGAAATACAGAGTCTAGAAGAAGATGATGACGAATTCAAAGTTCTTGAGGATGAATTGGAGCCAGCACTGCAGTCTCGCAGAGCTGTAGATGATCCATCTGCAACTGAGTACAGCTTGCAATGCCTAAATGGTTTGGAGAAGAGGGCCAGCACAGTGCCAGAACATGGGATGGGGAAGCAACTAGCGACCAAAGAGGGCGGCGACAAGTCTGCGATCACGTCAAAGCATCCGTCGGCGGAAACTCTCAAAATGCGATCGCCGTCAAATATCACCACGCAGCCATACACCCAGAACACACTTTTAGGGCCCTTCAGCTTCAGAACACGAGTTCCATTCTCCTCCAACTTACTTCCAGCCAAGTCGTTCACTTCTGGACCCACACCACAAAAGACACTCACCACATCACCTTCGATACGGAAAACACGATGATGGCCCGAATCAGCGACATACAAACACGAATCGCGATCACCAAAGGCAATGGAAGTGAGCTGACGGAATCCCATCTCCTCCTTGCGACACGCAACAATTCCACCACTATTACCACCTTCAGCATACAAGCAACACTTCACAGAATCAAAATCAATGATGAATGGTGGTAGAATCGCAAACGAAGAGCGTGCCAGAGGGGGAGAAGCAGAGGTTCAGGTTATCGGCCACAAAAGGCAATATCTCTGTTGGAGAGGATGCACATATCAGTAAACCCGAATACAAGGATGTACCGAAAGGGGTCAGACATCAGATAAGAAGAAGACAGCATAAAATCGGACTAGGAGCAACAAGAGCCTTGCTGCTTTGAAAAAGGACTCCATGCAGCCTAACCAGTCACTCAAACAGGCGCTGAATGGGCAAAACGAATGTTAAATGCATACTTTCTCCATTCACACACATGGTTCCGTCACAATCATCGAACTGGGTTGAAGAGGCTTTCCCAGAAAGGCACCGACAGAGGAACCATTTCTCTCTTCTCTCTCCGACGCGCTTTCTCGTTTCTCTCCTCTCTCCCTCGCGCTCGGGCCTCCGCGCAAGAGGACGTGCACGTGACTCGTCATTTCTCTGTTTGACTCCTCCGCCTCATCTTGCCCTGCTCGATCCTCTTTTCCACTGGTTTGTAGTGACTTGTTGCTCGTAGGATGGATACGGAGGCTGTAAAATCGGATCTGGTGAACTTGCAACAGCGGATCCAAACCGCCTCGTCTAGTGCCCTTACCTTCGAAAATGAGCTTGAACGCCGCAAGCTTTGGTGCGAACTTGAGCTCCTTAAAATGGATATTGATGATGCAACCAAGTCTGTCTCTGCAGAAGCCCGAGAAGTGCGTTTTCCCAATGTCCCGTGGTTGCAATTTTATCTCATCGCTGTTTGTCCCTTCCTTGCTTTCCACGCTGTTCTAACATACCCCTTTGCGTGTTCCTTGTCTAGCAATTCACGACCATGTATCCTGAGTTGGCCAAGATGCTCTCGTTGATGCCGTTTGCAAAGCGTTCTGGCGGGCTCGTCGGCGCCCTCCGTTTTGGAGCCTTCTTCTTCATGACCACGCTCATGTTCCCCGTCTTTCTGTTCACATTCCCTCTCCGCTGGATGGTACGTCTGCTTTCCGCGCCCTCTTGCGCTCATCGTCGGTGCAGTGCCTCGGCTTTTGCGTCTTTTTCGAGTTCGAGTTCGCGCCTGTTCCGAATTCTCCCTCTCCTGTTCTCCTTCCCTCCTCTGACACTGTCTTTCACCCCATATACACATCTTCTTCATGTTTCTAACACGATTTCCCCCTTGTGTGCCTCATGTATGTGTCTCTATCGGCGTGGGGCGTGGATCTTGTCTGCTGCTGTTCCAACGCGCTTCAGCATCCTCTTCTGAGAAAACTTGGTGTGCGCAACAACCGCCTGCCATATGATTACGTGCCTCGTATGTGGGCGAAGTGGGCGATGTTGATATTCGGCATCCAGGCGCGTTTGGAAGGCTGGGAGAACGTGCGCGCCTTCTACGAGTCCGGTACCTCCACGATTGGCCTGTTTGAGCACTCCAGCTTCTTCGACTTCATTGTGGTGATGGGTTCTTCGAATTTGTTGTTCAAGTGGGTGTCTAAGAAGTCGTTGTACAAGATCCCGATGTTGGGCTTGATGGGCTACATGTCGGGCATGATTCCGATCGATCGCACCAACCTTCAATCTGCCAAGACTTCCCTCGACTGGGCAGCACACGTTGCGCAATACTATGGACGAGCGATTGCCATCGCACCAGAGGGAACGAGATCCGCCAACGGACAACTCGCAGAATTCAAGAAGGGAGCTTTCCACCTAGCTCTCAACTGCAAGGTAGATGCCACACCACTCATCCTATTCGGAGCGTATCACCTGTGGCCTCCCAACACCATCTGCCCATCACCAGGCGTAGTCACACTAAGATTCCTTCAACCACTGAAGACGGAGCAATACCAACCGGACAAGTACAACCTCATGCTCAAAGACGCCAGACGTGCAATGCTCCACGAAATGACAATCCCTCCAGCAAACATTATCAACAACAACAACAGCAGCACAAAGTCAATGGCACCTTCGACAAGCACGGCATACGGACTGCTTTCGGCGACCACCGTCGTCTCGACTTACGCCCTCACAGCGACCTTAGGATGGGCTGTTTGGAAACTCATCCAGTACTGTAGACACTAAACATACCCGTATACAAGAATACAATGCATTCAATCAAGATCAAGGCATATGGAGACCTCCAGAAGTGACCCTCGCCCTAATCCCTAATCTCCTCCGTGCAAGATCTTCCATTGGCGATTAATCAGACTGTACATTCGTTCTTGTTGACAAAGAGAAGCGTTTATCGTGTTACATGTGGGTGGTTGGACAAGTCGTCAGTCGACTTGCTCTTGGAACCCGAAAGTGGAAGTTTCCAGCCATCAAGCAGGTGCTGTTGGTGTTGATCTTGCAGCTCTATCTCTGATTAGGTAGTTGATAAGGAAGCACATGATAATTGTCTGTATGATGACATACATGGTGATGGCAGGCATGCTGAGTGCGAGGCAGGATTCGCCCTCCTTGCCATCGAGCCTTCCGTAGCGAATGGTCGAGCCCAGGTCCTCGTTGATGAGCCTCCTTCTTGATTCCACTGAGTCGTCTTCGTGGTCAGAATCGTAAAGGATGTCCTGAAACATCTCAGACTTCTTCCTACACTTCAATAACAACCGAGATATGCCTCTATACGCCAAAAACGCGATGATCACCAAGACCGCCAGAATGATCCAGTACGCGCCGAATGACTTCTCTTGGATCGGATAGATGAATCTTTTCGTGAGAGAATGTCGAACAGCATCGGTAACGATGAAACCAAGGCAAAATACTGCGACTAGAATGAGTTCGACGAGGAAGAGTCCGGGACGATGAGAGACGAACAGAAACTCGATAATTGCAAGGATAGGCGGGATCGTGGGTGAGATGTAATACTCTACAATTGTTTCCCAAGTCCTGTGTGATGGAGTGCCATAGCCAACGCCAACCTCAACAGGCACCTGGATACACCAATAGCCAAACAAAGTTGCGGCCTGGACGGAGAACACCAGCGCGAAGAAGATGTCTCTCTGACGCCTCCAACGAGATGCAAGCACGAAGTCGATGATCAAAGCGTATGCGTTATAACCAAGAGAAGTCCAGTAACCCCATTGAACCCAAGTTTCGAACCAACCCAAGGCTAAACGACGGACATCAAATGTGTTGGCTTCCGGCAGAAACAAGAACCATTCACTCAAAGCGTCAGACAGCACGATAGAGGGTCACAAGCAGTAGAAAACGAATCTGAGATGACGTAGATGGGATGAAGCCAGTTGAGGGACGTACCAATGCTGCGAGAGTAGTCGGGGCCGGGGTAGAAACGAAGGAAGACGAGGGCGATCACAATCGCCCCGTGGAAGGCGGCGTGCACTATTGAAACGTGCCCAGGCAGTGGAAACATGACGCCATAACCAAGAGCTCGAGCAAATAGCACACACAGGGACAATCGGAGCAGGCAAGAGAGTTTGGGAGGAACTGCGCGCTCTGCTTGGAATGTTCCAGCTTCTCATGACTGAGGAGTGCTCTCTTCGGAGTACGCCCATCCAACTCTTTGAATCACATACTTCGACACCTTCGTTAGATTTCCAAGCTTGGACGGCGTCTATGTCCATGTTCGAGGTTGAGTGGTCCTTCACAAGATCTGAGCATGTCCTCTTGCACACTCACAACGATTTTGGGGCTGCATTTTTGCGCGACCTCTCCCCTCAATCTGAGTCCTCTGCCTACAGCATCGATGTGCATTCTGGGGATCAAATAGCTGCTACATTGATTCCAAGAGTATCTGCGACCAATAGGGTTCGTCATGCTTGTTGTTCTGGTTCCAAATGCCTCCCTCCGTCCGCTCACTTCTCGTGTCTCTCTCATGTCTCTGCTCCTTTACATCTTCCTATTGCTCTGCATTGTCTTGAGAACCGATTTGGAAAGCTCAGAGATGGTGTTTGATGCATTGATATCCTTGTTGATTTCGTCCTGGAAAGAGTGCAGGTGGCAACCTTGGAGCATCGGTTTGAAGGTTTGGAAGTTGAGTGGCACATTCTTCTCTTTCATGCTGCGGTAAGCTTCGATTGCTTTGTCGTGTTGGTTTGTGCGCATGTATAAGTTGATGAGCGAGTTGTAGATGGAGACATTGAACTTCATGCGTCGCTGTTTCATACGCTCTACGATTTGCAGTGCCTCTTCTGCGCTCCCGATATCGGCGTACATGTCGATCATGGTGTTGAAGAGGAATGGATAGATGTAGGCCTGGTGAGAGAGTAAGGCATCGAAGTGGCGCTTGGCGTCATTAACTCTCAAGTAGAAGCGTAAAGTCTCATCATCGTCGTCCCCAGTGTTGTCTCATGGAGCACGTGTCCTGAATCAATCGCCGTCTTGTAGATGTCTTCCACTTGTTCCAAGTGACCTGAGGCGGCACACACTTTTATGAGGTGCGCAAACGCCGTTTGACTGAAAAACTTGGGCGTGTTCTTCAACTCCTGCCACACATCCAGTGCCCTTGCAGAATCGTTCATCGCAGTGTAAAAGATCATCAACGTTCCAAATCCTATCGCCCTTTGATGATGCAAATGATCCACGAGGCGATTGAAGGCCTGAGAGTCAAGTTCTTCGCTGGAAGCGTGGAAGTGATGCAAAAACAAGAGATATGACGCTGGTGGAAACTTCAGATGCTCAGCAGACTCCAAAATATAACGCAAAAGCTCACGGCACGCTTAACCATGACGATAACACTCACGAGAGATAACCAAAAGCTCTTGTTCATGGTCGAGAAATTGGAAGCATGTTGTGTGATAATACCAAACACTTCGCCGACTCGATTCTCCGCAATAAGGATGCTAATAACACCAAAGAAGGCAGCAGGCTTCACCTTAATCCCATTCTTCAACATATCGTACAGCAAATCGATCGCCGATTGACTTTGGCCTTTTCGCACATACACATCCACCATCCGATTATCGACGAACGAATTCCTAATCCTGGCGAAGATATGCTTGGTAAACAGCAATCGCACCGTCGTAGTCCTGAAGATGGAGGAAGGTACTCAAAAGGGGGTAAAGGGCGTGTCCGTCCACAACCACGCGTCTCTCATTTGCTTTCAACCAGACCACCGTCGCTCCTTTGTAGTCACCGGATTCATTCAAAGCCTTAATCGCGAAAGCCAGAGATATGCCCCTTTTCCTGTTCTCACCAACGGACGAACGGCTTCTTCATCAGCTCCACGCTCTCTTTGGAAGGATACGCTGCATCCGGGAAGATACTGTTCTTTGTAACACCACAGGAAGGCACAGTATGGGGACGAGACAGCGGAAGAGTGCGCTACAAGAGACAAAACGGGCGTCAGTTTTAAGTCGAAACTTGAGAAGCCTCCGTGTCCATCCATAGCACGCTTCGCCTGAGATGCAGGTAAAAAAGGATCTGCAATGGAAGATAGAGACCGGAAAGGAGGGAGAGGGGGCGACATACACGAACAGGGGGAAGTGAGGTGGAGCATGAAGCGGCGCGTTTCGCAAACGCTCTCCCGGCTTTGAGAGAGATCATGTCGGGCAACAAGAGGGGTAGATTCGAAGTAGTAGAGATGAGTAAGGCGGAACTAGGTCAAGTACTGGGAGGGTCGGCACAGGGGGTAATGGATGACTCCCACCAATTTCCGCCTGGCCTCGCCCTGAAAAGAGTCGCTCGGGACGAGGGGCGCAAGATCATGCTCTTCTTCCACAGCTCATTGCTCCTCTTGATGGGCGTCAATAGCATATCTCTAGTCGTTTGGGATTGAACCACTTGCTGGCTGGTAGTTGGTGTCGAAGCGAGCGCGCATTCTCCTGCACCCAAGCCTTGGAGTGCGACCGCACAATGGATACGATTTTCGGGAGAGAGGGTTGTCGTTGACGTTTAGCAGTGGTGGAGTGGGACAGGGCACAGAAAACTTCAATGGCTAGGCGACCATGAATTTTGGGAAGGAGTCCGGCAATGAATCTTGGGAACGGTATTTAATTGTGGACGGGCTGATATGGGTCGAGTTCCAACCCGAAGTAGTCCACGTAGAGATGAGGCGATTTGTTGATCAGTTCGATATAGGCGACCTACACAGTAGAGGAACGTCGAGGACAGGAAGGAAACAAGCGCGCTTGCCTCGCTGACATGTCTTGTTTCAAAAGAGGTCTATTTGAATGAATTATGGTGCATCGTGAAGCATTCCTACCGTTCGATAGTGTTAGTATCTATGAAACCCTGAAAGAGAGCAGAAAACGATGCTGAGAAGATCGGTGCCCCGTTTTATCCTCTTACAGGCCATTTTCGGGCTTCGAAACACATTTTGAGCATCTTGATATTGGTAAAGTTGTATGAACAGTGATTTTACATTCGTAAGTATGTTACAATGAGTCCAAATACGATAGGAAGTCTACAGAGTGGTTTGATGAGTTGGAGGTTTGCTGTGTGTCGTTCTCTTCTTGTGTGACTTCCATAGCTGTATGTCGACTGATTACATCCGCTTCGTTGGTAAACACTTCTGATGAGGAGGGAATGGAGTCTTGGTCGATGCGAGAGAGCTGCTTGGCGAGTCTTGATTTTGCATCGGTTACCTTCGCGTCAGCAGCAGCGGCACGTTCCTTTAATAGGGCTAATACTTCTTTGCGGCGTTCTAACTGCTTCTCTAGCATCTTGATGATTGTTTCGCGAGCCTCATGAGGACGGTATTGGTTCAGCAAGTGTTGGAAGTTCATCATCACCACCTTCAACTCCTTGACCTTCTCTTCATAATCACCAGGCGATTGCACCAACGACTTGATTAGTTGCAGATACTTTACCAGCATAGACTTGTTCAGCTGCTTCAGGGCACTCACACGCGCTACAAGAACTTTGCGTCAGCTTTTACTCGACCACATGGACTGCAAATGGTATGGTTACATACTTTCTATCTTCTCCTGATTGGTTTTTTCCAAAATATCCGACTCATTCTGGGATAGGCGGTCAGAGAAGGACTAACAGGACCTTAAGTCAGCAATTTGAGTATTCAAGGGCAGTGAAATCTCGTAGTATCAGAGTGAGAAACAGTGTATTTGTGACGTACGCGGTTAATAGGGGTACCAAAGACATAGATGTTCTTGCCGGTGGGAATGGGAGGAGGGGAAAGAGTGGAGGCGATTGTCCAATGCGGAGGTGGAGGAGGCATGCTTGGGAGCACGGTTTGGTTGGTCGACATGGCTCAACAAGGTCCTCTCTCCCGAATGGCAACTATAGCGAGTGGGGTCACCAAAGACGATGTTTCAGGTTCGGCCTCAGAGAAGAGACTGGCTTCTTGATGGTTCCCATCCTCGCACTCCACACCTGGTTCGGATC
>Ga0307375_10002866_pt1 | contig 17338 bp, 14 predicted proteins | sample TR1MG_FD_202531 | JGI IMG/M metagenome (GOLD analysis project Ga0307375, IMG submission 202531) | Soil microbial communities from Risofladan, Vaasa, Finland - TR-1 | ecosystem: Environmental > Terrestrial > Soil > Coastal area > Acid sulfate soil | place: Finland: Risofladan, Vaasa | collected... | reverse complement strand
ATGATGTAAAAACAGGTTTGGTGAAGTTCCGCAATGTTTGTTGGTTCACCAACCTCGACCACGGACGTCGTCACCAACCATTGCTACTTATGACAATGGAAGAAAATTTGAAATACAGCAAACACAAAGAAATTAAAGGCAAAAAAGCGTATCCTAAATATGACAATTACGATGCCATAGAAGTACCGTTTACTGATTCTATTCCCGGTGATTATGATGGTGTAATGGGTGTGCCGATTAGTTTCTTGGATAAATATAATCCTGATCAGTTTGAGATATTAGGAAGTGATTACAATATCAAAGAGGGTTTATTGCCTAAATTGGTTAATCCTAAATGGATAGGCAAGTTAGATAGAGGTTATGTAAACAACAATAGACTTTATACCCGAATACTTATAAAACATAAGAAAAAATAAAAGGTCGGAGAAATTATTTTTTTTGAAATAAAATTATGAAAATGCAAGATATAGAAAATTACTTAGACAATATCTACGAGAAATCAAAAGACAAGAGGTTGTCTGATACTACAGTTCGGAGGAAAATTATCGAATTAGTAGAAAAAGCAAGCGGTGTTACAAACTTTTCCGTGCCAGATTTATTATCTCGATTAGACCTTAAGTTAAATGATCAAACTATCGAGGCATTAGAATCTTTTCTTGCAGAATTGAGGTCTATATTTTGGCTAAATGATTTTGGTTTCACTGAAATAATTCCACTCCAAGCAGGGAAAATTTCCCAACCAGATTTTACCGCAAAATTTAAAAACAAAACATGTGCCATTGAGGTTTTTTGTCTAACCAAGAAACACGAGCAACAGAAAGACCCAGCGTTAAATGCCTACGTAAATTTTGATCCAAATTTCAACAGATCAAAATTCGGACGAGATTTTATGAGCAAAGCGCAGGAAAAGAAAAAACAACTAGACGCCAATGATGCACAAATTAAAATTCTACTTTGCGTTTTGAATTCTCAACCAGTGGTGAGCTTAAACACGGCGGAAGAAATGAGTTCTCATGCTAAACTTCTATATGAAAATCTGGGATGGGAACAAGGGTATTTTGTTGGTATTCTGACAGGTGTGGAGGTGAACGGAAAATCAAGCAATACTATTTATCCAAGACTTATTTGAAGACCGTGCATACAATATTCAATAAACTAATATGAAAACAACACTTAAAACGAACATCACTGTCAAAGATATTTGCGAAGGGGTTATTTACATCTCGCTTGCCAATATAAACTAGAATATATGAAAGAAAATCAATTCGAAAAAATAAAGAGATTGGACAAAAACGGTAAAGAGTACTGGTCGTCTCGGGAGCTTGCCAAAGAGCTTGATTATGTTGATTACCGTAACTTTTTGACTGCGGTAAACAAGGCAAAAACTGCTTGCGAAAACAGTGGAGAAGTTATCCACAACCATTTTGTTGATGCTAACGAAATGGTTCAGATTGGCTCAGGGACGGAAAAATCACTAGAAACCATATACCTCTCGCGGTATGCCTGCTATTTAATAGTTCAGAATTCTGATCCGACAAAAGTTGTTGTAGCAAAAGGTCAGACCTATTTTGCAATTCAAACAAGAAGACAAGAAAAGACGGATAATTTGATTGAAGATAATAAACGTGTCTTTTTACGTGAAGAAATGAAAAAGCACAATACCGATCTGATGAAAACCGCATCGGCAGCAGGCATAGAAAGTTATGCAATTTTTCAAAATGCTGGATACAAAGGGCTTTATGGTGGACTTACGATGCAGGATATACATACAAAAAAGAAACTAAAAAAATCTCAAAAGATACTTGACCATATGAATAGTGAGGAATTAGCGGCAAATCTTTTCCGCGCAACTCAGACTGATGCAAAAATAAGGCGTGAAAATATAAAAGGCCAAGGAAGTGCTAACCTGGCGCATTATGAAGTTGGTCAAAAAGTTCGAAATACAATTACGGCTTTAGGTGGAACCATGCCAGAAGAACTTCCAACACCGGATGCTATTGGAAAAGCGCAGACGAGAATAAAAAAATCAAAAAATAAGAAATTATTAGGCGGAAATAAAAAATAATATGAAAACAACCTTAAAAACCAACATCACTGTTAAAGATACTTGCGAAGGGTTCGTCTATAACGAACTGGAGGGCAAAGGATTATTCGGTTTGTCCGGCAAGCTTACTATTCAGCCAGAGTATCAGCGTAATTATATTTACGCTGAAGAAGGAAAAGAGGCCGCGGTCATTGATTCAATTCTAAAAGGGTATCCACTTGGGTTGATTTATTTCCATAAAGTTAATAATGATACTTTCGAAGTTTTAGATGGACAACAGCGCATCACCAGTATCGGGCGTTTTGTGAATGATAAATTTGCTATCAAGGATGAAAACGGGATGCAACAAAATTTTAGCGGTATGGCGAAGGACAAGAAAAACAAGATTTGGGAAACGAAACTACTCATTTACGAATGTGAAGGTGAGGAAAGTGAGATAAAAGATTGGTTTAAAACGATAAATATTGCTGGAGTCCCACTTAGGAATCAGGAATTACTTAATGCTGTGTATTCTGGACCGTTTGTGACATTAGCAAGAGAGGAATTTAGCAATCGTCAAAACGCTAACATTCAGAAATGGAGTGCGTATATATCAGGCAGTGCGAACCGTCAGGATTTTTTGGAACGAGCACTTGAATGGGCAAGTAAAGGAAATATTGAGGGCTATATGACGCTTCATCGCCACGACAAAAATATTACTGAGCTAAAGAAATATTTTAACATCGTGATTGATTGGGTATCTAGAGTATTTACCAATGTAGAAAGTGAAATGCGTGGGCTTGAATGGGGGCGACTTTATGAGGAGTATCACAAAAAGGTATATAACCCAACCAAAGTAAGAGCGGAAGTGCGCAAGCTCTACGGAGATCCGTATATCAAAAACCGCAGAGGAATCTTTGAGTATATTCTTGGCGGTTCAACTGACACAAAATTACTTGAGGTGCGAGTTTTTGATGAAGCGACCAAAAGATCTACCTACGAACTACAAACCGCTAAAGCAAAGAAAAAAGAAGAATCAAACTGCACGCATTGTGCTATTGGACACGATGCTAACAAAAGCAAGATTTGGAGTTTTGCGGAAATGGATGCCGACCATGTAGCGGCTTGGAGTAAAGGTGGCGCGACTTCATCCAAGAATTGCCAGATGTTGTGCAAAACCCATAATCGGGCAAAAGGTAACCGTTAAACCACCCCAGAGGAGACAAAAATTGTTGAGGGAAAATAAATTTTTTACCTCACCCAAAACTTCTCCGAGCCTGCGGGGATGTTTTTTTCATCGGCGGGCAATACGTAATGGATGTTTTTGGCAGCCTGGCCTTTGGCCGTGAAAGTGCCAGTTATAAACATAACTGTTTGCGCCGGCATCGGAATGCCGTTCGCTAAAACTCCGCCCGCATCAACGACGATATATTTCGGCACGCTAACGGGAAGACTGTTCAACTGGCGTCCCAGCGCAACATAATCGGCGGCGAATGCGCCCTGGACGTTCGGATTATTGGCCCAGGCGATAAAATACATATAGTAGGCATTTGAAACTACGAAAGCGATAAAGAAAGCAACGGCGGCGCGCACCCAATATTCTGGAATGCGTTTTTTAATCCAGTCGTAAATGGCTATTCCGCCGATTCCGCAGAGAATCATAACCGGAGGAATCATAAGAATGCTCCGGAGCGCGTGCGGGATTCCTTCGTTTGAAATGACCACCGGCAGCATCGCCAGGAAAAACCAAAAGAATAAAATCCAATAAGGGAATTTGGAATTTGGAGCTTCGAACTTGGATTTTGAAATTAAATTTTTGATTCCCAAAATGACGCCGAGGATGAAAAGAATTCCGACAGGCCAGAAAAGTTCCGGGGCGCCTGCGTAATTCTGCCGCCAGTTCCAATCGCCGACAAAATTGAACATACCGAGAGTTTTCGCCACGTTAACGGCAAGATCTTTCAATGGAGATTGCGCGCTGAAGATGGAAATTTCCGATGTCCGTCCCATAAAATCAGCCGGATGTTGCAGGAAATAAATTCCTATCGGAAGCGCGACAAAAAAGGTCGTCAACAGGAACGTGCCCGCGACTTTCCAGAATCCTTTTTCTCTCGCGAAGAACGGAATAAAGAGTAGCAGCAAAAGGGGAGTTATGCGGTAGGCAATGTAGCTGTAAAATCCGAGTCCATAGAATATGCCGCCGATAACTGAACTTGGAACTTGGAACTTGGAATTTGGACTGCGAAACGCTTTTAATAAAAAATAAAAAGCCCAAACGGCGAAAAACGGCGCCATTATCGCACGGAAACCTATGCGAGAGAACATTATGTGCCAAAAACTGGTGGCGGCGAAAAACGCGGAGAGCAAACCTATGCGTACGGAAAATAATTCCTTGGCAAGCAAATAAATTCCGAGAACCGTAAGTATGCCGAAAATCGCGCTAGGCAGCCGCAAAACCCACGGCTCGTTGACCGCGAAGAATCTCAAAAAGAGGCTTTGTATATTCATGAACAGGCCTTCGCGCCCGTTGTTTTCCGGATAAAAAACTTTGTAATCACCGGTTTGCGCGGCCTGCAAGGCGTTGTTGCCGTTCATGGCTTCGTCGGGATAAAGACCCGGAGGAGTCGTTGTTATATGGTAGAGCCGAAAAAATCCTGCTATAATCAAAATCAATAAAAGCAGATAAAGAGTTTTGTTTTTAGCCATATATGTTAAATTCTAAGTTCTAAGTTCCAAATTCTCAATACCATGCCCGAACAGCCATTACAACAATTCAATCTTGAGGTTCTGGAAGCCGATATGAAGCGGCTTTCGCAGGAAATACAAAGGCGCCGCGAGATGCCGGAAAACCATATTCTGGGCGGACAGGAACTCGTCAAAAAATCGATACAAGCGATGGTTCCGGCGCCGACGCCTCCTGCTCCTCCGGCGCAGCAATCAGGCGGCACTTTGCCGGATTACGCCGCAGAAGCGCCGGCAGAGTCCAGGCTCGAAATAGAGTATTTGGTTGATATGGCTTTGCATCATGGAATAGATAAAGCCAACGCGCAGGCGATGAAATCGAGCCCATTTATTATAGACGCTTTTCATGACGCAATGGCGGCAAAGCTTTATCCGGAATTGCAGAAGAGGGGGATACTTAAATAGAAATTAGAAATTGGGATATTTAAAACTAGGCAAAAGGCCAGAAAGCCAAAAGCTGAAAGCACGAATTTGATTTAATAATAATTTCTATCTACAATAAAACTATGTCAAAAAGGCAATTTACGGCAGTCTATAAAAAATCAGGGAAATGGTACCTCGGTTGGATTGAAGAAATTCCGGGAGTTAATACTCAGGGAAAAACTCTTAAAGAAGCAAAAGAAAATCTCAAAGAAGCCCTTTTATTGATTCTTGAAACAAATAAATTGATTGCAAGCAGAGAAAAGCACGGGCTTATTCGTGAGTCGCTTGCCGTGTCGCTGTAAAGTAATTATTTATGAAGCGGCGCGATTTTTTAAAGCATCTTTTAAAACAAGGATGCGTTTTTGTACGTGAGGGCGGAAAACATAGCGTCTTTTTAAATCCCGGCACGAAAAGAATATCAACCGTTCCCAGGCATCCGGAACTGGATGATTTTTTGGCAAAGAAAATCTGCCGCGATTTGGGCATAGAAGAGCCAAAGAAATAAAAAAATATGAACGCCGAAACCCATTCGACAAGCTCAGGGCAGGCTAAAATCTGTCAGAACTGTAAACAAGATTTCACGATCGAGCCCGAAGATTTTGATTTTTATGCAAAGATAAAAGTCCCGCCACCGACGTGGTGCCCGGCGTGCAGGGCTCAAAGGCGGGCTACGTTCAGGAACGAACGCGTGTTTTATCGGCGCAGCTGCGATCTCTGTAAAAATTCAATAATTGCCATATATCCTAAAGACGCGCCGTTTCCCGTGTATTGCAACGAATGCTGGTATTCCGACAAGTGGGACCCGCTGAGCTATGGCTGGGAATACGATTTCACTAAGTCGTTTTTTGAACAGAACCGCGCCTTGCGCATGGCTGTTCCGCGAACGGCGACCATCGGGCGCAATAATATAGATTCCACGTTCGTCAACATAGGCGCGGAAAACAAACGCGGATATTTTTTGATAGAGAGTTCAACCAGTGAAGACAGCGCTTATGGATATTGGGTAGAAGATCACTGCAAAGAGTGCTTTGATTCGGCGTTCTTAAGGAAAACCGAGGTTTCTTATGAAACCCAGGAGGCGTCGGAATCGTTCCGGATATTTTTCGGAGAAGAAGCGAAGCAGTGCTACGATTCATGGTTTTTGAAGAATTGCACGAACGCGGGTAATTGTTTCGGGTGCGTCAATTTGAAAAATAAGCAGAATTACATATGGAACAAGCCTTATTCGAAAGAAGAATTCGCGCAGGAACGCGAAAAAATGGATACGGGGTCATATGCTTTTCTTGAAATGACCAAAAATCAGTTCAAAGAATTCTCGCTGAGATTCCCAAGAAAGTATTCCGAAATCACGCACAGCGTTAATTGTTCCGGGAATTACATCGCTAACAGCAAGAATTGCAAAGATTCTTTCTTTATAGAAGAAGGCGAGAACATCCGTTATTGCGTGCGTGTTATGTATGGAGTTAAAGATATTATGGATTGCGACACGGTAGGGTTCCCTGGAGAGCTTTGCTATGAGTCCATAAACACGGCCATTGAAGTATCGGGAATGAAATTTTGCATGCGCTGCTGGACCGGCAGGGAATCGGAATATTGCGACAATTGCGACAATATTTCGAATTGCTTCGGTTCCATAGGATTGCGTTCAAAAGAATATTGCATTTTTAACAAGCAATATGCAAAAGAGGAATATTTTTCTTTGCGGGATAAAATAATCCGACAAATGGACGAGGTGCCGTACGCCGATTCACTTGGGCGGGAATATAAGTACGGCGAATTTTTTCCGAGCGAGCTTTCGCCTTTTGCTTATAACGAAACAATTGCCCAGGAATATTTCCCATTATCCGAGACGGATGCCAAAGAGAAAAGTTTTTCCTGGCGCGATATCGAGAAGCAGGATTATTCGGTTACGATTATGCCGAACCAGATTCCGGATAATATCAAAGATATTCCTGACTCAATAACCAAAGAAATAATCGGCTGCGCTCACGCGAAAAGATGCGCTCATTCGTGTACGGGAGCATTCCGGGTCGTATCTCAGGAAATCAGTTTTTATAAAAAAATAGGGATAGCTTTGCCGCGCCTTTGCCCGAATTGCAGGCATTACGAGCGGCAGGCAAAAAGAAATCCGATGAAGTTATGGCATCGACAATGCATGTGCGAAGGCAGCCGCAGCAAAGCTTATCAGAATCAGGCGAAGCATTCGCACGGAGAAAATCATTGCTCCAGCGAATTCCAAACTTCCTACGCGCCGGACAGGCCGGAGATAATTTATTGCGAGGCCTGCTATAACAACGAAGTCGCATAAAAAATGTCCGAAGTCCCGCCGAAGCCAAAAGGCGAAGGCGGACGAAGCGTGTTATAATAGTGAAGCAGCATAACAATGTTAATTTTTATTCTGGTTTTCATTTTACTGGCGGCGGTTATGGGAGCCGCGGCTTATTTTATTGTGAAGCTGATTGGCAAGCACCGCTTGCGGGACTCTCTGCAATCGGTTCTTTTGCTGGTGAAAATACACAAAGGAATAGCGGAAGCAGGAGGAGAGAAGGATTTCAAACAGGAGATAAATATTACCGAGCAGCTTCTGGGCGGACTCGCTTCTCTTAAAAAGCCTTTTGTTCTTGAAATAGCAGTTCCGCACGTCGGCGAAGAGATACATTTTTATATTTCCGTCCAGCGCCTTGTTAAAGAAGTGGCCATAAAGCAGATTCAGGGGCTTTGGGCGAATGCTTCCGTCGAAGAAGCGGGAGACGATTACAACATATTCAATCCGCACGGCGCGTTTGTCGGCGCCTACCTGAAGCAAAGCGAAAATTATTCATTGCCGATAAGAACCTATCAGGAAATAGGCTCTGACACTTTCTCGGGAATAATCGGAGCACTTTCAAAAATGAACGAAATTGGCGAAGGGGCAGCGGTTCAAATCCTTTTAAGGCCTGCTGCCAGCGACACCAAAAGGAGAGTTGAAGGCTATATAAGGAACCTTAAAAAAGGCGAGACGATAAAAAGGGTTTTCGGGCACGATTTTCCGTTTAAGCCCGGAGAAATAAAAGAAGCTTTCAATCCGAAAGGCGAGGATGCAAAAAGCATCGATAAGGTCATTGATGATGAAGCGGTAAAAGCGCTAACCGCGAAAGTTTCAAAACCGATGTTCGACGTCAATGTGCGCTTGATGGCATCCGCCGCCACGCAATTCCAGGCGAACGACATTCTCGAAGGATTAGCTGCCGGTTTCAGCCAGTTCGGAAGCCCGATGAGGAACGATTTCAAAGTGGTTAAACCGAGAAATTCTTCTTCACTTGCCTACGATTTCAGTTTTAGGATGTTCAATAACAGCCAAGTCATGGTTTTAAACAGCGAGGAAATTGCCAGTTTCTATCATTTTCCGATATCCAGCACGGAAACTCCGCGCGTGAAATGGCTCAAGTCGAGGGAAGCTCCGCCTCCGTCCAATTTGCCGGATAAAGGCGTTCTTATCGGAAAGAGTTCTTTCCGCGGAGAAGGAAAGGAAATTTACATAACCGATGAGGACAGGCGCCGGCATATTTACATAATAGGACAAACCGGCACCGGTAAATCTACTTTGCTCGGCAATATGATAGTTGACGACATTAAAAAAGGAAAAGGAGTCGCCATTATCGACCCGCACGGAGACCTCGCGGAGAACGCTTTGAGTTATATTCCGCCGGAAAGAATGGACGATGTAATTTATTTCGATCCGGGAGACATTCAGCGCCCTCTCGGACTGAATATGCTCGAATACGATTTCAATAAGCCCGAAGAAAAGACTTTCATCGTCAACGAAATGCAGGGAATTTTCAACAAGCTTTTCCCGCCGGAAACGATGGGCCCGATGTTCGAGCAATATATGAGGAACGCGCTTCTTTTGCTGATGGAAGACATGCCTAATGAGCCGGCGACCATGATTGAGATACCGAGAATTTTCACCGACCCCGAATTCAGAAAGCGGAAACTCGCGAGGATACACAATCCGGTAGTAATAGATTTTTGGGAGAAGGAAGCCGCCAAGGCCGGCGGAGACGCGTCTCTCGCCAATATGACGCCGTACATAACTTCAAAGTTCAACAATTTTATTTCAAACGATTATATGCGTCCGATAATCGGCCAGCCGAAATCAGCGTTCAATTTCAGACAGGTGATGGACGAAGGAAAAATACTTTTGGTAAATCTTTCCAAAGGAAGGATAGGTGATATAAACGCCGGGCTTCTCGGAATGGTTTTCAGCGGCAAACTTCTGATGGCCGCTCTTTCACGCGTGGATATTCCCGAAGCCGAGAAACGCCGCGATTTCAATCTTTACATAGACGAATTCCAGAATTTCACCACTGATTCCATTTCGACCATTCTTTCGGAGGCGAGGAAATATCGCCTGAACTTGACGATGGCGCATCAGTTTATCGCCCAGCTGACGGAAAAAATACGCGATTCTGTTTTCGGCAATGTCGGTTCTCAGATAATTTTCCGCGTGGGCGTGCAGGACGCGGAATTTCTCGAAAAGCAATTCCAGCCGGTATTCGACAAGAACGATTTGATTAACATAGACAATTTCAACGCCTACGTGAAAATTCTCGTTAACGGCGAAACTACGAAACCGTTCAATATGCGGACATTGCGGCCGGAACAGGGAAGCATAGAACTAATCGGGCAGCTTAAGGAACATTCGAGGCAGAAATACGGCGCGGACAGGCAGGCGACGGAAGATTCCATTTATCAGCGGCTGAGAATGTAAATAAAATAAATGAATCGGAATTCCTTCACCTTAATCGAATTATTAGTAGTAGTCTCCATAATCTCCATACTGGCGGTATTCGTCATAATGACCCTGAATCCGGCAGAGCTCCTCAAGCAGGGCAGAGACTCCCAGAGGATATCCGACCTGGACACCATAAACCACGCACTCGGTCTGTTTCAGGTGGATAACATAGCGGGTTCTCTCGGAACGGCCTCAATCACATATGTATCCATACCCGACCCTACCGCGACATCAACAACCCTCGGCAACCAGTGCGGAGGCCTCAACCTTCCCATATTGCCTTCAGGCTGGTCATACCATTGTTCGGCATCCTCCACATACAGGAACACAAACGGCACCGGATGGCTCCCCGTCAATTTCAGCTCGGCGTCATTAGGCTCACCGCTCGGCTCCCTGCCCGTCGACCCGGTGAACTCCGCGGCCACCACGACCGCCGATTACTATACATACAGCACTAACAATTCGGGCTGGGTGCTGAAAGCCCTTACGCTCGAATCAGCCAAAGAACAGCCTCTGGCCGCCAAAGACGGCGGACTTTCCCCCACAACATACGAAGCGGGAAGCTCTCTTTCCATGGCAACTCCCTATGTTTTTCCGATAAACTGGGTCAAAGTGCCCGGCAACGGCACATACGGCACGTCCGACTTCTGGGTGATGAAATACGACGCCAAGTGCGTCCAAGCATCGACCAACCTCCCCCTTACCAGCCCCGATACCGGCTATCATACTTACAGCGATTCAAGCCAGAACTGCTCAGGCTCCTATTATCCGGCTTCGGCTCCCGACGGCTATCCCATAGCCAACATAACTCATACCAACGCCGTCACATACTGCTCCAACATAGGAGCCCATCTCCTTACAAATGACGAATATATGACCATAGCCAGAAACGCCGAGCAGGTGAGCAGTAACTGGAGCGGAGGCAGTCCCGGTTCGGGCTATATGTATTCCGGCCATAACGACAACGCTCCCGCCACAGCCCTTACGGCCTCAACCGACGATACCCAAGGCTATTCAGGCGAAACCAATACGGGCGGCAACCAGAGAAGAACCCTTACCCTCTCAAACGGTTCTGTAGTCTGGGACTTCGCAGGCAATGTCTGGCAGCACGTCCAAAGAAGCGTTATGAATGTAGGCGACCTTACGACCACGATGAACCTTCCTTCCTGCACCGGAGGAGGAGCCAGCTGGGCATGGTGCCAGTTTCCAAGCATATCCGCCTGGACAGCCGACGTTGCCCAGTCTATCTCCGGTCCTTCAAATACCGGCTGGAACTCAACGCAGGGAGTAGGCCAGGTTTATACGTACGGCACAGGCGGCAATCAGGCTACAACCGTCTTCCTTCGCGGTGGCTCTTGGGACAATGGCGCGACTGATGGGCCGTTCGCGCTGCTCCTGGCTTGGACCGCGGGCTCTACGTACAGCCTTGTTGGCTTTCGTTGCGCTCGCTGACGGGGTTTTGTTGAATAATCTGCAATCTAAAATCTAAAAATCTTTACCCTGTTAAATAATTTTAAATTTCTTGGCTATGTTTCACTATATTTATATTCTTCACTCTCAAAAAGACGGAAAATTTTATACCGGTTATACAAGAAATTTAAAATTAAGATTTGAGCAACATAGTAGAGGGTTGGTTCCATCGACAAAAAACAGCGACCACTCAAGTTAATATATTGCGAAGCGTGCTTGAGCCAACAAGACGCTACTCACAGGGAAAAATATCTCAAAACATATTTAGGCAAAATGTTTTTAAAAAATAGGCTCAAATCTTATTTAACAGGGTGAATCTAAAAAATATCTAGTCAAAATTTATGGCCATTGAAGATTTGATAGTTTTCCAAAAGGCGTATGATTTTTTCGTATGGGAAAAAGCGATTATCAGGCATCTTTCCAAAGTACATAGATATAGTATCGGGATTCAGCTCGAAAACGAAACGCTTAATCTTTTGAAACAAATCGTAAAAACGAACATATCGAGAGAAAACAAACGCGACGGAATCGTTGAATGCCTGACAACGCTTGAAATAATCAGAGTGCTGATTCGTGTCGGCCATGAGTTTAACAGGGAAGGCGGAATAAGCGCCGCGCATTACGAAACTGCTTCGGAGAAACTAGTCGAATTGGGAAAATTACTAGGAGCATGGCTGAAGAAATTTTAAATTTGCCGGTGGTTCAGTTTACTGAAATGCCGGAGGGATAAAATCAACAAATAGCGGCGTCTTCATTCGCGGTGGCAATTGGAACAATGGCGCGAATGATGGGCCGTTCGCGCTGAACCTGAATTGGAACACGGGCAATACGAACAACAATGTTGGCTTTCGTTGCGCTCGCTTCAGTGGATTTATCCGTAGAAATACGGCTTGCCGGAATCTTTGCTTGCGATTTTCGCCGCAAAGAGCGCGCAATACAAAACCCCAGATTTTATTCCTTCTCTCGCCCGCGCGTTGCAGACAGCCGGTTCGCCGCGCGAACCAGAGTTTGCTGGCGTTGCGGGTAGGGAAAATACAAACCCGTTTCCCTGTGTCATTGCTTTTCTCCCGCCTGCCATCGCTACGTTCAGGCGTTAGCGGGCAGGCCCGCCTGCCATCGCTACGTTCAGGCGTTAGCGGGCAGGTCCGCCTGCCATCGCTACGTTCAGGCGTTAGCGGGCAGGCCCGCCTGCCATCGCTACGTTCAGGCGTTAGCGGGCAGGGCCCGCCTGCCATCGCTACGTTCAGGCGTTAGCGGGCAGGCCCGCCTGCCATCGCTACGTTCAGGCGTTAGCGGGCAGGTCCGCCTGCCATCGCTACGTTCAGGCGTTAGCGGGCAGGACTCTGGCGCAGGGTTAGAGGGTTATTATTATTTTTCTCCGTCCGAAAATATTAACGACATTTATTTTCCCGTTACACATTTCGCGCTTTATAATTATAAAAATAATTTTTAATCATTATTTTACTTTATTTTGCTATGACATGTCATAGCAGCTTATATGGTTATTATACGATGCTTCCTATCGGTTATTTGATTATTCCATTTTATCCCGTGTTGCATTATCCAATGCCGCCTTATTTCCCATCTCATCCCGTTAATTCTATTTATTTTTGCTATGACATGTCATAGCAAAATATATATTATGTCTCCCGCATTACTCATGCATTGTATTTATTTTTCCCGTCGCACCCTACGCTTGATATCGCTATGACATGTCATAGCGATATGGTAAACTTATCTTATGAATAAGGGCGAATTACCATCGCTTAGCAATTACTCTTCCCGGAAAGAATGGGAAGATGCTTGCTGGCGTAAGCTGTTAAAATCCAAAAATTCTCTTGTGTTGCTGGCCACTTCTCATGAACGCCACAACTTGATTATGCGGGCTGCCGTAATAGACGGCATAAATTCAGGGAAAAAATACAGACAGATTGCCGAAGAATTATGGCTTTCTCCGCAGACAATCAGCAGTATAAAGAAAGCCGTAAACGGGAGCGATTATAAGAGCTATCGGGAAAGAGGCAAAACAGAACGGAAAAAGAAAATCTATTCACACTACACCGCTTCAGCGAGAAGAAAGTTTCGCGGCAGGCCTGTTCGCACAAAATATGGGATTGTTTATCTTCCTTAGTTCTTCTCTGATCTAATTACTACTTAATTTTAATTCATAATTGAACGCTATGACGCGTCATAGCAGCGCCGGGAACCTGTTTTGTAGAATGAGATAAAAGTTAATTAATGGAGTAAATGGCTCTTTTTGAACAAATCGTCAGTTTTAAAAATTTACATTCCGCATATCTCGGCGCCCGAAAATGCAAACGCTACCGCAGTTCGATTTTGAAATTCGGCTATCGACTGGAAGAAAATCTGCTCACGTTGCGGCAGGAATTGACATACAAGACATACCGGCACGGGGGCTATCGCGAATTTGTCGTTACCGATTCCAAGAAACGGGTTATTAAAGCCGCGCCGTTCCGCGACAGGGTAACTCATCATGCTTTATGCAATATAATCGAGCCGATTTTGGATAAAGGATTCATTTATGACTCTTACGCCTGCCGAAAAGGAAAAGGAACGCACGCGGCGGTTCTGCGGCTTGAAAAATTCATAAAAGCGCTGGGGGCGGGCAGGCTCGAGAGAGAGAGAGAGAGAGAGAGAGAGAGAGAGAGAGAGAGAGAGAGACGGCGCCGGATTTATTGCCTCAAGTGCGATATTTCCAAATATTTCGATAACGTAGACAGGAATATACTTTTGGAACTGCTGCAAAAGAAAATTAAAGACGAAAATATCCTGTGGCTGCTCCGCGAGATAATCGCAAGCAACCCGAAAGGCATACCGATAGGCAATCTCACAAGCCAGTTGTTCGCCAACGTTTATATGAACAAGCTTGACCATTTTGTGAAACGGAAACTGCGCGAAAGATATTATCTCCGCTATCTCGACGATTTTTTGATACTCGGAACCGACAAAAAACATTTACTGAAGGTCAAAGAAAAGATAAGGATTTTCCTGCGCGACAGGCTGAAACTGGAACTGCACCCCAAAAAGGCGGAAATTTTCCCGATTGACCGAGGTTTGGATTTTCTGGGGTACGTTATTCGCGACGATTGCCGTTTTTTGAGGAAGTCCACGGTTAAACGCTTTATGAAAAGAAAAAGACGGTATGACATACTTTTTCGCAAATGTGAAATGTCGGGAACAAAAATAAATAATGTGCTGACTTCATGGCGCGGTTATGCAGGATTCGCCAATTCGTATAAACTGATGGAAAAATTAGGGTTGAACAAAAAAACCTGACGCGAAAGCTGAAATTATGGCTTTGTATAACGTCACGAAATAATTTTTATAGACGGTTTCTGTTTATGCTATAATTTTAGTAATTCTTATAAATCATGGAAAAAATATTCGAAGACCTCAAAAATAAAACTAGCCCCGCACCTTTTGGGAAAATGAACACTAAATCAAAAATAAAATATACACTTGGAGAACCTGATTCTCTTGCTGCGCAAATTAAAAGGTGCGGGGTGAACGGAGAGATTGTTGCCGACGATGCGTCGATTGAGCAGTACAGCAACGATTATTCTATCTTTAAAATAAAGCCCAATGCCGTTGTTTTTCCGAAAAATGCCGATGATGTCGGCAAGTTGGTGCAATTCGTAAAAGCCAACAAGAAAAAAAATCCAAACCTTTCAATTACGGCGCGCTCCGCGGGCACGGATATGACCGGAGGCCCGCTGAACGACAGTATTATCGTTTCTTTCACCAAGCATATGAACGAAATGAAGGAAGTCGGGAGCGATTATGCCGTTGTGGAACCGGGAGTTTATTTCCGGGATTTGGAAAAAGAGCTCGACAAGCGAGGGCTTATGTATCCCGCTGCGCCGGCGTCGAAAGATTTATGCGCCCTTGGCGGAATGGTTTCGAATAATTCCGGAGGCGAGCGGTCTTTGAACTATGGCAAAACCGAAAATTTCGTGGAATCGCTAAAAGTGGTTTTCGCGGACGGAAAACTTTACGATATAAAGCCGCTTTCCGCGTCCGAACTGAAAAAGAAAATAGCGGGGAAAAGCTTCGAAAGCGTCATTTACCGGAAAATTTACAATCTTATAGAAAAAAATTATGACGCCATAAAAAAAGCCAAACCCGATGTTTCCAAAAATTCGGCGGGGTACGACCTTTGGAACGTCTGGGACAGGAAAACTTTCGACCTGACAAAGCTTTTTGTCGGCGCGCAGGGGACATTGGGGCTGGTCACGGAGGCGAAGCTCCGGATGGTCAAAAAGAAAAAATTCTCGAGATTGATAGTCGTTTTCGCGAAAACGCTCGATCCCGTTCCCGGTCTTGTCGAGGCAGTTCTGCCGTTCAAGCCGGAAAGTATAGAATCTTACGACGATAAAACAATGGAGTTGGCTATGAAATTCCTGCCGGCGATACTGAAAATGATGAAAGGCAGCGCGATATCTCTAGCATTCAAATTCATTCCGGAATTCATAATGATACTCAAAGGCGGCTTCCCGAAAATGATAATTTTGATAGAAGTCGCTTCCGACAGCGAAAGCGAACTTTTCCGCAAAATGGACCTGATAAAAAAGGCGGCTCTCAAGTTTCCGGTCCAGGCAAGAATAATAAAAGACGAAGCTGAAGAAGAAAAATACTGGACTATCAGGCGGCAGAGCTTCGCCCTTCTGCACAGCCATGTCAAAGGATTGGAAGCGGCGCCATTCGTAGACGACATTATCGTAAAGCCGGAGTACATGTCGGAGTTTTTGCCGAAAGTAAATGCCATTCTCGACAAACACAAAGACAAGCTGATTTACACCATTGCGGGACATCCGGGCAACGGCAATTTTCACATCATTCCCCTGGTGGATTTGAAAGACCCGGAAATTCCCGGAATAATATCCGAAGTAATGGACGAGGTTTATAAGATTGTTCTGGAATACGGAGGTTCGATAACGGCGGAACACAATGACGGCCTTATACGCGGCCCGTATCTTGAAGAAATGTACGGCAAAAAAATATACAAGCTTTTCGAAGAGACAAAGAAAATATTCGACCCGCTGGATATTTTCAACCCGCGGAAAAAAATAGGCATAGACAAGAGATATTCTTTTTCATTTATGAAAAAACAATGAGTCATTCTCACGCAATAACGAGTTTTTGTAAAACTCTATATGTTAAAGATTGTAGCTAAAAAGAGAACAATCTAAAATTAAACATAATGAGGATAAACTATTTGAGCAAAGCGGACAAAAAGGACTTGAAAGGGATTGCCTTGCTTCGTTTGGACTTCAATACGGAAGACGAATGGCGGATGGAAGCGTCTTTGCCCACAATCCGCTTTCTTATTAAAAATTCCGGCAAAGTCATCATTTTCAGCCACCGCGGGCGTCCCGCCTTCACCCCGCCTGCGCCGAGGCTACGGCGGGCAGGTAAAGTTTCGGCGGGCAAGCCGAACGTATACGATAAAAAATTCAGCCTCAAAAAAGACGCCGTCAATCTTTCCAAGATGCTTGGCAAAAAGGTTGTTTTTTTGCCGAACCTGGATTTGCCGGGCATAAAGGAAACGGTTAACGAAGCGGCAAAAGGTTCTGTTTTCGTTCTTGAAAATCTGCGGTTTTTCAAAGGAGAAGAAGCCAACGGCAGCGGATTCGCAAAAAAGCTGGCTTCACTGGGAGATTTTTACGTGAATGATGCGTTCGCGGTTTCTCACAGGAAGAATGCTTCTGTTTCGGCGATAACGCGCTTTTTGCCGTGTTTCGCCGGCATCGAAATGGAGAAAGAAATAAAATTTCTTTCCCACGTTATGTCGAAGCCGAAAAAACCGCTCGCGATAATTTTGGGGGGCGCGAAAGCCGGCGACAAGCTCGGCGTTCTGAAGTATTTCAAAAATAAAGCATGTTTAT
>Ga0307375_10002865_pt1 | contig 17345 bp, 21 predicted proteins | sample TR1MG_FD_202531 | JGI IMG/M metagenome (GOLD analysis project Ga0307375, IMG submission 202531) | Soil microbial communities from Risofladan, Vaasa, Finland - TR-1 | ecosystem: Environmental > Terrestrial > Soil > Coastal area > Acid sulfate soil | place: Finland: Risofladan, Vaasa | collected... | reverse complement strand
TCCTCGTAAACGCCTGGCTCCAATACTAAAGCTGTTATCCTTGCCTCTGCGCTAGCTCCTAACGATAATGCAGCACTTGAGTTCTTTTTTATTAAAATAGTTTTGCTCGCACCCAACGATAAACTTGCCGATTTTGAAGAATCGACTTCTTTGCCTAGACTCACGTCCGGCGTAAAACTTGTATTATAGTTTTCGTTAAATGTCGCCATATAATTTAACCTCTGCAGCAGCGATGATAATCGCTCTGCGAGTGTTCTCGTATAGTAAATGTTTTACCTATGAATTTTCTAGCTTTTTGGTCAATTAAGATAACTCCTACGTCAATAATAATGTTATTGTTGACCAAAATACTGATCGATGGTGTTAAAGTTATCGTAGCATCAAAATCTCTGTCGTGACTTCCGCCGGCGTCGCCGCTGACATTTATACTAGCACCAAACAATTTAGTAACTTTCTTCTCTATTTCCGCAGCCAATGAAAGAGATGTCGCAAGGTCGTATTCTTTAGTAACATCTTCATCGCTAGTAGCTGACATGCTCAGTCCTACATTAAATGTCTTTTTTACAAAGACGGTCATACTTGCGCCTAGTGTCATTGACGTTTCTAACAATGCTGATTCTGCCCCTTCTTGAAAAGCCGATAGCTGTATTATTGCGGAATGAACTTTCTTTATTCTTTTCTTGGCATCTGGAGCGAGAACGACTGTTACTGCTCCGTTATAATCTTGCTGTGCAGAAAAATCTACGCTTGGTGTCAGTGTTATTGTGACTGATAATGTTTTTCTCCTTAAAAAACTGATCGACGCTCCTAAAGAGATCGGTGCTGATAAATTCTTTTTTATCTTCTTTACTTTGTCGCCGCTGATCGTGACAGTAGATCCATCTCCTCTTGTTACAAAAATACTTTTACTAGCAGTTGCTGCGAATGTAACATTTGAAATATGTTGCTTCGTTGTGTCTAAGATAGTATCTGCTGCCAAACTCAATGTAGCAGATAAATTCTTTTTTATCTTCTTTACTTTATCTCCGCTGGCAGTGACAGCAGCCTCATCTTTCTTTTTTATAAAAATGCTTTTGCTAGCAGTAACTTGCAATGTGACGTTTTTAGTGCGTTTCTTGGCTCTCTCAGCAAGAATATCTGGAGCTAAATTCAATGTCACATTAGCTATAGCTGTTATAAACCTGTCCTTAGCGGTCAACATAAGTAGCACAGCTTGATGATCCTTGCTAACTCTGATCGTTTTACTAGCGCCAAGGAAAAAAGTTGCATTAAAACCTTCCGTCTTTTCTCCTGCTGCTAACCCGGTTAAAGTTAAGTTTGAAGAAAATGTTTTGAAAACCCTGATAGACATCTCCGCTCCTAGTGAGAGAGATGCACTATGTGTCCTTTTAATCTTCTTATTTTTTAAAACTAAAGCAGACAAAGCAAATGATACGTTCTTTGTCTTTTTTGTTTTTTTTGTGTTATCTGCGGCCGAAACAATCGAAGCTCCTCCGGTGAGTTCACGCCTACTCCCAGCAAGAGAAGATAATGTTAATACAGCGTTTTCTCTTGCTTTTTTGATAAATTTCGTTACAGAAGCAGATAACGTTATCGTTACACTCTTTGTTCTTCTGTAAAATTTGTTTGGAGCTGCCGCAAGTAATTCTTCTGTAACTGACTTAGTCCTTCTGTTCTTCCTAGAGCTTTCTGCAGCAGAAGCTATATTTGCTGTGGTTTTAGCGTCTATGTGCTTTCCGGGACCCTGGACTGAAAGCTGGATATTTGAATTCTGTCTTAATTTTTTAACCTTTATACTTTTGCTGGCACTTAGTGTAGTAGTCGCCGATAATATCTCGGCATATATATAAACTGCGTATACTGAATATGTCCTTGTCTCAGCGGTCGCAAAATTGCCTGGATCGTCCCATGTCCCGTAAGACTGCGGATCTTCATACGCTGTAGCTGTCAATACATCATAATAGAATTGAATGGCTGGACTATTAACGTTACAAACAAGATAATAATCATCATTAGCTGTAATAGCAAAATCTGGAGCAGCTGGACCAGCCCCGCTTGTGAAATCAACCCATGCCGGAGCAAGCGTTACATCTGACGGTGAGGTTACATATCCGAATAGGTCCTGGTTAGAGTAATAGACTGCTGCCTGTGCTGTCTTGCCAACTCCGCCTCCGCCCATATATGCATGCATACTTACCATTTTCCCATTGCCTGGAGCCGTGAACAAATTACCAACAGCAGTGTTCTGCATGCTTTTTCTGTTTGAGCCACCGGCTGTTGTATAGCCGAATGAAGGATCAAGAGTAATCGGATAAACCGCTGTATTTAAGAACTCCTGTGGCATTGTGATTTCCATTGTTCCGAACTGTTCCTCTTGTTCTGCCTCTATATTGATCTCGCACCATTCTTTTCTTCCTGCGGCATCCTTAACGAATGGGCGATAGATATGCATAGCCTTGCTGTCTATAGCTGTTTTACCGCTAAAATCTTTATGATATACAGCATATGATCCAACTACATTCTCTGGTCTTTCGTGATCACCAGAGGCAATCTCTGCTTCTGTCAGCGGTGGCTGCTTGTAAAATGCTAAGTTTTTGCTGGCTATTGTGAGCGCTGCTTTATTGCTTGCAGGTTTTTCGTAGTATACAACATCAAACTCATGTGCATCTTCTGTCGCAATATCTCCTGTAAGGTGAGGATCTGTCCCTTTTTCCACATAATAAAAACGTGCCTCAACAGCACCCTTCGTATATTTGATTTTGCCGCCGCCAGTCATGACAACAGCATCCTCTTCAGGAAGGCCTGCGATACGCACGCTTAAATTAGCGTTGTTATTCCAACGCTTGATTTTGATTTGCGGTTTGAAATCTAGCTCATAGACATCTCCAATCTCTGTCTCTTTATTCTTAGGCACTATCTCTGCCTTAGTTTTGAAGATGTTTTTGTCGTAGTCCGCTAAATATATTTTTTTGACCCCGTCTGAAACTGACAGTGGGATGTTGACGTTGGCCATAGTATGGTTTTATTTTAGCTTATAGCCATACTTCCCGGCCTGCTCTACTAGGGTTTTAACAAGGGATTTGTCGCATTTCTTTATGTCTTTCATCGTCAGGTATTTTACATCCTGATACTGATTATAGACCTTTTTATAAAGTGTCTTCCCTTTGATGTCTATTCCCAGGTGTTTGAACAAGGGAGAAGGATTTTTTGATATTTTCTCTAATTGAAAAAATTTATCACACTCTTTCTCTGCGACATTATTCCAAACTGTCCAGAAAAAAAGATATCTGTTTAAGCCTTTCCACTGCATTATTTCAGGTAAATGCTTCACCTTATAGTAACAATACATATTGTTCGCTATCTGGAGATCTTCCAGGTTTTGTGCGTGAAGCATCGAACTAATAGTTTTTAAAGGATTCCTGACAATGTGAATCTTTTTAGCGTCAGGATATGCTCGTAGATAAGGGACTGCTAGCCAAGAGCTGTCTCCGACTGCGCCGGCTGGGTAGAACCCCGCGCCAGGCATCCCGAAGAACATCTCGTGCCCTATTTTTAATCCACCACTGGTTAATAACTGAGAGGTAAACCCAGTCCCTGATCGTGGTGTCCCGGTAATAATATACCGGATTTTCATACCTTGAATTCCTGCTGCCATACATTTTTTGATTAATACTTTTTAATATATAAATTACGGATTTACGATAGTTAATTTATTATTAATTAAAGTTAGACTCTTGTCCCAAACCCCCGGGTATAATATCCGAGGGTCTGAAGGAGGGTCTAGCTAACAGTTATCTTATAAGTAATTTGGATACTGTCTCCAGAATCAACACTAATAGTGTTGAAGTCTGAACGAGCTAAAAGTGTTGGACCACCTCCGGTAAGGTCAGTGTTAGAAACACCACACTCACGAATGGTCTTTGTTGCTGAAGCTGTCCAGATATGGACTAACTGCAAGACATTGGCTGCATCCGTAGATACAGTCGAAGCTGCAGGAGCCAACCCTGAGTCGGTAAAATCAGCTGCTATTTGAGTATCGGCAGTGGTGGCAGTAGTGCCATCGCTACCGATATGAAGGTAAGTGAAGTCGGCATGAGAGCCTAGTCCACCGATCTTCTCGGCTACAGCGTTTTTACCAACAGTTGATACGACATCTGCCATAGTTATTGTTGGTTAATTTATTAAATATATCACTGAATGTGATCCTATAATGTAATGTCTGTTTTATTTGCTTTTATTTTTTGTTTTATATTTCCGTCCTTATCTCTGACGATAACTTCAGCCTCTGCGCCGAGTTCTGACTCAGCTGATGGGCCTCCGCTACCTTTGGCTTTTTCAGCCATTTTCTTGATTTTATCTTGGATCTTCATATGTTTTTTATCTCTTAGTGTTAATTAATGGTGTAAAATCTTGTAAGCCTCTAGTGCCTTGCTTCAGTTTTATCATCAGCTGAGCGACATCTAGCAGATCCACTTCCTTGTAGTGAGAACAAACATAATCCCAGTGACCCCAGATTTTTAGTCCTTCTTTCTTGGCCTTGTCTGAGAAGAAAATGTCCTCTCCTTGGGTGCGAATACCACTTTTTTTATCAACTTTGCTAAGAAAAGGAGCTTTGTCCTTCATCCTAAGCAGGGCGCTTCTCTTAATCAAGATACAACCAGTGCCGACTCTGTCAGCTTGAAAGAGTTTATTTTTCCCATCGTAGACGAAAGTTTTAAATCCTACCTTTATCTTTCGATAAACGTTGAATGCTACACCTTCGTTCCCGTCAGGAGCGTCTACTCCACGCCACATCATGGTTGGTAGTGCCATGATGTCCTTATTAAACTTTATAAGATTTAGTGGATTATTTAGTGGCGGATTGTCATGATCTACCATGAGCAGCCACTTGCACTTTGTCTCTAAGAAATTCTTGACAATTTTGTTCCGGTTATAGTCTACACCTGTAATCTTACTAAATTGAATTGTCGGTTCCCATTCTTTCCTTATGTGGCAATCACCAACTATCTGCAGCAATCTATTTGCTAGCTGAACATGGATCTTGCCATCAGGGTTCAGAACGGCTATATAAACCGGTATAGGCTTTTTAACTACTTTTTTCTTTGGCATACATCTTATTGTTTATTTTAATTTAGCATGGGGATTTATTTCGCGGCTACGCCAGGGGCGTTTTCTTCTGCCGGCTCTTCAGCCGGAGCTGCAACTTCCTCAGCGGGTTGCTCAGGAGCTTGCTCTTCAGTTGCTGGAACTTCGTCTGTTTTTTTTTCCTCAGCTTCAGCAGCTGCTCTTTCTTCTAAGTTCATAATTTTTTTAATTAAAAATGAATTATTGAGGTGGCGCTGGGGTTTTACCCTGAGCCATCTTGACTTGCTCCTCTGTTTGAGGTTTACCAGCCGACAGGACTTCTTGGTCATTCTTCTTAATAGCGACCTGAGGTCCTGGATTTTTTTCTCTGACAGTAAATTCCATAAAATTATTTATTCCACAGAGCTAGGATAGAACCTCCGTCCTCGATAGCTCTAGTAGGACTTAATTTATCGAAGAAATCTTCGACATTATTAAAGACTTGTAGATGCGCCTCGTAAGGCATGCGCATTGGTGTTCGGGAAATTATAACTCCACCATCCTTCAAAACCTTGCGTGCTTTTTTTATTAATGTAGCAGGCTTTTCCAAATGTTCGATCGCATCGAAAAGCATTATTATATCGAACGAAAGGTTGGTTGTCTCCAAAAAGCGATGCATGTCCATACACATAAACTTTAATTCAGGGTAGTTCTTTTTAGCATTTTTTATCCTGACTTTTGTGTAATCAATTCCCAGCGGTTTAGCGCCCATCTGTTTCACGTGGAAACATGAGTGCCCCTGGGAGCAGCCAAGATCTAAAACGTCACCTTTCATCTCTACTTCTAAGGCCTCGAGGGTCCTCACAAGTGTCTTTATGCTTGTAACATTGCCACCGGTTGGATGTGAACTATAAAATTCCTTTAACGCTTCTTCTTTTTTATACATATTTCTAGAAATTATCACCCTTTGGGATTTCTTCGTATTGGTTTGTTTTAACAAATACTCCGCCCCCATCAACAGTGATTTTATAAAGAGTTGCATTAGCCACCCTGGTTTGCACCACTGGCCTAAGCACTCCGTTTATAATTATACCTTTCCTTCCTGTCCCCTCTGCTTCGATCACAAAATTCTTCTCGTTTTTCTTGATCAACGCTTCGGTTTCAGGAGACATGGTGAAATTTGGTTTATCTGTCAACGTCCATGGATTAAACATGTTTCCGGTTGTGAAATAATCCTCTCGCAGTTTCTGCCAAGCGTCTGGGTAATTAGTAGTCTTTTTACGACCGCCCCAGCTATTTGGAGTTGCGATGAACTTACCCTTACTGTCCATTCCAAACTTTCCGAAAAATAGAGCGTGTCCCCACTTCTGATCACTAGCGGTAGGTGGTTTCGGCTCATAATTATTCCATGTTCCGTTGTTCGATCCATATACTCCTCCGACTACGCCAAAGTTATCCCTGATTGCGGCAGCAAATATATCCATGTTGTTTTGTGACGATATCGTTCTATACTCTTTGGCCTGTAGCGTCTGCGCCAGTTTATCAACCTGTGGATTTTTCCAGCTTTTATCGGTAATAAATGATTCGCTAGGTGGGTCTCCATTGTTGTATGAAGGAACTGTTTTTTCTGTAACTGCTCCCCAATTAACTGCAAGTTTTCCGCCATTGCGGAGGTATGCACCGCCTCCGGGCAGAAAGAATTGGCTATAAAACGCCTTAGCAGATGCTTCATCATATTTTCCGACCTCTATAGCATTAAGCACAGCCACATAATATGACCACGCCTGACCGACACAAGAGCTAGAACCATCCTGATTCTTAAACGGGATAATTATTTTTGCCTGTTTTTCGATATCGTATCCCTTTTCCCAGTCTATCTGCGGCGCTCCAAGCGCCATGCTGTCATAGACTAAGTCACGGGCATCTTTCGGATCTGGGATAGCACCCGTTCCGTATTTCTTATCGAAGAAAAGATATTGTTTACCTACAATTGCTTGTTGCATAATTTTATTTTTCTAATATTATTGCTATATGTTTTGTTGTCTCTAAGAAATCATTCAATATTTCTGGGAAAATCTCATCATCTACAGGTGCTGGATTTTCAGCAGAATAAACTAATTCTGCGAATCCAAGAAGATTACCTTCGCTATATATTGGACACGCGACAAGAGTCTCTATTTTCTGCAACTGTAGCTTACCTTTCAACCAATCGTTATCAGGCATCGACGCTATGTGCACTACTTGGCACTTACCTTCCAACATTGGTGTAATGTATCGCCCTAGTCTCACTATCGGGATAGCTTGAGCATCAGGCAAGTAACTATATACTCCGATATTGGAGACTTCGTTAGTTGCTGAGTAAAAAAAGTCATGCTTACCCTGCAGGTCTGTCCTGCTGTTATGAAACTTAAACACCAACATAGCGGATGCATCGTGCTGAAATACACATTTTGTCATTTCTTTTTCTATTAATCTGTTTGATTCCACTGACTCAGCAAAATCAACTTGGAGTTCTTCAGTAGATGTATGCGATTCCTCTACTATCGTTCCAATAGTATCTATCCGCTTATATCCGTAAAATAACGACAATGCGACAAATCCTATTATTGCTATAAAAAAAATAGCTAATGTTGTCGCTCGCCACTTATTTTTACAAAAAATTGCGAATTCTTCAAACGTCTTAACTAATATTGGTATTTTTTTTACGGGCATATTTGTTTTTGTTTTATTTTCGTTTACCAAACTTCTTAGCAACTCTCATGATTGGCAACTCTTTTATCCCCAAATAAAAGCCCACGATACCGCCGGCTAGAGTCTGAAGATATTTAATTGCTTCACCACCAATTGGATTGTAAAAAAAGCTTACAAGTCCAGCTGCTATAACTAAAACTAGGATAATATCTTGTGTTAATGTCTTACCCATATATTTGTTCTTCGTTAGGTTTATTAAGCTCACCCTCTACAGCTTGCTCTAGGACGAAATAGGCTTCACTTGTTAGCGGGTGAAAAAGCCTAATTGTGTTAACCTTCAATTTTTTTTCAGGAAAAACCAATCGACACTTGTCTTCTTGGTTCAGTCTTGAAAACACAGCTATATTATTCAGTATCAGCCATCCATCTACGACCATCGATGCAAAGCCGATTAAGCCATTAGTAGAAGGAACCTTCCTGATCTTTATTTTTGATATCTCCATATATACATCTTGATTAACAAATAAACCCAAGTAAAAGCTTACTTGGGCTCATTTAGAGACCACTGAAAACAACTTTACAAGTAAAGTAAGCTTGTTATTTCTTCTTGGGAGAAGATTTTTTAGTTGTAACAGTTTCTTTTTTTTCGCTGGCTACTGGAGGAGCATCTTTTTTAATAGCTGCTTGCTCGGCTGCTATATCTTTTAGCATCTGAGCGGCCATCTCTTTGGCCAAAGGGACTGCCATTTCTTGGGCAGCACTCTTTAAGAAGTTTTGTTGCTCTTCAGTTAATGTTGTTTTCTTCGGATTGACATTTTTGCCAATATGTCCGTAATCGATATTGATAACGTCATGTTGAGGCTCTATGCCTTTACGCGCGCTAGCAAATCTTCCTTGCTCACCGGACTCCTCAGTAACAAAGTCTCTGCCAAAATCTTTGTGTGTCAGCATCATATCGATGACCTTTTCATCGTTGATGGTGCATTCACCGTTCTCAAATTTGGCGTAAACTCCAGGTTGTGGTTGCCTACCGGTCACTGGTTCAGCCGGCAGCGCAGAAACTAATACAACTCTATAGTTGGAAAATTTCGAGAAAAATTTCATATGTTTTATTCATTTAATGTTTATCTGAATGGGGTGGCTGCCGAATCAGCAGCCACCCCGTTAGATTTATACAACTCCGTAGAGGTAGGCGCACTTAGCGGCATGCATCCTTTGCAGTCCGACTTCTGACACATATTGGTCAATCTCACCGTCAACATCAGGTGATTGCACGTTGGTAAACAGTTTGGTGTCCCTGTTATTCATGTAGCGATATTTCACGCATTCCATGTCAATCAAGAACGCTGTTCCAGCGTAGTCTTGGACGAATAAAGGATTATGAACAATGTGAATTGTTCCGAATGCAGTGACCCAAGTCCCGATCTTGATACCATAAGAGGTAGCAAGTGGTTTCATTTGAATCTGGGCACGAGCGAACTCGTTGATATATTGCAATATCAAACCGCCAGTAAACAAATATTTGGTGTCATTACCGTAAGTAAAACCTTCTCTTAGGAAGGTGTTAAACTCAGCAACTGTCAAGGCTGAGCCTGACTCGTTTTGAGTATATGCACCCGAGGAAGCGATCCATTCCAAGATACCACCAGTTGCACGACGAGGATGACCCTGTGTGCCGGTAACATCAAGTTTTTTCTCACCCCACCAGAAGGCACGTTCTATGTCTAGAGCGTGTTGGGTGCCCATTTTTGCACGAAGGTAAGTAAGATCCTTACCACCATAAAGGTTTGCTTCGCGCTCTGTTCCGGAAACTGTAATAGAAGTCTTAAAAATCTGAGTGTAATTGGTTACTTTCGCAGAACGAGTGGTGTTCACATTACGTGCACCAGAGTTCTCCTCAGAAACATTACCTACGATGAACAGTCCATCGTCATCGACACCGGCAGCCGCAGCTGTCGAACCGAATCCACGACCAGCTGCAGCAATCGTAATAGTTACGTTTGATGCGACAGTCGCGACTAACATATTCTCCCCAGAAACGGCGTTTTTAATAACGTCGCCTACTGTGAAGATATATGCGCTATCCGCGCCAGCACCATCTACAGTGATAGTGATAGCTCCAGAAGCAGCGTAGCCTCCACCCATGTTAACCGCGGCGTAACGACCTCCGTAGAAGTCTTCAAACCAGGCGAACTCAGGGTTTCCAGCCGCTTGTTTCATCATACCGGATCCTTTCCAAGCTTTCCCGTCGTATACCTTACCTACGTTAGTAAGCAAAGATACTAGAGGATGCTTGTTAGGCTCCAAAAGCATGATTTTATCTGCTGCGTCTACAATAAGACGTCCTTCAGCCGCTGAAGTAGCGGTTGTGCGGGATGCATTCCCGGCAGAAGAAGCGACTATACCTTGATCATGGGTTGGCTCTGTGTAATATGGATATGCCATATGATTGCAAGTTTATAGTTAAAATTAATAATATTAAGCTAAAACTAGCAAATCATGTGATACCCACTATAAATTAGGATCGGCTTTACTGGCAATAAGATCGTCGACCATATCACCATCTACTAATTGACCTCCCTGGGATGCACCGCCTCCTGCGTTAGCTGCAAGATCTTTGGCGTTGTTCCCGGCCTGTTTCGCTTGTTCATCTGCAGATTTTTTCTGCAGGTCCAAGCCTTTGACGGCATTGTAAGCTACCTCAATGTCATCGATATTGGGACGCTTCTCGAGGAATTCTGTAACTTGATCAGCATACTCGGCAAAATCTGGAGTATTAGCGATAAAACCTTCGACTCCTTTTCGGAACTCACCGAGTTCCTCTGATTCAGCGAATTTTTTATCAATCTCCTTCTTATGCTTATCGAGTTCTGATGATATCCGTTGCTCGATATCCTCGGGTGAAGCTTTTTCATACTTTTTATCGCCCATGTCCTTTTTAACCTTATCGTGGGCGTCAGAGACTTGCGTAGCTTCTCCAACTTGGACTTTACCTTCCATGACAGCCTTAGCAAGTTCAGAATCGATCTTACCATCGACGATCGCCTGAATAAGTTCAGGTTGTTCGTCAAGCTTATCAAGGACGGGTGAGATATTGCGAACGAATTCGCGATAATCTCCTAATTCTTGGCCTTGAACGCCAAGTTTTCTGTTAAGCTCTTCATTTTCTTTAGAAAGCTGTTCCGACTTTTGCGCTTCTTCATCAGCACCAGCTTCAGGCTGCTGAGCTTGCGATGCTTCTCCAGGCTCCCCCGAATTTGCATCGGGACCTTTTTGAATCACCTCATCTGGACTCCCCGCAGTAGCGGACCCAGGTTTAGTTTCCTCAGTCATAAATTTTCATTTTATTATTTAATATTTCTTAACCCTCTTGTTTATTTTTTGCTCGTCGCTGGGCTAATTTCTCAGCGATATTACCAAGATTCAAGCCCTCCTTTTTATCGGAGTCTTTGGCTTTGATATGCTTGATCATACCGGCAAGGTTTTCAGACGAGGCAATCGATTGCCTATCTTCTTTAGTTAGGTTCATAAATTTGTTATTTAATGTTTATATAAAACTATTCGTCTTTATATTTTTTACACCCAATCTCTCTTAACTCAAGATCAAAAGTCTCTCTCGCGTCGTTGCCTCTATGTTCATTCTTCTGGTGAGATGTTATCTTGCCCTTAGCCACCAGAGTAACCTCATCTCCTACTTCATATCCTGACAATGCTGGAGCTTGTTTAATATTCAAATACAATAATGGATATTCTATACGTTCTTTTTCAACAGCAACAGGCCTATTCATTGGATAGGAATGCTTCATCCCGGCATTTTGTAGCTTAATGTTATTAAAAATAACACTTCGCTTCTTCTCTTTTTGTGTATTCATACTATTTTTTGAAACTTCTAAGAGTTTTGGCTAAGGCACATTGTCTCTTCGTCCGGGTATCTAAATTGTCTTTAGCGCAATATTCATCAATAGACATACCAGCACGTTTAGCCTTCGCGGTTAACGCGCCTGGTCGCTTAATTGCACCTGCTATCCAATTCTTAGCCATAGTTTTTAGATTGCTTAGTTATATTATAGCACAAGTGCCGCAGTTTTACATAGCTTTTTTCTGTTCAGCCTCTTCATTCTTCTTTTTACGGCGGTCTACCTCTGCGTTTACTGCTTCTTCTAAATCAAAAAGACCAGTAGACATGCCTTGGACACGTGCCATATATGCGGCTTCTTTAACGGGATCTATCGACCTCAATGATTGTGTAATCATCATATCCCGAAGTCTAGTATACTGCATTATCGCTGTCCAATACTTGGTATGGGTCAGCTCAACCAGTATATCTCTAAATTCTTCTTGAGGAATTTCCTGAATTTCTTCAGCATTTTCCTTTTTTTCTTCGAAATCTAAACCTTTCATACGCTTTTTTCGTTAAATACTAATTTATTTATTACTATTAGGCTTAAATTTAGCCTTGTTCACCTTGCCTGTAGGTGGATAAACAGCTTTGAGCTCTGATTCAAGAACATTGAACAAAACTCCCCGTTTTTTACTTCCAGGCGGGAACTTCTTGTATGGATACGGTGCTTTCATAAATTTATAGTTATTTTATTAAACCTTGATTGCTTGTGTCGACTGTAAGTTGCCCAGGATCGAGTGACCCACCACCAAGCAACTTCATTGAATTGTCCTGCTTGATTTCCGGCAATAATGGCAACATTTTGTCTTCTCCTCCTGCTTTCATCGGAATAAGATGATCTTTCTGATAATCAACTGGATTCTTTTTGCGTTGTGCCCTTATCATTTTCATAAGCTGTTCATGACGCTTTCCGCTTTCAGTAGTATGCGTATCTATTTCTCTATCATGCTTCTTTTTTGTGCTATAAATAGCCAAAGCTCCTAAAATTCCTGCTAAAACAGGGCTTCCGAGACTAGCTGTAGCTCCAAGCGGAGTAGTCAGCGCTCCTTTTACTAACGCTCCAGCTCCAGCCAAACCAGTATGGTTAACATGCTTCGTAGCTTTTTTTACCATATCAGAAGTTTCTTTCTGTCTATCGGCTAAAGATTTAAAAAACTGATTTCCCCTAGCAGCGTTTATTGCTGTTTTAGGATCTAACCCAACTTTGTTGGTTCCGAACTTGGCGCTCATTTCTTTAAGCCACGCATTGTTTTTAGCTATATTGGCAGGAGTAGAAGCGCTCAAATCTTTTACCCAACTTACTTTTTGCGCAGCAGGCATAGCATCCCAACCAGCTGGGTATTGTGGGAAACCTAATGGCATTGATGACATAGGCATATGTTTATTTCTTTTTAGGCTGCGTGCTCATAGCCTGATTCATTAAATTTGATTCAGGGCTACTGTTTTGACGCTGCGGTATATTAGTATCTACTTTTCCGCCGGCAAAACGACTATGACCCCTCAAATTAGTGGTCTTTTGCCCAGCTTTATCATTTAATCCAGGAGCTGTTGGTGGTATTGGTCCGCTTTCCATCAGATTTACTGGTGATCGTAGTTCCTCAAATGGGGTAACATAACTTCCACCGGCTTCTCTCCTTAACTTTGCTAAAGAGCTTTTTCCGCCGAGTTCTCCTGGTGGTTGGTCTAAGCCTGGAGGTGGTAATTCACCTTCTATTGCTCCCTGTTCTTCTCCTTTCGAAATAGAATCGATATCCCAGTTCCAATCGAATAATACTTTCTGAGTAAGTTTCTGAGGGTCAACGAAAGGCATATTGATAAGTAGTTGAAATAGATCCATGTCTTGTTTCTTTTTGACATCTTGCATTCCAGCGATCGAAGGCAGAACAGTAGCCTTATAATCGAAATATCCCATGAGATCATCTTTCTCGATCAGCGGGAAAGCAGTCTGGCCATCATCGCCAGTTATTCTTATCACCATATCTTCAGTATAAAACTGACGATACATTGACATCCAGTATCTCATAACCTGCGAATAAGCAGTCCCAAGGTGGTTAATATATAATCTTACGCGCTCGAGAGTGGATTCACGTAGATGCCTAACTTCAGTGGCAGATCCGGCATTTCCACCGGCTCCCATTGAAAAGTCATCTACACCGGAAGCATATCTCATATCGCCCTTAAGCAGTTCTTCTTCTTTATACGAACTTGATTTCACGTCTGAAAATTGAACCTCTCTTACTCCGTTAGGATCATTAGAATAAATTATACCAAACGGCCTAGTCACAAGTTCATCCTTGCTTACATTTGCGAGCGGATTAACGATCCACATTTTATGGATATTCAGAGTAGCCGCATCAAGCCGTTGGTTTTTAATCATGTTAAGCATGATCTGCGGATTTTCAAGCAACAGTGGTATTCCATATCCTTCGAACTCTCCAGGAATCTGAAGATACGGTATATGGATAAACGGTGCTTCCTTAAAATCGTAAGGATTAGGCATTTCCCCGCCCTTCATGATCGGGACGCGGTTAACCATGACACAATATTTGTCTTCGAACGGTCTCCACCACTCAAAAACTTCATACATCTGCAGGAGCGCAAATGCGTTCGTATTATAAATTTGGTTTCCAGAAATACCGCCGATTTGTCCCGCATCGGCTCCCTTAACTATTCTCTCATGAGTAGTCTTAACCGTGTTTCTTATTGTAGCGTAATCATCCAGATCTCCTCCGGGATAACCCCTGGCTATCGCCATCCTCTTCTTATCTGCCATTGGATATCGACGCTCAATTTCCGGCCAGGTCAAAAGCAAACGTTTAAACCAATATTGTTTAGACTCAGCTTTTGTATTATGCCAGTCATACCAAAGGTTGTAGTTGTCTACCCACTCAAAGTATGGAGCATCATAATATACCTGCTCTCTCTTCTCCCAGGTATATTTCTTTTTTGATAAATCGTTTTCGTTAAGAAATTTTAAATTTCTAACGTCTTTTTTCCAGCTGACTTGCAAATATCCTGTCCCGTATACCAGAGATGCTCTGGTTACATCTTCTGAAGTTTTATCGCCTTCAGCCAGCTCCCAGGTGAAATCAGTAAGCTGTTGAAGCTTCTTTACTTTCAACTGGTCATCTTGCGTCCTTCCCTGAGCTGTAAACTCAGGACGGGCGTCTAAAATTCTCGGCATCAATGTCTCGACAACCGAGTTAACGTATGGGACAAAAACGTTTGCTTGCCAACTCTTAATCTCCTTGGCCCTATCTCCATTGTAGGAGATATAAAGCTTATAGGACCTATCCAATCTTGGCTTGATACATTGTTCAAAGTATTGTCTCGCATCTTCTCTCTGAAGATCGAAAACGCGAATCAACTCTTCTTCTTTCTTGCCAAAATCAGACGGGTTATAAACCGTAGGCTCTGGTCGGAGATATAGATTAGTGTTGTTGGCCATATTTTTATATATTAATTATTTCTCTTATTTCCTTATTTTTTTTCTCAGCTATATCCTTGCGGGGTCCGTAACTTGTATAATCTTCTGCCATATATTTTTAGTAAGCAAATCTTTTAGGTAAATGATCTACATAATCTAATTGCGTTAATGGTTTTCCGTAAATTGCCTTGAATCCCTGGAAACCTATGCCGGCTGCAAAGATGCAGTCATCATGGAATCCAGCTTCAGGGACCATGTTATTGTTATCGTCGTAGATGAACACGGACATTTCATCTACTAACTCTTTTGAATGTATTGTTAATATTCCATCTCTTACTGCCTGAGCAAAATCATCGATCATCAGTGGCCTTGTTACCTTAGTGGTTCTCCAACCTAGTTTATCGCTGGTCCTGTCTGCTACTGTGTCAAGATTTGTTGGTCTAAAATACATGGTTGGATAATGCTGCTGTTTCAAAACTGTTATCGTAGTAAGGCCGTGATTGTTAACCTCTACTATCATCAATGCTTCGTTATAAAGTCTTCCCCAAATATTGAGTTTCTCAGCGAATCTATCAGGAGCAATATGCCCTCTATAGAAGGCTACCTCTTCTCCGGTTCTCCTATCCCATATAACTGCTACAGAATAATCACCACCTGTTACACCTTCAGCTACGTCTACCCCGCATACATATATTCCTTCAGGATCTGGTCGTTTATAAATCGTAAGATTATTCTTCACCATTACTACATCGCTGCCAAAAATATCTCCTACCTTCCAAACTCCTCCTCGCGCCCTTGATACATATTCTGAGTCAAACACATTGCGTCCAGAAGCTAAGAACTCTAATCCATATTCCTGAGCGAAACGACGTGGGTTGTTCATCCTTTTCTTAATCAGATTTATTTCTTCCTCTGTATACATCCACCACCAGCCATATTCTTTCTTCGCATAACCGTTATCTTCGCTCATCCACATTCTATGATAAAGGTTACCTTGACCACGAGGCGTTGATTCGACTACCAGCCTTCCATCTACAGGAACAGACGCCTCTAGAATCATCATTTTTTCTTCCGCCTTATCCCACGAAGATAATTCGGTGCAGAGACAATTGTGGATAGTATATCCACGACCCACGTTCTCGGTTGAAGGGAGAACAAGAATCTTTGAATCCAACTTAGGGAAAGATATTTCATATTTTGAATTGTAATGAATCGTTGGTCTCAACTCAGCCGGCGTGCTCCGATAAAAGGTTTTAATCTTATCTAAGAGTTCTGCCGTCATGTCAGAGTTATATCCGATCAATGCAGTATTAACACCGGGAGTTGTGATCGTGTGGTGGTAGAAATAACCGGTTACAGCTGTTGAATTATGTGAAACGATTCCTTCTGCTATGTATGTGCTACAAGATGTTTGTAGATCTACTACTTTGGTTTTCCCAGCTTTTTCTATTTTAACGATCTGAACCCATCCATTGTTTGGCATAGCTTTCCCTTCCCACCAATTAGAGGTTAGCCTTGATGGTGACGTTTTGCCAAAAATATTAAACAATTCGTCCATTTTGTTCATAACAATTTTATAGACCTCCTTGCTCCCTAGCTTACTTGGTCCGCCAGCTTCTCTTTTATCTATTTCAACCCTATAGCTTAAATTATTATTTTTAGCATATGCTACCAGTCTATCCCACACGGCTCCAGCTACTTGGCTTATTGTTAATTGGACTCCTGATCTTGATGGTTTTGATATTGATCCTTCACCGTCTATCATTCCACTAAACCATCCGTCTTCATATGTTCCTTCCTCCCAAACGCTCGTTATGGTTCTTATGCTTGTGCCGACCTTCATATCAGAAACCTTTCTCCAAATAGTATCAGTTGAACATTCCCACTTCTTTGATAATAATTTATGTTCAGGTGTAGCGACAATTTCCTTCCCATCAGACAATGTTATCTTAATAGCTTCTGACTCAAACGAAAACGTTTTTTCAACAATCGCTGTTCTCATTTTTCTTTGCTTCTTCACTCCTGGGATATGTTCATCTACAGCTATAACCTTATCGCCAACTTTTATGTTTTTTATTTTAGACCAAGTCAGGTCTTCCATCAAAACTTTTGTGTCTTCGTGTAAGCAAAATCCAATCTGCCTAGCTTTCAAAATGATCACACGAAAATAATTACGCATTGTATTAAACAAATCTTTTTGCGCATCATTTAGTAAGAACGGAATCAATCCTGGCTTTTTACCTTTAATCTTTGTAAACTTCT
>Ga0307375_10002862_pt1 | contig 17352 bp, 17 predicted proteins | sample TR1MG_FD_202531 | JGI IMG/M metagenome (GOLD analysis project Ga0307375, IMG submission 202531) | Soil microbial communities from Risofladan, Vaasa, Finland - TR-1 | ecosystem: Environmental > Terrestrial > Soil > Coastal area > Acid sulfate soil | place: Finland: Risofladan, Vaasa | collected... | reverse complement strand
GGGCCGTGCTTCAGGAAATGAAAACCCCGCGCGCGGCGGGGTTTTCAACTGGTACCGGTGAGAGGACTCGAACCTCCACTGTGTCACCACAAGCGGATTTTGAGCTGAAGCAGCCTCGATAGGATGGGTCTACGCCGGAACTCGCCATGCATTGATCTGCTTGGTTTTCGGGGAGCTTGGTCCCGTCTAGCCTTACGCCATGACTGGGCCAATTGCGTCAAAATTATCTTTCGCGTGGCTCCTAGTTGGTTCCTGCATTCGACCCACGAACAGGAGGCGTCATGGCTATTTCCAAGCTCACAAAATCCGTTGTCGATGCGGCTCCGATCATCGGCAAAGAGTACGAACTGCGCGACACCATTATTCCCGGCTTCCTGTGCAAAGTCACCGCCAGCGGCCGCAAGGTGTTCATGCTCCAGTACCGCACGAACTGGGGCGAACGGCGCAAGCCATCCATCGGTCGCTACGGCGAGTTGACCGTCGAGCAGGCGCGTTCGATCGCGCTGGACCTGTTGGCCGATGTCCGCAAGGGTGGCGATCCGAGTGCCGCGAAGCTGGTGGGACGACAGGTACCGACGGTCAAGGAACTGGGCGAGCAGTTCATCAAGGAGTACTCGATCCCGCGCAACAAGCCGAGGACGGTCAAGACCTACCAGTACTACATCGATCACTACATCGTTCCGGTGCTCGGAAAGATGAAGGTGTCCGAGCTGACGCGTGCGGATATCTCGACGCTGATGCGGCGGATGGCGAAGATCCCCGTGACCGCGAACCGGACCGTCGGCTGTGTTCGCAAGATGCTCAACATGGCCGAGGTCTGGGGCTATCGGGCGGACGGTTCCAATCCGTGCCGCCATGTGCCGAAGTATCCCGAGCGTGGCAAGACGCATTACATCAACGACGAGGAGCTGGCGCGCATCTTCGCCTACCTCGACAGGGCGGACGCGCAGGGCCTCGAACATCCACTGCTGACGCTGGGCATCCGACTGCAGTTCGAGTTCGCTGCGCGCATGTCGGAGATCCTGTGCCTCGAATGGTCATGGATCGACTTCGAGAACCGGCGAGTCACCTGGCCGGACAGCAAGACGGGTGGAATGTCCAAGCCGATGAGCGAGGAGGCGTTGTGTTTGCTGTCGAACGCTTACCGGGTCGAAGGCTCCAGATACGTCTGCCCCAGCATCTTCGACGGCAGCAAAGCCCTGCCGGAGGACACCTATGTCAATGGCTGGCGACGTATCCTCAAGCGGGCAAAGGTTACCCATGTGGGGACGCACGGCATTCGGCACCGTGCGGCGACCGACATCGCCAACGCCGGTATCCCGGTCAAGGTCGGCATGGCGTTGACCGCGCACAAGACCGTGGCGATGTTCATGCGCTACGTCCATCTTGAAGACGATCCGGTGCGAGAAGCCGCCGACAAGGTGGCCAGCCGTCGTCGGGAAACCATCGGCAATGCAGGGGCAGTGCACGCATTGCCCGAGGCGATGGAGGACCAGGCCGGCAAGACCCGCACGAGCCTTGGCAATTACCGGCCATTCCGTCATCGCAAGGAGGAGGCCCGAGCCGTGCCGCCGGACTCCAAGCGTGCGGGTTCGACTCGCGAGGAGGTCTCACCATGAAGACCAGACCTCGGCAGCTCTCGCTGCGGCAACCGTTGGTGATGACGATGAAGGGCCCCAAGGCTGCCAGCCACGTGCCCGCAGGCGATGATGCCCCTCTGCCGATCACCCGGCGTTTCGTGGGCACCGACGCGGCCGGTGAGTATCTGTGCCTGTCTCCTCGCTATTTGCAGCAGTTGCGCATGGACGGCAACGGCCCGCCATATCGCTGCTTCGGGCGCTTCGTCGTCTACACGATCGAGGATCTGGACTGCTGGGCCGATGAGCAGCCGACGTTTCGTTCTACGTCTGACCGGGTAAGTTTGGAAGCAGGCCAAAAGGGAAGGGTCGGTGCTGCGCCGCCCGGGGGGAAGGCGACGCTCAAGGCGTCCAAGGAGGCGAGGGAATGAGCAAGCAGCGAGTGCGGAAGGCGCTGACGCGTCCAAGGGATGCTGAACGTTTAGGGAAGGGAGTGGAAAATACTACCCGTATCGGGTATAGTTCTGGTGCTGCAAAATCGGTCGAGGTTTTCAAGCGCAAGGATTTTGCGCGATGGCAGGCGGGCGAGAAGCTGCCCGACAGCGCCCTGTGCGAAGCGGTGAACGAAATGGAAAGAGGCTTGGTCGATGCCAAACTCAGCGGCCTTCTCTATAAGAAGCGCGTGGCGCGAGCAGGCGGTGGCAAGAGTGGTGGCTACCGCACGGTGCTGTCGGCCCGGATCGGCAGTCGGTACGTGTTCCTGCACGGGTTTCCGAAAAGCTCCAAGGCGAACATTTCGGAAGACGAGCGGAAGGCACTGCAGTTCGCGGGCAAGGTGTTCCTGGACCTGTCGGCCACGGATATGGCTACAGCGTTGAAGATCGGTGTCCTGTTGGAGGTGCGTTGTGGCGAGCAAGATCATTGAATCCCTGCGTGACGACCTGGCCGCGCTGCACGCGGCAGGCGCGATTGGCAAGATGACGATGCGCGAGTTCGACGCGATCCGCCCGCCGCCGGTGCGGGAATTCAGCGCGGCCGACATCAAGCACCTGCGCCAGTCGCTCAAGTTCAGCCAGCCGGTGTTTGCCCATCATCTGCACACCACGCCCTCGACCGTGCGCAAGTGGGAGCAGGGCGATACCAAGCCGGCCGGTCCAGCACTCAAGCTGCTGAACGTCATCGCTGACAAGGGATTGCCGGCCATCCTCTGAGCCTGAAGGGAGTGCTCGGCTGCTATGAAGCGGCGGTACCCTGGTACTGCGTCTGTGTGAGCAGGCTGCTTGTGAACGCTGCAGGACGCTCTGAGTGATCGATTTTCCCCTCCCAAACTCCAAGGTATTGGCGGAAGTCCTTATGAAAGATAGCGCCAGCGGCGATGCTCGACGCGAAAGCAGGGAGCGAATAAGGCGCCAGCTTGGCTGCACTAAAGCTCTTGAACTGAGCCAAACCAATTAAGAAAACGGATATCGTGATGCCATGTACGCTACGGCAGTGGTTTGAGGGCGAAACCCTAGATCTTTCCGACGATGGCCCGGAGGGCCAAGGGGATGTTGCCCTCTCACGGCGTGACCATGCGACCGCTCTTGCACGTTATGCATCTGTCGAAAACCCGAGCGTCCGGCTTCTGACCAAACTGGTTTATTGCGACTGGGTCATCAACGGCACAAGCGCTGCGATGGATCGCCTGGCGACAGTGGTTGACGCGTCAGACGAAGATGTCATCTCGCTGCTGGCGAACATCGCACTTGACGGCCTTCCGTACGCGGAGCGCGATCAAGCCATGGCCACGATTTGGCCTCGCATCAAAGTGATCATGGATGGCGAAAATCCGCCGCTGCTTGCTTGCATTGCACGTCTCTCGTACTGGTGGCCGGAAGACAAGCCGGATCACCGCACATCTCGTCTTACGCATGCGGAACGCGCTGCGACCCTCTATCCGCACGCCGAGTCCGTCAGTTTGGTGGCCGCAACTGAATACCGAATTGCGAAGCGCCCACCAGCAGATATCTACGACTTCCTCCTCAAGCGTGCTCGGTCCGTGCCTTCCCCTCGCTATGTCTGGGTTCAAGGTCTTTTTGCCATCGCATCTGACCAGTATGACAAAGCGGTAGAGCACTTTCGTAAGGTCGAGCAACACGAACTGTCTGCTCCCGACGTCGATCAGGACACTCTGACGCTTATTCGTGTCCAGATCGCCGGCGCACTGTATTCCGCGGGCGACGTGACGGGTGCGTTCGAGGTCCTCGAGGGCACACTCGAAGTCGGCAGCGTGTCCGCTCGGCTGGTCGCCTCGCGTGCTGCGCTCGCTATCGCCTGCGCGTGCTCCCCTCCCTCTGTCGACGAGCACGCCATCAAGTTCGTCTCTAGTCTCGTGACAGGGGGGCGTCCGCATTCTCTGGACCCGAGCCAGCTCTCACAGGAAATGGATTACATCCGCGGCCACGACTGGGATGATTCCGACAGTACAAACCCATGGGTGGACCTTCGTCCATTCCGTGATCGTCTCTTGGATGTGGAGGACCCGCGCACCCGAGCATGGCTACGGGCGATGTTCACCGTGTCGGATCTCGATGAAATGGAGGAGAACGATGAGCCTTCGTCTGACATCGACTGGAAGAAGCTCAGCGGCACATTGGGGTCCGCAGCTAAGGATAGTGGTGGCCATCCGCTCATTGTCAGTCTGGATGCTGCCATCAAGGCGAACCTCGCCCCACGCAAATGGACCGCTATCGTGCGCGCATGGGTGAATTCCGAGCTCGATGCGGCCAAGAACCATCAGATGACCCACGGCCACTGGATTATTTCCGCGATTAGTGGAGACAAGTCGCGTGCGGCCTCGTTCGCGTCGCATGCGCTTCCAGTGCTAGAGCGGAAGCGCCACGCGACTGGTCTCACTACGGAGCTATTCGGCGACTACATGGATCACCTCTTCGAGCACGGTCTCAACGACTTTGCGTATCGTTTGGCGGCACTCATCGTCGTCCACGACGAAAGTAGTGCAGCGCGATTCAATCTCGGCCTTGCTGCTCATCGCACTAGCAGGGGCGACGAGGCCTTCACCGCGTATCAACTCGTGCTCTCCGAACGACCAGCTCACTATGCGGCACTCTACAACTCGCTTCTTCTATGCAAGGTGGAAGCGCATCGGGAGCGCGTTTCGGCGCTTACACCGTTGGTGGAGATCTTTCCCGGCGATGATGCTGAGGAGCGTGGCGACATTCAGAGAGAGCACGCGGCAGCTATCGCTCGCACCACCGATCCAAACGTTGCGGCTCGCCAGGCTCTGCATAAGGAGCTGGCGTCGCTGCGCGCTGCAGATGCGCCTGCAGCATCCGTTGATTCTTTGTCGTTAAGGGATACGGTCGCGCTGTTCGCGCTTCTCCGAGCGTGTGAGCGCGAGCCAGACGGTATGGTGCTTCGTCCATTCGATGGTTCCAAGGTGCCGTTTTCGTCGCACATCGAAGGCCGACGAGCCATCTTTGGCGCGTTGCGCTCCGGGCTTATTGTCGTTGACCCCCAAACTAAGCTTGACGCCTTTGTAGTGAAGGATGGTTCCGTCCACGGCTGGCACCTGGGTCGGATCTGGTGGCGCGTTCCCATATCCACGCTGACCCTGATTGATGAGTTGCGCGACCTGGCTCGCCGCCGACCATGGCCGACGCATTGGCTTTGCGATGTCTTGTCGCTTGCGAAGGACATCGGCAAGGGTGAGGTGGAAGCCTACATCAGTCACTTGGCCGACGATCGTGGCTGGCCGGCCCCTGAGAGTGACGACGACGTGAGCGCATTGGCCGATGCCCTTCTCCTGGATGTCTCGGTAGCCGAGGCCTATTACCTCGCCTATTTAGGTGCCATGTCAGCAAGCGACTATAAGCAGCGATATCCCATCAATGCGCAGCAGGCTGCCAATAGCATTGTGAAGCGAGCTGGCCAAAAGCTTGAGTCCGTTAGAGCAAACAAGTTTCCTCCCAAGTCCTTCGATCGATCTTGGCAGGTTCCGCGTTCTGCGATGAGTCGGGCGCTGTGGGAGGACCTCCTGAACATGGGTGACGAGGGCTTTACTCGGCGCATAGATGATGAGCTGGTAAACCGACTGCGCTGACCGCTAGGCCAGGCGATAGACACAATGGTCGGAGGGGGAATCGTTGGCGAAGATTGCGCTCGTGCGAGTCTTGATATTCTTCGCCCTACAGATGGATGCCGCCAGACTTCGGCGTTGCGAATTGCTCAGGCTCTTTGCCGAGCGGAAAACCAACCACGTACAGCACGTTGGCCGGCGTCGGCTTGCTGTTTGGGTCTGTGCCCCATCTCACATGCACCTTGCGTTCGTCGTAGCGCAGCGAGACGCCAAGCGCCTTGAGCGCGTCGATGTGTGATTGCAATTCGTCGTACACCTCGAACTTCTGCGTTTCGGAATAGACATCGGCGCAATCCCGGTAGCCCCGAAAATAGTCCACCAGCGCGGCGAAGATTTCGTCTGCTTCGCGGGGCAGCTCGAAGGCGGGCTCCGACAGGTCCATCGTGCAGGTCTCTGCCAGCTTGGCCAGGTGCTTGCCCGTGGTCAGCGGAATCGCTGTCAAGGTGACGTGCTCCCGATCGAACTTTTCCTTTGTCGCCTTGAGTTCTTCTTCGGATGGAATGGTGAACGGCTTGTTGAGCGCGTCGATGTCCTCAAAATCGAATGCGCTGGCAAGGGCGCGCCGGGTGTCGCGGCTCGCGGACAAACCTTGTTCGACGCGCTGGATCGTTCGCACGTTGAGGCGGGAGATCGCAGCCAATTGCTCCTGCGACCATTGCCGCGCTTGGCGGAACAGCCTGATGCACACGGCCAGCTCGGCGGGTGTCAGCAGGCGCGTTTGTTGGGTGTTCTCGGTAGCGTTCATCATAGTTCCATCGTTTCTGATCGATGTAGCGAAGTATGGAAAGCGGGAAGCAGCGGCAACACGACAGGAGCCCGACAGCACGCCGACAACGGAAAGAATACCTACACCAACGGTTGGCGGCGCATCCTGGAGCGCGCAAAAGTACCGCACGTCGGAACGCATGGCATCCGCCACCGTGCGGCCACCGACATCGCCAATTCAGGCTTTCCCATCAAAATCGGTATGGCTCTGATTGCACACAAGACCGTCACCATGTTTATGACGTATGTGCATACGAAGGACGACCCGGTTCGGGCGGCTGCGGAAATCCACTCTACTGATTTCAGGCAGAGGGCGGTCGAAACTATCAAATCTGCGATGTTTTCCCTGTATTGCTTGGATTTTTTGTCCATCGAGGTTGAGGGCGGGGTGCGTTTGTCAACGTCATCGGGGTGTGATCCGATAAACCATCCGACGATTCCTTTTGGAGCAAAGTCTTTGATGGCTGCGATGTCTTCTGGCGAGAGGTCAAAGGAATCGGCGTGAAGGATTTTTACATCGATTCCGGCGCCTTCGAGGCGAGACTTTGCCTTCGCAATTAGATGGGCATTGTTGTCAATGGAGAGAACCTTCCGATTCGCGGCCATATTGTGTTGCCAAGCCTGTGCCACAACCTATTTCAATCACATCCTGAGCCGGCGTGATTTCACTCAACCACTTGTAAATCCCTTGGCGCGCTAATTGATTTGACTCGGATTCCCAGTGTTCCGAATATGTCTTTTCGTCCATTCGCACTAGCATCATATTTAGTCCCAAAAGTGTTTTGTTACTTTCTAAATTGCCAGTCCCGTTTCCGTTGATGCTTGGCTGGTGAGACGTTACCTCACAGCGTACAAGATGGTATCCCCGGATAGAAGATCCGCTGGACCGCGCTGTCGCACTTTACAATTGAGCTCCGTTGGCGAGCCTCGCTTCATCGCCCCTTCGGCTTTCATTGACGACGCCTAACTATGCATGCGCTCTCCGCTCTGGCCGACGATCTGTTCGCGCCTTCCGTGCTGCAACTGGCATCGGATGCGGAAGGCGCATCCGTTACTGGCCGCACTTCGTCGTTGCTGGGACAGCACTGCCGACATTAAGCACCTGCGACGGTCGCTTAAGTCCAGCCAGCCGCCGTTCGGCGGCGGCCCGAGAAAAAAATCTTAGAAGCTAGTGGCCCATGGTCCAGGCAGTTTGAAGCTGCTGAGCCGTGACGTTGTCGGTGCTAAGAATAGTGTGAGATTTGTAAGAAGTGTCGTACACGGCAAGTCGACGAGCCCAATCGCTCTCCGGGATCAATTTCTGACCAATTTCATCGACTTTGTAGGTTTCAGTCTTGGTTTCGTTGAACTGATTGCTATAAGTCACCGTTACAAATATTTCAAGAGTTCCGTCGACATCTTCGTCAGCATCACTGCGTAGCTTTTGAAAAGAGGCTTCCACGGCTTCTAGGTGGTGTAAATCCATCTGCGGAATCCGAGCTAGAACGCCAGTGAAGGCGTCGTTGTCGTATTCGATACCTATAAAGGCACCATGGATCGGAAGTTCTATCTTTCTGTATCTACTCTTTCCGATTGGTTTACCTGACTTCAAGTCAATCAACTCAAGCTCACGAAGAGCAAGGAATGTATGAACATCATATTGCCCGTCGTAGAGTGGGCCGCCATAGTTGGAAACGATGATTTCGGGTTTCTTCTCTTCGTTGTTCGAAGTAAGGCGTAACTTGAGTTTTGGGAGATATTGACTCTTGTCGATATCCATCTGCTTCGATGCGATCTCCTCTTGACTCTTTTGTATAAGAGTTTGATCGCTCTGTATGGCGGTCTGTTTCTCCATCAATTTTGCTTGCGTGTCACTTATTGAGCAAGATTTCAAGGAGATTACGAGAGCCAATATGCCAAAAACAAGTTTAGAAAAGACATCAATAATGGGTGAGTTATCTTCGCAAAATTTATTTAATCTTTGCCACACGTAAATTTCCTCCTATCGGAGTGTCGTTGGGCAACAGCCGCCGGACGTGGGCGGCTGCTTGTGGAGTCAATTTGCTGTTTCCGGTGGCCAATCCTCGGGAACCAGCGCGGGTGGCTTGGTCCACGGCTGCTCCACCAACGCGTCCTGGAACCACTGCTCGCGCAGGTTCGCGTGCTCGGTGACGATCAGCTGGAAACCGGGGACATCCTCCTGGGTGAACTTCAACAACAACTCGAACAACCGGCGCACCGCATCAAGGTCGGCGTCGGCCTCGGTGTTCTGCACCGAGCCACCGGCGTCCTTATAGACCTGCTCGGACGGGAAGTAGACCTGGGTCGGCTGGTCGATCAGCAGGAAGCGCGGGATCGGGCGGTTGTTCTGCGCCGCGTACAGGTGCAGGGCGAGCAGTGCCGACAGGTGGTAGGCCAGATGGTTCTCGCCGCCGCCGGTCCGCCCCATCGGGACTGGACGTTCGGGTCGGTCGAAGATGATCGTTAACTGGGGCAGGTTGAGCCGTGCGGGGTAGGGGGCGAATTCGGCGTTGAACTTCTGGATGTATCGCGATACCTGTGCGGATATGTTGTTGAGGATCGAAGTCAGGCGTTCGTTACTGTCGTTGGCGCCGATCTGGTCCTCAAGCTGCTTCACCTTGTTGCTAAGACGGCGATTTTCCGCTTCCAGCTTGGAAAGATCCTCGTTCGGGAGGAGGGTTTCCAGGAACAGGCTGAGCCGGCCGACCACGCGCGCGGCGGCGTTGTTGCGGGTTCCCATCTGGGCGATGACCTCGTTGGCCGAGATCGCCGCGGATAGCTCTACTTCCTTCTGCTTGATGTTGCCCGCGATCTCATCTGCTTTGCCGGTCAGTTCGGTCAGATAGGCTTCGAGTTTCGGGCGCTGGCCAGTGGCGATGCGCAATTCCTTGTCGAGCGATGCCAGCTCCTTGAGCAGGACGATGGCGACCGGGGATTCCAGCGCCAGGTTCCGTTCGCTGAATGGCCACTGCCATTCACCGCTGTCAGGATTCTTCGGCAGCGCCTTGATCGAGGCCAGTCGGTCAATCTGTTCGGCGGCCTCGCTTTCGTAGCCGCCCGCCCGTTTGGCGAACTGTCGCGCCGCGTCGATTCTGGTCTGGGTGTCGCGGCGATCTTGTCGCAGCTGGCTCAGTTCTTCTTCCAGAAGCGACATCCGGCTACTGTCGTCGTCGGGTACCGTTTCGGGCTTCCACGACAGCGTTGACCTCAACGCGTCGATGACTCCGCCGGCACCCGGGTTCCCGTCGGTGTTGCCGATGACACCGACCGTCCGGGCTTCCGAATAGAGGCCGATAGCCTGCTCGTGCGACGTATCGACGGTATCGCGTGCTTGTTCCAGCTTCTTGTTGCTGATCCTCAGATCCCGTTGTGCCGTGCGTAGCCTGGATTCCAGTTCGTAGCGGTCGTGGGAGGACACGCCGAGCAGAATCGGCAGCGTGTCGCGGATCGCCTGCGGCTGGAACTGCTCGTTCTGGCGGTAGAAAAGCTGGTCCTTGTTGGCGACCAGCCCCTGCTTCTGGAACAGGTAATAGAACGTGTGCTTGACGTTTGCGTCATAGCTGTCCCGACTGTGTTCGAGAGCGACATCGGTACGGTTCTCGGGGATGCCAAGCAAGCGCGACAGCAGTTCGCCGATGCTGTCGTCGTCGGTGTTGACCGCCAAGTCTTTGAGCTCGGGGACTTGCAATTGGACACCCCTTCGCAGCATTGCCGTGCTGCAACTGGCACCGCCGCTAGGTGGCGTCGGCTTGGCGACCAGCACCTGCTCCTTCTCGAACTGGTAGATCACAGCGAACCAGGCCACTTTGTCGCGGATGATGCCTTCGGGGACGTTGAACGTGGAGCGCCCCATGCAGTATTCGATGATGTCGGAGAGCGCGGACTTGCCGGTGGAGGAGCGACCAGTGATGACGTTGAGCCCGTCCACTTTGAACCGAAGGTCCCGGCGTCGGCCGTCGTGGCTGTAGATGTGGATGGATCTGATCTTCATGGACGAATTCCGAAAGTCGTATAAACGGTCGCCCGGTCGGCGATGCGTGCGAATTCTTTTCCGACGATGCGTGCCACTTTCTGGCAGGCGACGGTCTCGTCGGTTCCGTCGACGGCCTTGCGCACCTTCTTGGGCACGGTCTGGATGCGGCCATCGTCCGCGACGGCGATGCAGCCTCTTTCCATCAGCAGACCGAACCCCTCGAAGGCATAGGGCAGCATCTGTGTGACCCTGTCGGCAAAGCCCACCATGACCTGCTGGTTCTTCTCCGTAGTCTTGAGCAGGTAACTTCGTGGACTGCCGGCGATCACCTCACGCGAATCCTTGTGGAGGCACAGGGGCAGCACCAGCAGCGACAGCGAGAATGGCATGCCGCGGGCGTCTTCCTCCTCGTAGCCATGCAGGGCGCGGAACAGGATCAAGCCGCAGAAGGCAGGGTTGAACAGGTTCCGGATCTCGAAGGGGCGCTGATCCCATCGTTTCATGGGGCCACCCCCAGCACCTTGTCGAGACGGTCGAGGAACCTGGGGTGCCAGTAGACCCTAGGTTCGGGCGTGGCATCCGCCAGGATGTGGAGGCTGCCGCGAAGGACGTAGGGTTCCGTGACCCGTGCGCGGATGCGCAGGGATTCGATCTTCCCGGTCTCGAACTCTGCCCAGTTGTAAAGGGTCGCGCCAGCTTCGCGAAGCGCGTCCTCGGCGCTGTCTTCTTTCACTTTCTCGAAGGCGACATCCTTGTAGCGATTCCACTCGTCGGCCAGGCGGTCTTCGTATTCCTCGACCTCTCCCGACACCAGCAGGTTTTCTCGTGCCCAGGCCGACCGCTGCTCGAACGCCCGATAGTAGTCAAGGATCGCGCTCCTGATCCGGTTGGAGGAAATGCCGATCTCGCGTAATTGCGCCACGAACAGGCGCGTATCGGATTCAGTGTCGATCTCGCCGGCGGGCAGCTTTCCGCGGAAGGTAATGGGGAGGTTGTCCGCCTTGTATTCCTCAGCGAAGTTGGACAGCTTGTCCGAGACTTCGTAACCGAAGATTCCTTCCGTCCTGGCGCCCGTCAGCTGCTTGATCACGGCATCAGTCCACCAGCCTTCCAGCCGTTCGAAGACAAACTCGCGGTGCTCGCGGCGGATGCTCCGCATGTGCTTATCCCTGATGGTTGCCGGGATGTCACCGATACGCGGGCTGTCGTCGAGGATCAGGATGCGTTCGAGAAAGTCCTGCTTCTCGGTGTCACTCAGCTCGTTGAACGCCGTAGCGATCGGAGCGATTAGTTTCGACGTCGACTTGGCGAGTGCGGCATCGGCCAACTCGGTCAGTGTGGCTGCCTCGCCGGAGGCGACAGGCTGGTCGGAAAGGAGGCGAGCAAGGAACGAGTCGGCCGATACCGTGCCGGTGGTGAACAGGAAGAACCGCAAGTTCGATGCGGCGCGGCCATCGCGTTTATATCGCACCAACCATATGTTGACGGACTTCCAAAAGTCAGTCGATAAGTCGGTCAGCCTGTCGCCGACCGCCTTGTGCTTGAGCGATGCCAGGGACTTGCCGCCGACACTGTCGACGAAATCGAGGTCGTCGTCCTTTTCCAGGAAGACGGCGGTGTCCTCAGGCAGCTGCAGCAGATGCAGCAGTGCGAGACGCGCCTGATAGATGTATCCCAGACCCTGCTCGCCGGCTGAAAACTTATCGGTGGATGCCTCGGCCATGCCCAAGTCCTTATGTCCGCTTCTTGTGGGCGGGCCCGGCGGCATAGCAGGGAAGGGCGCAGCCTTCGTTGCGCCATGGCGTACTTTGCTTCGATTCCCCTGTGACTACGGCCGAAACCAGGTCCCAACGCCTGCCAGTCGCCAGCAATGGTAGCAAACTAGCCGAGTTGGCTTTGATATGCATTTTCGGCAACGTTGGCTCCATCGTTTTCGACGGTGACCGAAGTATGGAAAGCGAGAGGCAGGAACGACACGACAGGAACTCGACAGCATCCCGACAGCATCCCGACAGGGATGTGGCTGAAGTACAGTCGGCCTTCAACTGCCGGATCCTGTTCGACCTTCTTGCAGATAGGATCGGTAGGCGTACTCGATCAGGTCGCGTACCAGTTCGAGCAAGCCGCTCCACGGCAGGCCGTCGAAGGGATCACCGTGCGCGAGCGAGTTACGGACCTCGGCGAGAGTCGGTCGCTGGGCGTTCCCGCTGTCCGATTCGCCACGTGTCGCCCGATCACGGCGCAGCACGGGGATGATGGAGCCACCGTAGCGTTGTGTGAAGGGAAGCTGGGTATCCGTGAGGCCATCGCCGTCTACCAGGTATTCAAGCAGGTCGTGCAACATGGGGGGCCGCCTGCGCTTGTTACCTGCCTGCGCCGGTCGTTGGTGGAAGAACTCGCCATATCGGTCTGTCAATGCCAGTTCGAGCGCGGTCAGCGCGACTAGTTCGCCGGCTTTCACCAGGTCCGCGTCCAGCCAGGCCAGCACATAGAGTCGCTGGGCACGGCGGAACTTGTCGCCGACGATGCGCGGTATGGCAGGGTGCAGTCCACGGTCTGCGATGAACGTCTGCCATTCTTGGAAGTGGTGGAAGGCGAGCAGGGCGGCCGGATTCCTCGGTTGAGGCCACGGCATGACGAAAGGCGCGTCGCCGCGGTCGATGCTGAAGGATGCGATGTCGGGGAGGGCCGTTGTGTCCATAACCGCTTTGTCCATCTGCAAAGATCATCAATGCGATAGCGTCCCGGCGTTCCGCCGTCGGGCTCGCGGGCTGCGCCCCGTGCCTCGTGCCGAGTCGCGGCCATCCGGCTTTGATCCCTGGCGCCTCCGGCCGTTGGCGGGCCTGCGTGCTCCACTTGCCGGCGTTGTGGTGTAAGTGGTGGACGGTCTTGCTGTTTCCCTTCACGGTATCACGGCGTCCTCGCCGTCAAGGGCTGCGCGCCGATGGCGCTTGCGGCTGCCCACCTTCGAGCCCTGACAGCTTGCGTTGCGCCGTGAGTGCCCCGGTTCTGGGCAATGCTGCCCGAGCCACCTGTGTCGCATGCTTCCTCTCTTTCTGACGCCTCATTGTTGGTGCGTGGTGCATGTGGCCGTTATCTGCCGGCGACAGCCGAGCAGAGTCTTTTGGCGGCACGCCAGGTCGTTGGCCGGAAGATGCAACGCGGTGCGAACTTTGGTTCGCCGGCCGAGGTGAATGCGTACCTGACGGCGAAGGCGGCAGCCTCGACCACGGGGTGTTTGCAGTCCTGTTTTTCGACAACCGCATCAGTCCAAGCAGGGTTTCACCAACCCGAGGCACTCGCTTTTACAGCAACGCAGGCATCAGTGACACCACGGTCGCACAGCACCGTTTGCTCATCGAGACGGATGCGTGCCCCAAACCGACTGATCGCTCACGTCACCCTCGACGACTCGGTTGCGCTGGATGTGGGCAAGGTTTGCTTCGCGGTCGGCTGGCGCAAGGGATGAACCCTCGTCCACTACGTTCCCGCCTTCCAGCGTCCGCACGGCGGCCGCTTCCAGGTGCTGCCAGTCTTTTCCCGCTTCGCTCGCCTGAGCCCACGGCGCAATCCGGCGTCGAGGGAGAACAAGACATGAGCATCATGCGCGACGTCCTGGGGCACTACACGATCACCGGCCCGCAAACGGAGAACGACATCCTTGAGGCCGCAGAGGACATCCTGCGCCGCAAACTCGAACGCCTCGGCAGCGTGGGCAACCCGAAAGATAGCTCGGACTTCCTGCGGATGAGGCTGGGTGCCCTGAAAGCCGAGCAATTCCACGTCATGTGGCTCGACAACAGGCATCGCATCCTGGACGTCCAGAAGCTCTTCGACGGCACCGTGGATGGCGCAAGCGTCCACCCGCGGGAGGTCGTACGGGCAGCGCTCAACGTCAACGCCAGTGCAGCCATCCTGGCCCACAATCATCCGAGCGGAGTTCCCGAGCCCAGCGCCGCCGATCGCGCCATCACCCACGAGTTGCGGGACGTTCTCCAGCTGATCGGCGTGCGGATCCTCGACCATATCGTGGTCGGCGCTACCGAGACAGTGAGCATGGCAAGCCGGGGCCTCATCTGAGGCCCCGCTACTCAGATCACTTGGCCGCCTTCCGGGCGGCCTTTTTTGCTGGCGATTTCTTCGCCGCCGTCTTTGCCGTCGACTTTTTTGCCGACGTCTTCGAGATCAAGAGCGATTCAGCAGTGACGCCCGATTTCTTGAGGGCTGCCTGGAACCATGCGGGAGACTTTCCGTGGCCCGTCCACGTCTGCGATGCATCGGCAGGATTGCGATATTTCGGGACGCCGGGTCCAGCTCGCTTGCCGCGTTTGCCTCCACGAGCGGAATAGACGTCTGAGATTTGGAGTCCCGCGGCTTTCAGGATGCCGTCGATTTTCGCTTTGACGTTCTGAATGTGTTCCGCGCGGGCGGTTTCCATTCGTGATTGAGCTTGAGTGATCAGCGTCTGAAGTTCTTTCGGCGAGAGTCCATCGAGTTTGACAGCCATCAAATATCCTCATTCATGGTGATCTGCAACTGAGAGATTAGCGCGAAACCGGGTAGGGCTCGCGCGTCCCCTGTGGGCCAGGTGTCGGGTGCTGCGCACGCGCACTGCGTTGCGCCCGTTCCGGCCTGCCCCCCTGACGCCTCCGTCGACCTGGAGTCGTCTGCGCGCGCTGCTTGCCAAAAGTCCGCTCACCTGATTCACGAAACGGGCCCTGTGGGCCGGGCAGGGTAGCGGTTACTCCTCGATCGGCTCGGCGCCAGTCGAAAATATCACCCATCGAGCACGCGCAGCACGAAGCGGCCTAGCCGCCGGGGCCACAGACGCCGAATCCATCGTTGTACGTCAGTGTTTGGTGAGCGAAACGATCTGGTCAGGAGCGATCGGCACGGAAGCGGGGGTGGCAAGAAGCGCTCAGAGGTTCCTGGCGTTGGGGCGATTGCTCAATCGAGCGACGGTAGCAGTCCGCGACCCGCGCAACCCGCGAGGGGTGCTCCACGATGTTTCGCCCTGCGTTCCTCACTGGCGTTCGTTCCTTCGGTGCTGCAGGTCTTCTCCGGCCCGCTGTCCTGGGCTCGCGCAACCGCGCTACCCAAACCAGGAGAAGCACCATGAGCAAGAACACCGCCCCCAAGACTGCCCCGAAGACCGCCGATCGTCTGGACGCCTTCACCGTCCGCGAGTTCACCGACAAGGCTACTGGCGAAATCCGCCACGACTGGAATCGCATCGGTGTCGCGTTCCCCAACAGCGACGGCAAGGGCTTCCGCGTCGTGCTGACGAGCCTCCCGATCGATGGTGTGATCGTCCTGCGCAACTACGAGCCGAAAGGGGCCACGGAGTAACCCACCTGCACCGAACCGGCCCTGCGGGGCCGGTTTCGTTTTGTTCGCGGGGAGGGGCAACCCCTTTTAAGGCCCGGCCTCATAATATCGAGGGATGACACAATCAAACACAGAATCAGTCGGTGCCAGCCCCCTTCCTCTTGATTTGCAACTTGAGCGCTCCAGGCAACTGGCCACGTGGCTACGCACATCTGTAGGTCGCATAGGGGTTCCACAACAGACGCGGGCTATATTGGTCGCACCATCGATTCAGCTCGCGCTTGCGCACCATGCAGCGCTTGTGACTTTGGCTGAAGGTAACCACCGAGCATCCTTGCTGGCGCTTGTTCGTCCCGTATACGAAGCGTATGTGTGGGCAGCGTGGACGCTGCGCATCGCAACCGATGATCAGTTGCGGCTACTGGCGGAGGGCAAGCTGACCCCTGGGCTGGAAGTGCGAATTCGTGCGCTGGATCGTGCGGGGTTCTTTGATCAGTCCATGCTCATCGACATGAAGCCCTTGATCAGGCGAATGGATGGATTCGTGCATGGGGGATTTGAACACATGCGATATCGCATCCATCGCGATGCCGTGATTGCGCGCTACCCGGATAGCCTGATTGTCGATGCACTCCAGGTGGCCGACCTATTTGCCGTCATGGCTTTACTGGAAGGGCCGGCCATGGCGCCAGATGTCGAGCTCGGAGATCGACTGGACGATGAGTCGAGAGTTTTGCTTGGGCTGAGCACCAGCGAGGGGCGCATCGTGCAAATTAATGACAGGCAGGGATAGGCGGTGGACGTCACCCTCATTCCCTTCGCGCTGCGCGAATCTGACCAGCGGTTCGTTGGCATAGGCGACGTGGCCGCCGGTCTCGCCTGCGGCTGCATCTGTCCCTCGTGCAAGTCGCGGTTGATTGCGCGGAAGGGCGCCATCAAGGTCTGGCACTTTGCCCACGCCAGCCGCGCGGATGGTCAGCAGACCGAGACCAATTGCGATTACTCGTGGGTGGTTTCGGTGCGGCTCATGGCCCGACAGCTGGTCGGTGATGGACTCCATTTCGAACTGCCGCCCGTCACTGACAGCGTCGAAATGGTTGATCGGTGGGGGCAGGTGATACACCACGCTTACCTGGTGGCGCCAGCGCAAACGGTCGCCATTGATCAACCTCGCATCGACGCCCCATTTGCGGGCGCACTCGTCGACGTGCTCGCATTCGTCGATGGCTGCCCGTTCGTCATCTATTTCACGCATCCGGGCCGGTCTGTGCCGGAGGCTCTGAAAGCACCGGCGACGCCATGCGCTGGCGTCGTGGCGATCGGCCTTGGACAGCACGCCCTCTCACAGGACGGAGCCGCTGGCCTGGGTGATCGCCAGCGGCTGAGCGCCTTCCTCAGGCGGCACCTTGCATCCAAAGTGTGGGTTCACCATCCCGAGATGCCGGGCAAACGATCGGTAGAGCTCGAACAGCTGAAGGTGCGATTGAACGCTCAGCGCCCCATGGCTCTGCCGCGCAACACAAGCTCGCGAGGCGAGCCAGCCGTGATTGCGCCACGAACGTATGCACCGA
>Ga0307375_10002861_pt1 | contig 17352 bp, 13 predicted proteins | sample TR1MG_FD_202531 | JGI IMG/M metagenome (GOLD analysis project Ga0307375, IMG submission 202531) | Soil microbial communities from Risofladan, Vaasa, Finland - TR-1 | ecosystem: Environmental > Terrestrial > Soil > Coastal area > Acid sulfate soil | place: Finland: Risofladan, Vaasa | collected... | reverse complement strand
GATCCACTCTTGCTCAGAGAAGAGTAAACATCTTCACCAGCAGCCGCCACAACACTATCGCTTAAAGTCTGCCCGGCAATAATGTTAGAGACATTAACAGTCACGGTCTCTTGAACCAAAGCAGTGTCAGATGCGAAAGATACGGAATAATCAGACATCCAGCATGCTTCATATATAGTAACCAAAGCCATTGCTGCTATATCTTCTTCCACCGTTGCATCTTTTGGAAGAAATTTAGGATTCTGTAGAGCGCCATCTACCGCACTATCTGCTAAAACCCTGTTTGCGAGAGTACTGAAAACTATTTCCTGATTAATATCAAACGGCCATCTGTGATGCCTTAAAGACCGAACAATTCCATCTACCCCAGATTTATATCCGAATATCTGATAAATATTCGCCAGATATAAAGCTGTCCTTGTTATCGATATCGTCATGGGATCTGTAACACCAGGAACCAACTCAGCTATATAGTCTCCAAAACCTATTCCTCGTACCGGTTCGAGTGTCCGTGCTTCTGACGGATCAAATGTCGCTACTACTCCGAGCTGCTTTGGCAGCCCCTGAGCATTATAGGCAAAAATCCGGTTTTTAGAGCTAATAACTGAGAGGGTATTAGGCGTCACGCCCTTATTGAATACATAGCTGTCATAATCACGAGCCATTTATAACCCTCCTGTTTACAATATTTATCAAATTATTACTGAAAAAGCAGATCTAAACGCTTCTGCTCCTCAGCACTCAGATCCCCTAAATCATCCGCCGTCATAATCCCCATCTCCATCTCAACACCTTCTACATTCGCCAAAATCCCAGTATCTACAACACTCTTTGGGGTTTTCTCGGCCTCTACTTCAACTTCCATAGGAACCTTTTCCAACTTCTTTTCCGCCGTCTCTGGTTTCTTTTCCGCAGGAACCTCTGGAGTCGTCTCTTCTTCAGGAGCTTTCTTAGCCCCTTCTTCAGGAGCTTTCTTAGCCCCTTCTTCAGGAGCTTTCTTAGCCTCTTCCGATTCTGCTTTCTTTTCCTCCACAGGAGGTTTTAACGGACATTCAGCTTTTTCCGCCCAAGGACCTGTACCATCAGGTTTACCAGGACCTTTCATTTTACCAGCAGCTTTTTCATCACCAATGATCTCGGCAATAAGCGCCCGTTTAACAGCATCAGATGCCTTCTTCGTCCAATCTTCCTTACTCTCATCTTTTGAAGGCTTATCATCATCTTCTTCTGATGATGCTTTCTTCTCTTCTTTCTTTTTTCCACCTTTTGCACATGTCATGCAATAAAGTGTCTGCCCACAGTCGGGACATTTCTTTTTCCCGCCTGCCGCCGTAATATCTTCAGATGCCTCGATCTGAAGCCCCTCGGCATTTTCTACTGTACGATTAGCCAACTCTTCATCAGACATTTTTGATAAAGCATAAACCATCGTACGAAGATCTTTTGCTATGGGGTCATTTTCTTTAAATTGCTGAGAAAAAACTCCCAGACCTGCAGTTAATGTTTTACGATCCATTATTAAAGCCTCCCTTATTAGGTTTTTTCTTCCAGGGTAAAAATCAGAGTTGTGACCCTGCGTACCATATAAAGCTTTCGCTTCAGCCACAGCTCTATCATATGAATCATTCTGTAACTTCTCCTCAGGCCTGAAATACATCCTGTCTTCAAGAGGATATTTTGTCGGGTCAAAAAGAAGATCCAGAATATTATTAGACATCTTATCCATAACAATCCTTTTTATAAGGAATCCTCTGATTAAGCGCCCCGCCCTCAGAGGATTCCTGCAACCACCTCTAACTACTGCGAAGATTATACTGAATCACAATCCACAATATCGGAAGAACCGGACTGTAGAAAGCTTCAGCACGAATGATAGTCGGATCAGATGCATCAGGCACAGCCTTAACGCCCTCATACGCCTTAATAATCTCAGCCTGCTGTACAGCCCGCAGATATGAAGAAAACGTCTGTTTTATATCATTGGTCTTAGATGCAAGATTCTTCTGACCAATATATGGCTGCAACACTGCCCTTGAACCCTTCTGAATAAAGTCTTTAATCTTTATCACAGACGGTTCCCTGGTCAACACAGACGACGTATCAGTAGTTACCGCATACCGGATAAGAATATTGCTGGCCTGCTCCTGCAACAACGTCAGACCCGAATTAGCAGTCTGAATAGCAGTGATAGAATCAAGCCGCCTGTAAAGTCTTGTGAACCCTACAACAGGCTTATTCGTCAATGATACAGCAACATCAAATGCCGGAGATGTATCACGTCCGGCTATCGCAGCAGCCAGCAAAGACCCATCCATCAGATATTCAACCGACTGACCAAGCTCATCAGTAATGGTAACGATCCCACCATCAGGATATATACCAGTCATTCTCTCAGACTTCAATGACCGTGCATATGCCTGAGCCGATGTCGGAGATGTCCCTACCGAAAAACCAAAATAAGACATACGCTCATTAGCATATCGAATACCCGACTGTATGATATTTGAGGTCTTCAAATAATTCAACACAGTCTGATTCGGTGTAACAGGCTCCACCAACACCGGTCTGTCACCACTATCCATAGGTTCATTGAAATAATCAATACCCGTAATATAACGACTCGAAGGAGCATCATCACTCCCAGTAGTCTTCTGTATCTGAAGAAGAGCCACCGCAGCAGCTCCATTCAAAAACGCCAAATGAGCCGCCATACCCAATCTGTTTGTTGCAGATAAAGGCCCAGTAGATGCTAATGCATTTCTCTCAGAAACATAAAGAACAGCACCCGAGGTCTGCACACCATCACTATCAAAAAGCTTGGTCTTATTAAATGTTACATAATAATAGTCACCTATTCTGGGCTCATCACCACTCATATTATATGTAGTAAGAACCCCAGTATCCCCTACACCTACATCCTCAGTGTCCGTAACCGTTACTCTTATACCCGGAACAGCCCTGGTAGGAGCAACCGATGTCACGAAAGTAGGAGACACTGTATATCCAATGACATCTGCCGCAGCATATACCACTGAAGACCCTTCATTAACTGTAACCCTGAAACCAGTCTTATTATCGATATACGTTTGATTCAGATATCCGGTATTATCTCCAAGAGACCCTGAACCTCCAGAAACACTGGAAGTTACCGCATATGATGTAGCATCAACAAAAGTCAATGACACTGTTTCGGCAACAGCATATCCAGGAATAACCTGTGCATCACTATTCAATGCACCTGTACCACTTGGATATGTGACATTCTCAGTACCGAAATCAGGATCAGCAACCGTAGTATCACTGGTAGACCATGAAACATTCATGGCAGTACCACTATAGGTACCATCCAAGGTATATTGACCTGCTCCGGTAATTCCTGCTACTGTATTGGTAATCGTCCAGATATCATCAGGAAGCTGATTGTGATATTGAGTCACATATACTTCGTTTCCTGAAGCAGGAGCATTTGCCAGTTCAATAGTCTTTGTCGCAGGATCCATGGTAATAACATCAATCACGGTAGCATCAGTAGGAGAAGTACCATAATATGCCGTAACATGATCAGGATTATCAGAATCATATCCAAGACCCTGACCTGACTTCGGTGTGTATTCCAGAACGAAAGAGGCATTTGTGCCATCTACCGTACCTGTTGCAGATCTGCGAAATACTCTGTTATCAAAAAGAGTACCTGAAATCTGGGTGTCATCAAGATATTCCGTAGCAATCGTATGCTGACCGGAAGCAACTTTGAATGAATGTCCCCAGTTAATTGTCTTGAACTGACCAGTAGAATCCAGAACATAATCAGTCCCGGAAACAAAGTCTGAAGTTCCCGGACTATATCCTACTTTTGTAATCTCCGTAACATATGGAGAAGGCAGAATATCTGCTGTATCCTGATATTCATTTGAATAATAGGTACAGGTCAATGTCTGACCAAGTGTAGGAGCTGAAGATAAGGTAAATTGTCCGGAATCCCCATCAAGAGATGCCGCAGCTACTGTTGTCCCATCTACTTTAACAGTAATAGTTGAAACATCAGTAGAAGTAATGCCACCATCATCCCCCTGTACAATAGGAGCATAATGGACTTTAAAAGTTGTACGTGAACCATCTACCTGATCATCTAAATCTTCATCAGTATGAAGAGTATCAGTCCGTTTATAATAATAATCAACAAGAACTGTACTTCCAATAGCAGGAATATTGACCAGATAAATTTCTCCTGTCGAACCATTTACAGAAGATACTGGTACCGGATCTTCATCAACATAAACTTTTACGTCATTAGCATTGGTAGTAGTAGTACCAGTACCATTTCCTGAAACAATAGGAAAGAAAGTAACGATAAAGTTACGGTTGGACCCGGTCAGTTGAGAAGAAACATCTTCACCATAAATAGCATTATCAGAAACCGAACTGGAACCCCGAATCATTTCAAAATTATTCACAGGAATTGCTTCATCAGCAACACCTACAAATGCAGGAAAACGTAAACCTCCTGCTGCAGTGACTCTTGGGGGTTCGTTCAGGGTTTCAGTATAGATCCCCGGAAAAGCAAAACTTTCAAATGGGCCTATCCCCATACTTAACCTCCATTAAAGATTGTTCAGAAATCTTAGATACTAAATCTTATTTAGATCTGTAAATTTTATTTGTTATATTATTTTATATAGAGGTTAAAAGGATCCTTGCTCGTTAAACTGAGCGTGGCCCCGTTTTTTTCTTTCTTCTCTATGCTTCTGAAGCGCACCTACATATTCCGTACGCTTCTGCTTCTCATTACCATTACCAAGACCCATTACCGGCATATATTTGCCATTGCTATCCTTAGGCAAGCTGACTTCCTTCAGGTCACTATTCTTACGTCTCTTATTCTGACGCTCCGAATATACCTGCCATCTCTTGTCAGCCTCCCGACCTATACTCATATCAATAGTCTCATTCGATGTCCCACCACTCACCACCGGAGCAAAAGCACTCATCTTCCTGTCTGCTATCGCCCCACATTTCTTACAAGCCATCTCAGAGATATTAGTCCTAACCAACTCCTCAAACAAACAGCCACAGACTTTACATTCATACTCATACAATGGCATATATTATACCTTCTTATTTTATTATATATATTAGCTCATTCTATTAGAAGATTATTATGTCAGTTTTTCATACCCTAGACTAGGGTATCTAATAACCGTCCTCGTATCAGCAATAAAAGTAGCATTATTATTAGAATCAATATTATAATCTTTAGTATCCGGTATCCCCTGTAAATTCAAAATAATACGTCTGATGGAATAGAGATATGGTACGAACATCTGCCATTCTGACATGATATTAATAGCTATTGAATGCGTATAATACACATCTCCGGTGGTTTCTACGAAAATCTCTTCTGACTCCCCTGAAGGCTCCACAGAGTTCAAAGTTAAACCTTCATGCTCTAAATATCCCTTACGAATACCCCATAAATGATTAATTATATGATCAGTCATTTCTTCTAACTGTATGGGGTCCTTAGCTATAACCGATAATTCCATGGAAATCTCATAATGACCTCCATATATCCGAGCCTGATCCTCCTGGAACTGCGTAACGATAACAACCTGCCGATCACCCTTCTTCGCCCTATGACCAATAGATATAATCACCCCAGAAATCACCTCATGATTCTCTTGATATGGTTCAAAAGTATATGGGCCATTATAATAGCTCAATGGCTGATAGCGGTAATCAGCATATAAATTCATGTTTTTGATTAGAGGAGTAAGGAATGTTAATTCCCCTGTAGTTAGATTAATTGTATAATCTGTATCTTGTATTAAGTCTATTGGTACACTATTGGGTTTATCATAGATCATGTAGAGGTAATTAGAATTTGCATCGATATTGGAATTATTAAGGAATGCAGAAGTTTCTGTTCCTGTGATACCTTCTATGACCAGTTCTTTTGTGACAACATAAATAGGAGCTATGAGGAATTCATTGTCTTCAGTGAAATCAAAAACATAAATAGCAGGCTCAGATAATAGCCTTTTAAAATAAGAAATCTTTACGACATCTGAAGAAGCAAAAGCTTCAGGCATCATAACTGCTTGTTTTTCGCCATTGACATATTCAGGAAAAGTCTTGACGTCATTTACTGTGACAATAACCTGCCCGATATTATCAGCATATTTAGTATTACCAGGACCGGAAAGAATAGGATATTGCGTGAAAAACAATCTTTGTGTAGGACCTACCTGAGAAGAAACATCTTCCGTTATATAGGAGGTAGTATTACCTTCATTCTCACGGACCCATTCTATGGCTAAACCAGGATAATCGGTCTGTCTTGCTAAACGAACATGGGAATACAAGTCAGAAATGAAATTATCGGGCGATAAACGTATCTGAGTAGCCGAAGTGCCCCGTAACAATACTCCATATTGAATACGTTCATCATAAGGGAATTTATGATAGACTTTAACCTTATCCGTGAATGCAGGATGCTGAGAAAAAGCTCCCTCAACCTCATCAAGAATACGCCTCTTTACCGGATATAATAAATTTTGATAAGACATTTAATGCCCTTACAGTTGATCTAGCAAGGATGCTACTTCATTTGCTACAGCTTTTTGCATGGCATTTGAGATAGTACCACTATGTTTATCTGGATTTTTGTTTAACAGTTACGAACCCTTTCCCAATATATTAATTCTGCCCTTCATCATGATTCATGGCCGCTACCAACAATCCCTGTGCCACAGCATTTAACGGTGCCGTAGCCATACGAATTTCTGATATCGGTATAGGAAAGTTCTTTTTTACGGAATTAAAACCTTCCTCAAAAAGCTCCTTAAACCCCTTAGCCAAAGACGTTCCTCCCGATAAAATAATCGGAATGGAATGAGGCAACTCAATAGTACTCTGATGCTTGATAAACTCTTTCTTAATAGTATCAAGAATCTGAAGAATAAGACTTTTATAGTATATACTCAAAGCCTCCCTCTCCCTGAAATTCTTCTGATCACCCTCATTAACATCCATCAAATTCAATCCCCGCTCTTTTATAGCAGCTATCCTGCTAGCAGTAGTACCAGTAGCCTTTGCCGTAGACTCATCCAACCAATCACCCGATTTAGAGATTGAAAATGCCATGCCTATAAGTGTCTGGTACATAAGACAAATATTTACCATTCCCGCACCACACGAAATTGACAGAGCGGAAAACTGCTCTTTGGCTGCGTTGCTATATACGATGGCTGCGGCTTCGTTTAAAGCAATGGGTTTGTATCCTAGCTGTCCGATGAACTTGGAGAACATTGCCTGATGATATACTATATCTATGGAGCGGTCTACAGGTGCAGCAGGCACACTGTAAAAACAGGTTTCTTCGGGTTTTTTAGCTTTTCCTAAAACATTTTCCAGAAGAATGAGAAGAATTCTTTCTGCTTCCAATTCTCCAGGAGCTATAACTCCTTTGGATAAAGGTCTACGTGCCTCCCTCTTAAACATATTCGCAAGAGTTAAAGCATTATCTCCAACGATATATATCTTGTCCTCAGAATCAATAAAATCAATCTTGGACCTTTTTAACATATTTTTAATAGAACTATCCGCCTCCATATCTATGAAAGCATCCCGAATAGACTTTATCTCTATCTCATTATTAGCATCCTGTCTGGCCGAAACTAAAAAACAGGTACCAATATCTGCACCAATGCCGCTCATAAAAACCTCCATTTGGACAGTAATTTTATTTTATTCTATTATCTCAAATAAAGCTGAAAATCCAGTATCGTTTCTTTGTAACGGTTAATGTCCATTCCAAAGTATCAGTACCACCATGACCATCATCAACCTGTACCTCTACAATATGATCACCCAAGTCTTTTTTCAAAGGTCTCCAGGTAATCAATCCTGTCTCAGAATCAATTATCATGCCATCAGGTTTCTGTAATAATGACCATACTAAAGTATCAGGGTCAACATCCTCAGCAGCCATTTCACATATATATTTTGTTTTTACTCTGGCTTTAGGACATCCAGGACTCGTAATATGAGGCTTATTATTAACCTTTAACCAGACCTCATTAGAATAAGCATCAGGATTAACACCATTGCTGACTTTACAATCATAACGGGTCTCATCAGACTCCTCAACATCAGCAATCTGCAATGTCTGGGTTAAAGCGCCGGAAATTCTTCCGCCATCAACAAGGTCATTGGCAACATCATCAGTATATGATCTCCACTGATATGAAGGCTCAGGAGCCCCTACTGCAGCAATAGTGAATTCCGCTGTCTCACCTTTTTGTTTGAATTGAGTCTGAGGTTGTACAGAAATCTCAGGAGCTATCCCATAATAAGCAACACCAATCGAAAATCTGTTCAATCCGAATAAACCTTTATCATAACCGGTATAAGGAATAGTACCGGTATAAGGTTGAGGCTTTGTTACACCAGCAAGAATATCATCAGGAAGATATGCTGAAGCTTCAGCATCCCATGTTGGAGCTGTCGGAGCAACCCAATTGAATTGATTATCCCCTTCAAACGTCAAAGCCGTTCCAGTAACAGCACCACTAAAAGCACTATTGATGATTGTTGTTAGCTTGGCTTTAAAATTTATACCCTTATCCAAAGCACAATCTTTGATATAAAAAGACCCCGCATAATAGGTATAGCCGTAAATGGAACGTAAGTAACAGCCTAAAAGTTCTGTACCAAGGGCCAATCGTATACCATAGCCATTTCCACCTAAAGCCCGCAAATAGCATCCCCGGGCTCTGGCTACTCTGATGAATGATTCCGACTCTATAATACCACCATAAATCCAGCAATGCCTTTCAACGGTATCAGGAGTAAATTCTATGGAACCTGTAGCCCGCAATCTCCATGGACCATACAGACTAGCATTCCATGGCTTCATATAATGAGGTATACCTGTGGCAGGTGAAAGAAGGAGATTCCCTGTTTTCTCTATCTGGCCCCTGCACATAAATTCATTATATAAACCCTTATGTGAAAGTATATCATCAAATCCAAAAGGATCCTGTTCAGTACCTGCTCCACCCGGGGCTACTGCAAAATCAACATAATAAATAGCCATAAAAAATCTCCTGTTAAAATTTTATAGGTATTCTATTTCCATTTGAGGATGAAAAAATTATCTCATTAACATTAAATTCTTTACCGTCAAAAACCTTGTCCCCTACCCATTTTAAAGCATTACCTTTTTTTAAATATGCTATAGTAATATGAGGACTATACGTAGGAAATTTATTCTCATTCTCTACATTATTTCGAACATTATAATGCAATTTATAAAGTTCCGGTGCTGATGCTTCTATCTTTAATACATCATAATCATTATCCATAAAAGCAGTAATTAATCCCATACGTATAATAAAAGGCTTTACAGTAATAAACTTTTTTACTGCGTTAACGTCAGGACTCTTAATGCCATAAAAAAGAGTGGTGTGAATATCATCCTCTCTGCCTTTAGTATCATTACCATTATTATGAAGAGTATCTTCCGGGATGTTCTTCTTACCCCAATCAATAACAGCATCAGATAAATCCTCAGGAAGATTTATCTGCAAACTCGAATAATCATACGTAGCTTTTAATTTCGCTGTTATATTTCTTATGGCTGAAGATAGCATTTAGTTTCCTCTTTTAAGTTTTCTTAAGGCCAAAAGAGCATCTTCGGCTTCATTTCCTGACACACTGATTTTTTTAGCTTCTATGTTACTTTTCATACCTGTTGATGAAATTTCCGGTATATATAAAGGGATACTGCTAGTCTGTATTTCAGGTTTATTATTGTTAATTATCGTATTGGCAGTCATTCCAGAGAGTTCTTGTCGGACCACATTTACAACTAAAGTAGCTATTTCTCGTATGGCATTTTTCATGCCCTCTTCTGTTACTCCTTGTTGATGAGGAAGAGCCTCTCGTACTGCCGCTTTTATATCCAGCAAACTTAAATTATTATTAGATTGAATATTATTAAGAGATGCCCGGGCAGATTGACTATTTTCCAGAATAATTAATCTACCCTTAGCAATATCTTTTTTTAAATCTTTTGATTTTTCATACTCAAGGTCGGTATATTCCTTAATCTGCTTATAATAAATAACGTCATTAAGGTCTTTAAGAGATACCTTCTCTGACGAATTTCCCATTATTCGGTACATATAAGGATTTTTTCATAAGTAGATTATTAAAAAAGAAAGGGGCCTTATGACTATTATAGTCATGAGGCCCCTTCGCCGCTTAGAAGAAAATTCAGTTCTCACATAATTCAATTCTCACATAGCGTGAGGATTATGTTCAGTACTTATTTAGAGCTATATCTTTCCAGGGTATCATAATCAATTGATGCCTGGCATGCCTTTTCCTCTTCATCATCTTTCTTCTCTGCCGCATAATAAGGCTCACTGGCTTCTGTGGCATTATAGCTCATAATACCCTCACATGCCGGACAATGCAGCTTATCATCCACAGTAACTTCAGCTACTGCAACATTGTCACCAGCTTCTTTAGAAGCTTCAAGACGTTTCTGGTTGATTGAAGCTAATGAAGCCGTATGTTTGCATTTGTCACATACAAATTCCGTTACCTCAGCAGCATCCTTCTCAATCTGATCAGCAATTTTTAAAAGCTCTTCCGCAGCTTGCTTTAAAGACATCTATAACCTCCTGAAAATGTTTCCGTGAATCAACAATTACTATCTGTTGTATTAAAAGATTATTAAGCTTTTTTATTTGCTAAAGATTTAACAGCAGCATGACCAAGACCTATAAAACTCAGTATAAGTCCTACGATTGCTACTGACTTAGACACATTACCAGGAGCTCCTGTCGGCCATACTATACCTACAGCAGGAACAACTAAAGACCAGTAAATAAGAGCTATTGTTCTCTTTTTACCGCTTAACCAGCTCCACAATGCTTTAAGTTTGGCTATCATATAATAGACCCCTCCTATTATAAAGTTATTATTCTTCCAATATTCCCCAATCAGTGGTTGGGAAATTTAAATCTCCAGCTCTTTTTCCATCTTTTCCAGAGCATCATAATATTTAGGGTGCTCAGCCAGATGATCCATGGCTATAATTTTGGCAACATCCTTATCTTTTGTATGCTCAAGCTCTATCTTAATACCCTTTTTTATAGCTTCAGGGTCAAAATCCTTTATCGTCATGCCTTTCTCTTTAGCACGACCACCACCCAGAATATTGGCAAATTTCGTTGCAAGAACATATGCCAACCGCTCTACCTCATGAACATCATAGCCGTTTTTCTCTGACCAATCATGAACCTGCTTATCATTAGGATTTGGAGTCTTTTGAAGAAATTCAACAATCTCAATCTCTTTTATCTTAGCAGCTAACTTTTTCAATGCCGTTATCATACTCATAACTCCTGCTAATATGTAATGTTTTCAAAAACTACGGTTCTTCCTCTGATAATCCTCTCTTCAGGTATCTCAGGCTTATCATTAATGGCCGGAGAGGCCTCGGTAGGAGCTGTTTCCCTGTATGGATCATAGGCCTCAGGAACTTCAGTCTCTCCACCTTCAATAGGAATCTTATAACGGATATCGCCCTGATCAAGATACGATATCGTAAAATGCTGCTGGTATATCGCTCCTCTTGAACCCTGATTATTTACCGGTCCCACAATATACCGCTCATTGTTCTGACGAATGATGATATCTCGAGTATTCAATAAAGGATAAGGACCCGTCCAGGACTCCCAATCATAACGGATATGCAGTCCCATATCCGCCAGTTCAACTGTTCTTTCTGTCTCAGGAGGCGCTATAATAATGTCATAAGGGCCAGAAAATCCACCTATGATATTGGTACCGAAACATTGTAAACAATCATGATGTGACTGTTGATAATTGTACTGCATGGAAGGACACTTCTCCCCCATCCATTTGCGTACAAAAACCTTAACCCGCTCCCCTCCCTGTTCCAGAATCCATCTATTACGCCTGATAGCTTCTCTCCAGACCCAATCAATTGCCTCTATATCGAAAGGAGAACGATCCGATATCTCATCCAAAGGGGTCTCTATTATCTGCGTATTATCATCAGGATCTACCGCAAGCGTAGTGACTTTATAAAAAATCCTCTGATTAAGCTTCGTCAATACCTGATGATCAAGATATTTATATGTTAAACGTACTTTCCCGCCAGGAGGCTTCGGTAAACGTGGAGGAATTATCTGCTGTAACTCCTGATTATATACAGGCCATGAAATTAACTGTATCTCTCCAGTAACACCATCAATTCTATAGGCAGGAACTTCAATAAAAGAACCATCACCATCATCTATCTCTACTTTTATGTCATGAATATCCAGACATATCTTCCCATTCGTATCAGGAATAATAACAGGCTTTCTACTGGTATATACATACCACACAGAATCCGGTACTAAAATATGCTTTATAGTAGGAGTGGCATTCTCATTAATAGCCCAGACTTCCTGGGTCTCATCTCTATAAAAAAGAGTAGTCACAGGACTGGAATTAACCTTAACATAAGGCCCAAACTGAGCATCGGTGGAACGATAGACATTACATCCTAAAATCTGCAGACCACTATTCTGAGGTATAATGGCAGGATTATCCCATCTAATATCCAAAGCACCTACAGAATAAGGACTGGTGATCATTAAATTCCTGGGGGCTAAAGGCTTGGTCAAATCCTTTGTTGTAGGTCTTAATGGATAATTAAACCAAGGCCTGTCAGTCTGACTTAAATTTCCTGAATGATATACTGGCATAAATTTATGTCGCCGTGCTATCGTTATAGAGTATTACGGTCTGTCTCTGCGTATTTATCCCATACGCTTTATCCCTGTCCGTACCTGATATAGAATCCGCTATGGCAAGAAAACTCGAAGCAAACCCCCTCCCTAAAACACAATTATGAGGCACATCAGCATTAGGAGTACCCATCGTATAAGATATTTTCCAGGGCCCCGTATAAGGAATATTCCTTTTCATCAGATTAATCCAGGATCCCCCAGTAACCTTAATCCCCGCTATACCATCCTTAACATAAATATTCGTTCTAACAGGACCCGATATCGTTCTGTTAAAATGGACTGTTGGTGTTGATACAGGTTCCGTAGCATAGGATACATTCTTATATACGTTATAGGCAGTCGTATCATAATAAACGGTCATCCCAACAATATAATTACCTGGAATAGTATATGTATGAGAGGTCTGAGGACCGGTTGAATATGTACCATCTCCAAAATCCCATTGCCATGTCGTAGGACTGCCTGAGGAAATGTCTTCGAAATTAACCGTTATAGGCACATATCCACTTGGCTTGTCTATTATAAAATCAGCTACAGCAGCCCCAACGGTGATATATGCCGGTTTTAATAGATAATCACTATAAAGACCTCTACTGGCATCTAAAGAAACATCATATGAACCACCATCCTGATATTCATGCGAAGGATTCTGATCCGTAGAAGTAGTACCATCCCCGAAATCCCATAACCATGATGTCGGTTGTCCTAAAGAAAGGTCAGTAAAGTTTACTGCTAATGGTGACCCTCCTGATGTTGGAAAAGCTTCAAACTCTGCTACCATATCTACAGTAATATAACCACTCTTAATCTCCGTAGAATCCGTTAATGAACTACGGGATGCTAATTCTACATCAAACACTCCTGCCTGCTGATAGGTATGTAAAGGATTCTGAAGCGTAGAAGTAGTGCCATCTCCAAATGTCCAATCCCAGGATGCTGCAGTCTCACACCCATAAGAAAGATCCGTAAACTGTACAGCAAGATTTGCATCCCCTGAAACCGGTAATCCTTGAAACTCCGCGAGAAAAGGCACATAATCCACGGTAGCATCAGCCGTTGATGACCAATACGATTCCATGGAAGCATCTGTTACCTGAGCCTTAACCCTGTAATAATAAATATCTGAGCCTGGAACATTATCATTAAAAGTGTTATTAGGCCCATCATAAGCATTAATGGCCGTAGAAAAATCATTCGTCGTATCTCTTTGAAGAAGATAATTATCCGACCCTGCTGATGGATCCCAGTCAACATCCACCATAGAACAATAGCCTATCTGGGATGCTGTAAAATTACCAGGGACAGGTACTGTCAGACTCTCCGTATAGACTCCCGGAGGAGATGCAGTATCAAGATAGGCTATTAAAGCCTCTGTAGAGCTGTCATTAACATAACTGCTTAAAGAGTCCAGTCTCGTAGGACCATAAGGCGTTAAAGAATAATCATCGGGTGTCGCTTGAGTAATATCATTATACTTAAGTATCTTGAGGTCACGATTCGGTGATGTGTTATAAAGAACAAATAATCGTATTACACTATGCTCTTTTACATCTACTGACAAACTTAAAGCATTTGAGTCAATCTCTTTGACCATGTGAATGACCGGAGAATCATCCGAAAAAGGTTCCATCTCAATCATTCTGAGCTGGCCCCGAGTATTAACAAACCATACCCAGAATTTATCAGTATCAAATGTCCCATCAAGTTTCAAAGCAGGAGATAATACGAATTGTACAGGAGCAAAATCGGTAATCTTTTCAAGATCACCTTCATACTCCTTGAGATAAAATGTGCCCCCGCTTATAGATAAAGACCATAAGGAGCTTTTGACGATAATACTTTGCGGGTATTCGTCTGAGCCTATTCCCTCAAAAGGGAACTCAATATTCGGGGTTACTGGTATACTCATTATGGCAGCAATGTATAGGTATAGGTTATTGATACTGTCGTTGAATCATCAATAGGACTAAATACAAATATTCCATTTGTCCCATTTAAATACGTGAACTTATCCTGAGGTAAAATAGTATATAAAGAATGTGTCCCTGACCCAGCCGTCAAAATATCAATATATGAACTATCGGCAGCAGAAGGGAAATCCCCTGCAAGTCTCATGGCTGTGCTATCCATATTCACGGCATAATAGATTGTGCCATTTGCTAACAATGGAGACGGTATAGTTCCACTACTACTTAAGATAAAAGGGGTACCGGTACTTACATCAGCACCTACAGTCAAAACATCATTTGCCGTGTTCACCGTGAAACTATTATATAAAATAGAGGAAGAACGATCAAATATAGTACCATCATAGGTTATTTTTGATGCTAAATAGTAACGGTCTAAATCCCTGAAGTTTGGATTCGAAGTCTCATCGATAACATAACTATACCCACTGGCATCAGTAATAGTATGTACTACCGTATTGGAATGTGCTTCACAATAATAAGTGCGTCCTGTGAAATCAAAAGTCTGTAAATTATCCTTCTGAATCATGGGCCCATAAGTGAAAGTGAACTGGTCACCATCAACAAACTGCTGATTATAGGCTGTTGCGGCTTTATTATCAAAATGAATAGATAAATCGTCCTGAACAGGAACATATCCTGTCTTTGTTATAGGCATAGAAGCTGTCGTATCAATTGTCCAGGAAGACCCATCCCATCCGAATACTGTGGCACCTAGCTGTGCCGCAAATGCTGCGCCTAACCAATACATTGACCAGAAAATTGTGTTTATATTACCATTTGTACTATCGGTTATAGGAGCGAGATTCCTTACCATGGAATACAAATAAGGCTTATTAGCATCATTATAATCTTCCGAGCTCCATAAACCATCATAATCCGTATAATAGAATCCGGAACCTACAGTATAGAAGTCATAATAAAGGTCATTGCTCTTTCTTACAAAAGTAAAGAAATGATCCTTTGTAAGTTGAACTTCCGCTATTATTCCATAAGAATCAGTGGTCTGACCATTGAAATAATTCTCTTGATTGACAACATTACCAGTACCTTTTCCGGTAGTTTCAACATTATCAAGATATATGTAATTCTGACGCCTTGTAACAACCTGTGTGGTGTCTTTCCTTAAACAACCTGCAAGAGTAGTGTTCCTCACAATACACCATTCAGCTCCACCAGGCTTGTCATCCATTACCCAGGAATTCTGATAATTAGCATAACTCGCAGCATTATAAATCCCTGAACGATATATTCTACCTCCATAGGCGTCCAACTGACCGGGCCAGATAGAAGCCTCATTAGCAGACATATCCTGAAGTTCCTCACCTCCACCACTGATATATTGTGTAGCATCTCCGGAAGTTAAATCTATCTTCGATAAACCTGTAGAATGTCCGGACCATAAATACTCGGTAGAAGAATCATAAGCCAAATCCTTGATATTCGAATCAATTATAGATGTCGGAGATATTATTGAAGGAGATGTGGTCGGAGATGCTGTATCATATTCAAAAAGTCCCTGGTTAGTTCCTATGTACAATTTTGTACCTACAGGACCCACCATTTTATTAACTTCTGTAGAACTATTACCAAAATCACAAAGGGCAATGGAGGTTTCTACACTATTAAATTTCCATCGGCACATATTCATTGAAGAATTTACTCTGCTCTCTTGTACCGTATATAAATAATCCTCAACTTTCGCTTGTGCCCGTATTAAAAATTGACTGGGATATGAATAATAACTTGTAGAAACTCCTGCTGAGCCACCTTCTCCTGTATCATAAATGGAATTTAATGCCTGTGGCTGAGCTTTTCCTGAAGCATCAATAGCCATAGGAAGCTGATATATCAATGTATTTGTCCTATAGGCACTGTATCGAAGATTGTATTCCCCGGTCATTTGACGAGTAATAGTATGTGTGCCAGAGCCACCATCCGTTAAATCAATAGCAGCTCCATCATACGTTTCTGATACCTGAATAACCGATGAATCCACCTTTATCACATGGTAATCCGTATCAACAATAAGAGGGTCAGGGAGTACATCAGTCGTTGTGAATCTGACAATATCTCTGCTGCCTGCAGGGTCACCTACATAATCCTGTGTAACCCCTATTCTATCTGTAGAAGCTGTAACATCAGAAGGAGAAAAATCTTCATCGATGATATCAGAAGCATCTCCGGTCTTTGTTATAGTAGCTCTCAGTATAATGCTTGTCGTATTAGTAGGAGTGCCATCAGTGCTCATTATACCCTGAGAATCCGCAATAGTAGGATCACTATAAATAGCATTATTCCCGGCAGGATGTACAAAAACTCTTGATACAGCAGGGCCCAAATCATCTATTGGGGAATATCCATTGACATAATACATCCAATATCCTGCACCTGCAGGACGTGGTGTAGCTTCTTGGCCATAAAAATTACCATAGACAGTAGCTCCTATAGGTCCTGCTAAAGTAGATGTAGAAAAAGATTTCCCCCATACTCTAGCTTTTGATGTGCCGTAATTACTACCAAAAGGGCATGTCCCTGAACTCGAATAC
>Ga0307375_10002860_pt1 | contig 17353 bp, 20 predicted proteins | sample TR1MG_FD_202531 | JGI IMG/M metagenome (GOLD analysis project Ga0307375, IMG submission 202531) | Soil microbial communities from Risofladan, Vaasa, Finland - TR-1 | ecosystem: Environmental > Terrestrial > Soil > Coastal area > Acid sulfate soil | place: Finland: Risofladan, Vaasa | collected... | reverse complement strand
CTAACCAGACGGCTACCAAATATACACTACGCTCTACGCTCAAGCCATGGTTTCCTCAACCACGGACAGTGCGATAATCAGCACCGAGGTATGTCATGGCGCGCCGTGAACGACCGCACTGGGGAATACGCCGGGACGACCACTTCTGGCCGACCACGGCCTGTCCACTCCCTCGCCTATTCATGCCGTCTAGGTCCGCAGTCCGGTTGATACCAGCCGCCTGGTCCCTCCAACCAATCTGCAGGCCATCCCGGATTATGTCAGGTGCCCGGGCTCCCGCATCGCCGTTGATGCACTCCCAGCACCGAGCCACGAAGCGATGCGAGAGAAGATTTTGCCATCTGACAGTCGCGGGAACATAATCGCCACGTAAAATTCCATTTATAGCGACGATAATGGCACGCAAGCGCGAAGAGGGCATTTTCGAGTTGCTCGCGCAGCTCCCTTGGTGGATTAGCGTCATTGTCGCGGGGCTCGTATATGCCTTCCTTGCATGGATGCTCCCTACCCTCGCCGGGCAAAGTGTTTTCCTGAAGGGCCCGGTACAAGGGCTTTCGACCAACGCCTGGCTTTTCGCCGCCCTCTTTCTGCTTCCAATCCCGTTTTCTCTCTTGAATTCACTTGGCAGCGGTAAGTCGCCCAGGCGGTCGACCTCGCGGCGAAAGAACGAGGGCGTCTTCGACATGCTCGCGACGCTGCCGTGGTGGGTGAGCGTTGTTGTCGCCAGCATTGCGTACATTGTCTTTCAATGGGTATTTCCTGCGCTTGCCGGCCAGTCGTTCCTCTTCAAGGCGATGGCCCAAGCCGTTCAGACCAACTCCCTCCTCTTCGCCTGCCTTTTTCTGATTCCAGCGCCAGTCGCTTACTTCAACGCTACGCGCCGGCGCAGGCTGCTCGATTCGCAAACGGGCATTGAGAGCATCCGGGCGATGACCTGGCAGGACTTTGAGCTCCTGGTCGGCGAGGCCTTTCGCCGCCAGGGCTACGGCGTCGAGGAGCGCGGCGGAAGTGCGCCGGATGGTGGCGTGGACTTGGTGCTGCGCAAGGACGGTAAGACGACGGTGGCGCAGTGCAAGCGCTGGCGGGACGCTCAGGTGGGTGTTCAGCCTGTGCGCGAGCTTTTCGGGGTTATGCATGCCGCGGGGGCGCACGCGGCGATATTTGTCAGCAGTGGCACGTACACGGCTGACGCCGTGGAGTTCGCCCGGGGACAGCCGATTCGGTTGATTGCTGGCGATGAACTCGCGGGAATGGTCGCGGCTGTCCAGCAAGAACGACAAACTCGATACGACCAGGCGCAGGTCCCACGACCAGCGGACGTCCAGCCAGCGGGCATTCAAAGCTGTCCTGTCTGCGGAAGCGCGATGGTGAGGCGGGTCGCGAAACGCGGGCGCAACGCCGGTGATGCCTTCTGGGGGTGTTCCCGGTATCCGGCGTGCAGAGGGACGCGGCCGGCTTGAGGTCGTGACCCGTTGATTGGCTAGATGTCCGGAATTGTACCGTCTTCCGCGCGCCGGCCTTTCGGGCACCAGCCACCCACTGGGATTCCGAGCGCGATTGCCGCGTCGAGGGCAGCGCGGTCAACCCCGGTCTGGCCGCCACTAACGATTTTCGCGATTGCCATAGTGCATCCGGGACTAAATCAAGGTCGCTCATTGGTGTCGCAGTATGTGGTCTAGAGCTGCCAGGACCTCCGGCCCCTCGTCAAATACCCACTCGGCCGCCTGAGGTTCAACGGTAACACCATGCGCTGCGCGATTCCCAAGATAGATGAGTTCCTTTAGAGCGGAACTAACCTTCAACGGAAGTAGCTCTCGTCGCCCAAGTTCGCGAAGCATCGCGGAAATTCTCGTGGAAGGCTCAAGCCCCTTGAGCATTGCAAGGTCTCGCAACCTCCTCTCGATTTCGATACGAAACCCAACTAGGGCGAGGTTTGGGTCAGTTCCCGCTACGTTCCTGAGTGATTCAACAACTGCCTCGGGCGCGTTCATGACCTCGGCCGCTAGGTTCGTTTCCCCCGTTGCCTCCAGCCTTAAAGCGGGAACGCGCCCTTCAAATTCCATCGCATCTGTCACCGGCTGAATCGCAGCATCTGCGCGAAGCAGTTCCCGTGTTGCCTTCTCCATGTCTTGCAACTGAATCTTAAATCCGCCCGGTAATTCGACAGATTTTATGATGGGCGCCAGCCACGGGATAACGGCGAGGACCAGAAGAACTAGCGTAACGAAGTCAATTGCGACGTTCGGAAAGATGAGATGCCCCAACGCTAGTAGTAGCGCCGTTGCGGTGACAATGACGCGCAGCTTCTTGCTCGGCATACCGACGCCGTCTTGCTCTCTTTGTACCATGCTCTCCATAACTGCCCCGCGCCTATGTTCGCGCCCAGTCTAACCCCTGCGGAGCTTTATTGCGTTCGCGTCAATGTCTTCTTAAACAGCCCACTTCGCCAGATAGGACCAAGTTGCTCTCTCGGCACATTCTCCAAGAACGCGTCCATCACGGTTTTCACTTCCTTCGCTATTTCGACAAAGCGCCACGGTTTCGTTTCCGATGTCACCTTCAGACGTGCATATGTCAGGTGAACTACTTCTTTTCCAGCGCGGCGCTTGGCTTGCGCAAGTGTCTTGGATAGCGCGGGCCGAATGTTCGTCCATCCTTCAGGGCTAGAAAAGAAATCTTCCGCAATCACGTCGTCCTGTTGTGGCTTATCGGCATAAAGGAAATCCATAATTGCCCGAACGTGAATTACGAACGATTCAAGTAGCGCATTGGCGATTGGACCTTGCCCGGCGATTCCTGACTCGAGTCCATCTACCAAAACGGAAAACATCCATACTTCGTAGTAGAGATGTTCAGACGATTCGAGCAGCTGTTCAAGCGTGCGTGTCGGTCTCGCCATGTTAGTCTAGGCCTATCGTTTTAGCCGCGGCATCGCGGTGCGATTCACATCGCATTTCGCTTCCTCCGCCCAAGATGTTGTTTAATATCGGACCAATCGCTTGGCGGGTCCGCGAAACGGTAGGCGGTTACGGCTATAGGTTAAGCACCAAGCGTGCGTCTGTCTACAGGATGTGCGAACTCGTGCGGCACGCGGGACGGACCCGCACGTGTGTCCGCTTTCCAGCGATACTTCCAACCTGTCCCGTTTCCACTTCTTGCCGCAGGTGGTTGCACTGGGCTCAAACAAGCAACTTCAGGTGTAGAGACATAGCGGTCAGAGAAAACCCCAACAGAGTAACCGCCTCGTCCTGTTAGTCAGCAACTAGTGCACTCTATACCACGGAGGCTGAATCACATATACGGGAAGGCGATTTGTCGGTTTTGAGAAGGACAAGGGCTACTTCGAAATCGCGTCCCGCCGAGTTGCCGAGGCGCAGCGGAACGGTTCATCCGAAACCTGAAGTTGGTAGCGCGGCGCTACGCGCTCGGTTGGGCAGGCAACGGGTTCACCTTGAACCGGGTCTCCCTCGTCTCCCCCTTTGAAAAAGCACGGACGTAAACCAACTCGTTCGTATCGACATCGAAATGGACTTCTGCTGGAAGCATGTCCTCAGCTGTTTCTTTGTTGGCCGCATAAGCCGCAGCGAACTTTTCGCGCAACTGGGTGTGAAGTTCCACGGTCATGAACCCAAGCGATTGCTGGTCCTGCCCGCTAGTGTCATGGAGTCCAATCAAGAGGATTAGCAGCTTTGTAAGCATGGGGTACCCGCCCACGTCGAGGTTCTGGGACACTTTCTTTTGCAAATGCAAAAATAGGCGCTTCTGGATTTCCAGAATGGCTCTTGATGGTTGCTCTTTCGAGATGGGGTCGACGGTCATCCATAAGGTGAGGGCAATCCACCGAACCTCGTTATCATGCCCTTCCGCCCTTGCGAGTTTCTCCAAAAACTCGTAAATGCCGTAGGCAACTGCGCCGTAAATAGAAGGGTCGTGAAGCGGCTTATAAGCGGATGCATTAAGAGAGTATTCAGGCAGCTGGTTGTCATGTTCAATCACCGCAATAACAATATCGTAAAGCACAAATGAAATTTTCCTCAGCACCGCGTATGCCTGCGACCCATGCACTTCATTTGTGGAGAGATTTTTTAGTGAAATAGCCTTCGCCATCGCCACCATCGCAAAGTTGGTAATCGCCGATAAGAGAGCCACGGGAGACCCATAATGGGGGCCAGTCTCGAAATAGGCGCCAACTGCCATTTTCAGAGCGCGCCCATACTTCTCTATTACATTCGGAGTCGTGTATTCGTCGCCCACTCCATCCCAGGCATTCAGCGGTCGGTAAGCACTGGATACAAGTCTGTAGTTTCCAAAGACAGTCCGAGTAAACCATTTGAAATGGCCCAGTCCGTACAATTCTTCTTCTTTGTGCAGCATTGAATTCTCGCTTAGCAGCGCCTGCCGAACCACCTGTTCCACAAAGGAATAACCCACCTGGTTATCGGTGGGCCCCTGCCCGAGAAATTCCAAAAACCTGGCAGCACCCATAGGCGCGGCTTCAACCATGGCTCTGGCAAAGCGTTCGTCTGAAAACAGGTCCAGTAATGGCGCGGCGTAGCCCGAGATAGACTTCGCAATGCGCTCCCTGTCCGCGGCGTGGTTAGCCTGGCCCATCTCCCGGTCGAAGCGCTTGGCCGCATCCACTATTGCGTAGGCAGCGTGGCTTACTTCCGCAGCTAGGAGTCGAAGCTCATGTTCGTCACCGCTGCTTATCGTTCTGGAACAGGCGTAGAAATAGGGCTTGAAGCTGCGTTTGGTAAAGCTGGCCGGCCGCGCGTAAATAAAGCCGAGCAGCGAAACGCCCGACACGACCAATAGCCCGGCGAGAACCTCCCAGAATATAGGGAAGCCGACCACCGGAATCACATAGCCAAGAACGCTTGGAATCATCGCGGCACCGACGACGCAGAAGAACGCAAGAACGAATAATCCAAGGGCAACCCATTTCATCGTCGGCCGGACGGCCAGGCGAAACCTGGATGTGGGCGTGGCAAGCTGAAAGAATGCAAACAGGAGCGCAATCGAGGCGATTGCCTCCCCGATTGAAAAATACGCTATCCCCGGCTGAAGCGGATTGTAGTGGCACCACCCGAATGCCTTGATGCCAAGGCAGTAAACCCATTCGTCGGACACTGGCGGGCTACCTTAGTTGTTGCACTCCGCGCGGCACATCCGGCAATCGGGGACGAGCCCTTGAGTCGCCCGAGCCGCAGAGGGAATCTACGCCTGCTCGCGCAATAAGCCAAGGAGCCGCACTATGAGGCTAGGCATTACCTGTCGCATTGCGGGTGAGCCACGAATACGAAAACTGAATTTTCAACGAAAACTGCCTGACGGGCATGTCCCGCCTGCCGGACGGCTGCGTGGACATGATTCTATGCGATTTGCCGTATGGAACGACAGCGTGCTCGTGGGACTCGGTGATTCCCTTTGAACCCCTCTGGAACCAATACCGGCGCCTGTTGAGCCCTATCGGGGCGGTTGTTCTAACCGCCAGCCAACCTTTCAGCGCTGCGCTGGTTATGAGCAATGCAAGGTGGTTCAAATATGCGTGGGTCTGGGAAAAGACTCGTGCAACCGGGCACGTGCACGTAAAAAGCAAACCGATGAAAAAGCACGAGGACGTGCTGGTGTTTTCTCCAGACACCAAGGTTCATGCCTGCCAGAGCAAGACGCACATGACCTACAATCCGCAGGGCCTGATGCGTAAGCCCGTGCCGACAATCAGGAAGGCGGGCGGGGCGTCGCACATGGTCATGAGGCCGCGCAAGTCTCACCACGATACGCTGCAGGTGTTCGAGGGCTATCCAACGTCCATTTTGAAGTTTGCCAGCGAAGGAACAACGAGCCACCCTACCAAGAAACCGCGAGCACTGTTCGAGTACCTGATTAGAATCTACACCAATCCCGGCGACCTAGTGCTCGACAATTGCATGGGCTCCGGCACGACCGCCGTTGCCTGCATCAACACCGGCCGAAAGTTCGTCGGTTTTGAGACGGACAAAGACTACTTCGAAGCCGCGTCCCGCCGGATTGGCGGGGCGCGTTGAATCGCCTCATCCGAAATCTGAGACAGCCTGCAAAATCGCGGCGATGCCCGCACATACAGCCGCCGCAGCGCTCCACTTACTTTGGCGGCACATGGATTCCCCTAGTGCGGTGAGCTCCGGGCTGTACCCGTGGCCGGCGTATTGGCTCCCGATTACGCCACCAGCTAGCAGTTGGCCCTGGAGCGTCCCAGCTCTGGCCACGTGGATTGAAAAACTCTCGGGTGTCTTGATTCTTGCACTAACGAACCAAAGTATTGCTGCCGCAATCGCAAAAACTGCTGATGCACACTTAATCACCGGCATTATCGTTGCCCCCTTTCGATTGAGCAGTTTTAGGTTTACGAGCACCTAGCCCGTCCACGATTACAGTCGGCTGCGCTTCAGTTTTGTCCACGTTAGTAGTGGCAACCAGATTACGCACCAGCGGTTCGTCGCGGCCGATAACGTATTGCTGGCAGTGTTTTGTGACATTTAGGTTGATGCCGCGCACGTAATCGCGAGGGAAGTCCAGGTGCCGAAACACATCCCTTTTGTCCTGTATGAGCAAGCAGGATTTCTGGCTCAATGGCACGAACTTGACGGCCCCCTGGGTTCCAATGCCAAAACCGTAAAAGTTCGGCTTATATCCCGGCGGCGGTAAGAGGCAAATGGGCTTGTCGGTGGTAACGAACGAAGTCTTCGGGTCGCTAGGGTGAAGGACCAGCCAGTCCATCTGACGGAAAATGTGCGCCATCTTAGGCCCTTGCTGGACCATGTGGCGCAAGACTTGGTTGCGGTGAACCTCGATTCTGTAATCATCAGCCTGGACGAAATCCACCATACCCTTGATTTCCGCTTCAGTAACTTGTTTCCCCGTATCGGCGGCATACCGTTCCATTTCACGCTTAGCACGCTCCTCGTTCGCAAAGGAAAGCCTACTCATCGCGCGCAGCGTGCCGTCATAGATTGCGTTTACCCTGTCTTCGAACTCAGGCACTCTGACAAACAGGAATCCAATAAAATGCGCGAGAGCGTTGCGTTCTTCTGCTGTTAGCGTACCTCCGTTGTCTAGCTTTTCAATGACGGGCTTCGCCGCCGACTCAAGCTCCGAAAGAATGCCTTCAATTTCCAGGTTCCGGTTGCCCTCGGCATCCACAATGGCGTAGTAGTAGCGTCTCACGGCCGTGTCCCTCGGTTGCTGGACACGATACTCGTGCCGCTCGCGGTCGAATACGCAGAGCACGCCGTCGCGGCAAAAGCCGTCAAGGTAGAAGGCGGGCAGGTAATGGTGGCGCTTGGGGGCGTTCATGGTTGTCCGTTCTACCTAGGATACGGCCAATCAATGGTACCAAGCGAATTGGCTCCGTTAGCCGCTCACGACGAAATCTACGCGCGCTCGCGCAATAAGCCAAGAGGCCACGCAATAGCCGGCATGGTCACCGCTCTCGCCACCGACGCCGCCAAGCTTTGGGACGGATATCCGCTCATTGACACCAATTTAAGCCCATTCCTAGCCCACCCTCGCGGTGGGCTGCTTTTTTGGCGGTGGCAAATGCTCGCCGGCGCGTGCTACTACACCGCGCGGGGCCCCCTCTCCACTGTGTGCAATTGGAAACCGGCTTAGGGCTATTATTCGTACTATTGGCATTCAGTGGATTCGTAGGCCAAGAGGACTTCATCCAGGGGGGCGCGATGGCGAAGGGCCCAAAAGACCTAATTAGTGATGACCGACGTGAGCGCACAAAAGCGCTCGCCCCCTTTGTTCAGTCGCCCAAGGGGACTGCTGAGTACGAGCGAGAACAAGCGCTTATGAATCAGCTTTGGAAGACCCCTAAGGCACGCGAGCACATCAAGGAAATGCAGCGGAAGGCTGTAGCCACTATTAAGGCTCAACATGATTCCGGCGCAGGCTATCCGTCTGACGTGGCATTGCGCGAATTGCAGATGGAATACAACAATCGGTTAATGAAGTTTGGCGTTTCTGTCCGCATAGGATATGCAATGATAATACGGACGCGATTCCATAGGCCGTTTTTGGAAGCCGCTGGTGGAACCCGACAGGCCTCGCGCCATTTTTCTATGATTGCCGCGTCGATATATGGGCGCATCATGATTCGCCACTGGTGGCCGCCTGGAAGAGCGCCGTATGTGTATCCAGTCGTCCAAAGCTAGGGCGAGGCCACGCTGAAAGCGCCCGCCCGTTCCGGGCGCGCCGGTATTGGTAACTTGGGTCGAGTATTTTTCATTATATGCGTTGTATTCGCTGCACCGACCGTCTGGCGTAACTCGTGCCATCGCGGTATTGTGTTTAGTTCCACAGCAGACATCAGACGGCCTGCCGCTACCGATGTTAGTCACGTACATTCTTGGCAAGTGTCCTGGGTGCGGAACAGAGGAAGCATTCGGAAATGTGGAGGTGCACTCAACGTACGTCCTGCGCGGGTGCAAGAAGTGCCGGTATCGTCAACACATTCCGTTGCCCCCGATTAGAAAAGCTGTTCTCTACCTCGACCAGTTTTTCTTCAGCCACGCGTTCCGCGGTGGTGAACCACGATTTCTCAAAGCTGCGCATCGTATCAAACGAGCTACCGCGCTACAGCTGCTCACAGTGCCGTATTCCAGTGTTCACGAGGATGAAACGCACCAGTGGGAGCAGCGAGATGAGCTATTTAAGTTCGTCAAAGCTACGAGTCGGGGCCAGGAATTTGAGCCCGCGTACGACGTAGACAAAACGCAGCTATTGAAAGCCTTTCAAGCCTGGCGCAAGGGAGCCGCATCCCTATACGCTCTGGAGGCCGGAGACGCCTTACCTCGCGACCTGCATGACTGGGACAGCTACCTTCGCATCGAGGTCGGCAAGTACATGGGCGATATTGAGCTCATCCGGGACCTAAAGGCGCAGTCGGCCAAATGGCTTGTGGACCAGCTCGATGGCTGGCGAAAGTCCACAACATCCTTCGAAGAGAATCTCAAAGCCGAGTTCGCTGTTGCGGCCAAAATGTATTTCGACGCGTATCTCAAGTACATGGTTCGGGTCGGGAGTGGGGACTTCGCCGCACTCCTCGATTCGCCTATCGTCTCCCAAGTTGTGCAGGCCATGTTGCTTCGCTTGCCCAAGGACGCGCCTCCACTTGAGAACCTTAAGACGTGCGCCCAATTCTTCGCCTCCGACCACTTCAGACAGACGCCTTACCAGAACCTGTCGGCCCGGATGTTCGCGACGCTAAAGGAAATGGTAAAGGCGGGAGCCTATACTAACAAGACAAAGGCTTTGCAAAAGCTTGCTGGCGTCGCATACGACGTGAAGCACATCGCAACCTACGCGCCATACTGTGATGGCTTTGTCATGGACCAGCCCATGGCGCAGCTAATTTCACATCCGCGTATCGCACTTCAGAACAACTACAACGTGAAGGTATTCAGTCTCAACAACTGGGATGAGTTGTTCAAGTGGCTGGATGAACTGGAGGCGGGCATGAGCGAGGAGCACAGGGCCGGGCTGAAGGCGGCTTATCCGCACCATCGGACTTAAAGCACTACACCTGCGCGCCGTTCCATCCAATACCACAGACGACTCCCACGTCGATGAAAAGCCGCGAGTTCAGGAGTTGGCGGGGCGCCCGCTCGGAAAGTAACGAGCTGACAATCAAACGAGCCGACAGAACATCCTCGGCGACGCCAAGCTTCGCCATATTGCTGCATGTTGATACGCGACCGCCCGCTTTGAGCCGCTTACCCTCGGGGCGCACTAGCGAAGCAACTCGAGGCATCGCCGTAGCGCGCTCCTTCTCGTCTAGGTGCATCCACATCGCTGTAATCATCACGAGGTCAAACCTTCGCCCCTCAGCAAGGCTTGCGAGTTCAGGCAAAGAATCGTCGACCCACTCGATAGATGCCGCTCGGTGAAGGGCAATAGCTGGATTGCTAAGCTCAGCAGTGGGCTCCACTGCGACTACTTGGTGGCCAGCATCCGCGAACCAGGCAGCATCGGCTCCTGTGGTAGGTTGCGACCCTGAGCGGGCCTTCCTACGAGAATGTTAGTGCTTCTGTCCTACGACGCAAAGCTCCCAGTGTGCAAAAGGGAAAACGTCATTCAGCGTTCACCGTGACCGGCGCACGCCGCGTTTGGGCGCGTCCGGCTCCGCCGTGTTGTTACCCGGCAAATCGCGCTCTGGCAGGATGGCTGCAAGGTCGTTTTCCACATCCACTCCATAGGCGGCAGCCAAACGCGCGATGTGTATGCCAAACACGCCGCGCATTTCCCCTAGAGCGCTGTTGAAGGTCCAATTTGCGTAATGCCCAGTATCAGCGCCGAAATGGATGATGCGCCCTTCGTCCGCCTGAACAGTATTTAGAAACTTTCGGCACGCTGCACGCATTGCTCTTAAGGATGCTGTCAAATCGGCCTTCTCATCAAGCTTTTCGATTTCGGCGATTAAGAATCCGCGAATCTGCAGCACAGATTCAACGCAATGAGCGGGCATTTCAAGCTCGCTTGGAGAGTAAAGGACGCGACGGTCTTCGAGAAATGTGATTACGCGCCTGACAATTGACCTGTCCGTCTCCGAGGGCTTCCAAGACGCGCCGAAAAATGGGGTGCTAATACCGGTCAGACGAGAAGCGATATCCTTGAAATTCATGCCGCGGTTCCTTCGGAGAACTCGTCTATGAGCTGCTGGATGCACCGACGCCGATAGGTTTCAAAGCGCTCCTTGTCGTAGACGTTGAGATTCGGCCCGACTCCCGCCAATAGCGACCGCAACTCTTGCAAAAGTCGGTCCTGCGTTTCAAGAAATGTTCTTCCGTGAAGGTAATTAAAGACCGAGAAACGAGCCATTTGCTCATCATAGACATGCTGATATGAGGTCGTGTGTTTGACCTTACTGCGTACCTCTCTCAGATACCGCTCGGTGTCCTCTGCCTGATTCAGAAATCGCTTCGTTAGCGCGTCAGGGTTCCAAGCCGTCATGTGTGTGCCATTTAACAGATTAAGGCGAGGGACGCGCAGCTTGCGGCGCGTCCCATTTGAACGCGGACAATCACGACTACTACAACAATTTGTGGAATACGTCGGGGTAGCCGTAGTTAACGACCCCGCGATTGCCAGGATTACCGGGACTGCCCGGATTGCCCGGATTGCCCGGATTTCCAATATTTCCGAAGCTTCCGAGGTGTTTGTCGACGACCATGCACTCATGTAGTTCGCCAACATATGCGCCGGACAGCTTGTGGACATGTGTGCCGCTAATTTGGCCGATAGCACTGCCATTCATTGCGTGGATGTACTTGCCGCGTATAAAACCGACGGCGCTCCCACGAGCGTTATAGATGTAGTCAGTCATGCTCACTTCTCCGGCCGTTGCCTTGTGACCCTGCTGCTTGCCCAACTGCGCGCCTGGATATCCAATGGCCACTATAACCCAAGCACTAAGCGCGCGCAGTCTGCCCGGTGCGCTGGCCGGCGCTTGCAGGGCTGTGGAAGCAACTTTGGCTGCCTTTGGGCAATTCCCTGCACCTGTCCGGTGTCCGCTCCTTGCCCAGAGCAGTTGATATTGATTCACAGCCACGACAGCCGGTTCTGGCCGGGTGCTGCCGCTACAAACCGCCAATTGCGTAGTCTATCTACTGCGGGTTACCTGGCGATAGCGGGCACAATCGGGATAGGGGAGGACAGTAATCTGTCCTTCCCCTCCCACACCACCGGGCATGCGGGTCCGCACCAGGCGGTTCAAGCAGTTGAGGTTATGAGAGTCGAGGTACACCGAGCCGGTCGAAGTACGCAATGGTCAAGGTGTGATGGACCATCAGTTTGCTGACGTGCCACCATCGGCGAATACGCTTTGCCGCTTGAGCCGCTGCATCCTGAGTAGCGCCGAGTCGGCGCAACTCCCGAAACACGGTCGGACCCCGTTTCCACTGTTTAAGCTGCAGCGCACGAAGGCGGTGTCGTATCCATTCGTCCAGCCTGCGGAAGATACCGGGCGTTTGTGCTAAGCAGAAGTATGCCTTCCACCCCAGCAGGTATCGCCGTAGCTCGTCCACAACCTGTTGAACGCTCCGTCCTCGGCTCCGGCAGGTTATCTGCCGGATGCGCGTTTTGAAGGTGTCCAAAGCCTTGCCAGCTACTCTCCGTTGAACTTCACGCTCTTTAACCCAGAGCGAGAAACCCAGGAACTTGCGGTCGATTGCTCGGCCCACGGCTGTCTTGGTCTCGTTCACCTTCAGGTGTATCCGGTCATAGAGCTTGCGCATGCCCTTCAGCACTCGCTCGCCCGCTCGTCGACTACGAACATACACATTGCAGTCGTCTGCGTAGCGCACGAACCGGTGGCCGCGCCGCTCCAGTTCCTTATCCACCTCATCCAACATCACATTCGCCAGAAGCGGCGACAGCGGCCCACCTTGCGGCGTGCCCTTGTCTCGCTCCGTGACCATGCCGCGCTCCAGAATTCCGGCTTGGAGGTATCGCCGGATTAGCCGCAACACGGCTTTGTCCGGAATCCGCCTCGACAGCCGATTCATCAGCACGTCATGGTTGACCCGGTCAAAGAATTTCTCCAAATCCACGTCCACTACAACGCGAAAGCCGTCCTGCACGTGCCGCTGCGCTTGTAGCACAGCGTCTTGCGCTCGACGGCCTGGGCGAAACCCGTAGCTGTGGTCGGAGAATGTCGGGTCAATCAACGGTTGAAGGATTTGCAACAGGGCTTGCTGAATCAGTCGGTCGGTGACCGTCGGAATCCCCAGCTCGCGCTGGCCCCCTCCGGGCTTTGGAATCTGCACACGACGTACCGGCTGTGGCCGGTAACGTCCCGCGCATAGTTCCTCCCGAATGCGAGGCCATGCGGTCTTGAGATGCTCGGCGGTCTCATCAATCGACAACCCATCCACCCCAGCGCTCCCCCGATTCGATTTCACCCGTTTCCAGGCCTGAACCAGGTTGCCTCTCGCCAGCGCCTGCAACAGCAGGCTATCCGGCCCCAAGCCTTCAGGTCCATGCCGTGCCGGCCGTGGTTCATCACGCGCAGCGGCTGGCTCGGCTTCACCTTGCCCTCCGATTGCGCGCCCCGGTTTCCCGAGCGTCTGATGCATTCCACTACCGAACGACACGATTGTTGGCTCTCCTACTTGTTTGGCCCTTCGCCCCAAATAGGCGGCTACTACGACCTTTGCTGACTCCTCGCGCCGGCTCGCGCCGTCGGCCTTTCAGCCGTAAAACGAGGTCTCCCCAGGTAAGAACGCAGTCCTTCTCCGCACAACCGCCGGATTTACAGCACCTCGCGTTGGTCATGAGAGCTTCGCGGTTTTCTGCCCACTCGCCCTGCTTGGCACTGCCTTGTATCCGATTCTTGTTCATCGGCTCGCGGATTCACTCTATGCTTCCTTCCCACGCTCGGTCGCCCTCGCGCAGTTGCACTTCATTTCACTCGCTATGACCAGCTCGCGGGAGGACTTTCACCTCCAAGACTGCGCCCATGCTGGGCGCACAGAAAAACCGCCAAGGTCTCCCCCGGCGGTCATTGAATTCAGCTACTACGTACCCTTTCTCTCTCGCGCATTCTTGCGCTGTATCTCGTCCCACACAAGCGCGGCCACCACCTGCGCCGGTGTCTCGCCTCGCTCAAGTGCGAGGGTCGCCAGCGCTAGCGCAGTACCCCGTGGTAGCCCCATCTCCGTCGCCTGCTTTATGGCCTCGCGCCCGCGGCGCGTGTCGCGTATCGCGGTCACCCTTGGCCCTCTTTTCTACGTTCGAATTCCTTATCAATCTCTGCGCGCACGGCTTCGAACAGCTCGCTTACAATGTCCCACGCGCTCTTCTCGAAATCTGCTGCCGTGATGATTCGGTACTGTGCCGCGACATAGTCCAGGACCGACTCGGCGTCACCTGCAGCTTTGGTCCAGCCTATTATCTTGCGAGCATGTCTTTGCTCTGCGGTTTCAACTTTGCTGGTGCCTTGTTGGCCGTTTTTTGACACTTCCTCTCCGTCTATTTTTAGTCCGAGTCGGGCTACTTCTGCCCACACCAGCTCTTCCGCAATTTCAGCTACCTTCGTCCTTCGTCTGAGCGCAAGCACCGCAAGCGCGGTCATTGCGCCGGGCGATAGTTCGATTTCTTTCACATTCACTGCATTCATTCAATGATGTCCTGTCATAGGCAACATTGCCTATCTCGTATAGCGCTTGCCACCATTCGCTGAACGCGACATCACCTCTCGCGGGGCTAGGCTTACCCGAATTGTTGCTCCTCAAGACCGTTTTGAGATTAGTGCGCACAAACCGCAGGCGAACAAATGCCCCCCAATATGGGGGGCCTTCGTTTTCACGCCGTCATTGTTAAGGCATCATCACACGTCGCACAGACTCTCCGACTTGAAAGAAAACCCGACCGCCGCAAAGCGGCCGGGTTGTGAATAAACATCGAAGAACGATGTCAAGAACGACCTGTTATTGCTGGCTACATCGCGAGGCATTTCTGGCTCGGTGTATGCCCGTGATTGTGTTGCGTGCTCTGCTGGGTACCACCCCAGCGGAGCCTTTTCGGCAACACAACGACGTCGGTAAGCCCGGCTGCCACGCCGGGCCACACCCTAGCCACCAGTATCAATCTGGCGACCAGTTTTCCACACCATTTGCGTCAAACAATTCTCGAAGCTCAGTGCGTCGCTCCACCGGGGTTGGGCCCGGCTCTCATCGCTAGCACCACGCATCAAATCCGATAATCCACGACTCGTTAGTGTCGCTTCAGCCTGGGTACCAACCAGGCTGCTTACCGGACCTGTTTCTTGTCTTAGATACAGGTTTGAATCCAATGTGCTTGCGCACATCTGGTAGCAGTATTGCGAGTGTATCTCGTCCACAAGCACATTACGCGCGGGCTCACCCAACGTATGGGCTTACCGCTCCTTAGCTCATCCCGCCCGGGGAAAGTAGGATAGCGAGGCAAGTAATGTGTGATTCTTGTGTGGTCTGATAATTCCAGCGGAGGACTATCCCGCCTAACACTCTGTGCTGCTCATCCCGCAAACATCGCGGGCCTTCCTCGAAAGCGCTTCGACTAGCGCTATTACAGCCTTAAGCTCTCATTGACCCCGACCAGCTTCCCAGGAGCTGCCCTGGTTCACCAATCAGGTGCCCCGTGTGGTCTAGGACGTTTCGCGACATTGCTGCCGCTCAAACCCATCCACACGATGCGGTTCTTACGAACCGCGGTAAAGCCTTGCTGTCAAGCAACCCCCCGCCCACTTTCACGCTTTCGGCGTGTGTCTATGAGCGGATAAGCGCTGGGACTCCAACCCAGTAAAACCTGTACCAGGACTGCCGGTCATTGCCTACCGGAATCCGTGTCGACATCGCAGCCGGCCAGTTCGCACGTTCAAACTGGACGCCACGGAATCACCAAAACGGTTTGGCTTTCCGCATTCAAAACTACAACGGAAAGTATTACCCGTCTTGGACTTCCTTGCACGCAGCGGGCACCCTTTTCAGATGCACTACGCGCAAACTCGAGCCGGACCGATGAGGTCCGAGGCATTCGCATCCGGGTCAACCGGACGCTTACCACGCTTATGGCTTTCGCCTTTCACGTGGAAGCCGTTCCCAGCTGGTGGCTGGGCAACCTGAAGGACTACCTCCAGGGCGGCCATACGAGGACTACCCGTATGACTATCGTAAGACGCAATGGTGTGATGCTGGCTTGGTGGGCCATCATCACTTCTACGGTTTGTGGAAGTGGCGGTGGCACGCCTTGTCAGTTCACAGCAACATTCCTTGCGGAATGTAATGGCCTAACGCTTAGTGTAGCGACATTGTCGCTGCCGCCAGTGTCGGCAGATACCCCGGACAATTGCAACCCCGCAGGGGTTCCGTCAGGGCATTGCCCGCACGCGGTGTTACGAGACTTTTTGGCGCTCTCTATACGGGATGTGTGGCGCGTTCGCTTACACATCTCGAAAGGAGCTCGAATGGCATTAGAACACTCGAAGGCCGCTCACGCGGCTGCGCCTTCACAAGCGCGCACGCTGCCAGAAGTCCGGGTGCCGCGGAACTTGACCGCTACGCTGCAGCTCATCCAGCTGTTCGTCATCTCCGCGCACACGTTCTGGATTGGGGGCACCGTTGTAATTGACCGTTGGGAGCTATTCCTGCGCAAAATGGCCGGCCGGTATAAGCTCGACCGCAGCGAGCGCATGCGCGTCTATGACCGTCAGCACGCTCGTGCTTCCGTCCACCTGGTTGCCCGGCCGTCCGCGGACGGCCGCAAGGTGCAGTGGATGCTCCTGTCGACGGAAGGCAAGGGCGGCCTACTCGACATGGAGGTCTCGCCCCTTGAGAAGCCGGGCAACGCCCGGCTCGCAGAAGGGCGTCTGACTTGGGGCGACTACGAGCTCGTCTATGCGTCGAAGAAATGGGTCGAGGCATACCGGGCCACCGCTCGGTCCGGCAAGACGAAAGAGCGGCGCGTCCTGCGCCGCGGCTCGACATGGACCTGGCGCATCACACAGGAAGCGGCCAGGGGTGTCAGCGCGGCCATCCTAGATGCTTGCGCCTCGATGGACCCGTTCACTGTCCGTAACGTGCTCGAGCACCAGGCGACCCGGCCTTTGTTTGCCGGTGTGCGCGAACAGGTCGTTCAGTTTGGGCAGCAGGCGCGCGAGGCGTGGCGGCCCCGGCATAACGACTGGCTGGTGCAGCAGAAGCCTGCTTTACGGGTCACGTATTGTGAAATCGACCGGCTGCTGAAGCCACACGCATTCAAGGACCTCTACATCATGACAAAGATAAAGGTCTACGACGATGTGCCGGTGATGGTGTACGAGCTGACGAAGACAGCCGTACGAACACCAGGCACGCCGGCCGAACGTGTTGAGCAAGCTCGTGACACTATCGCACCTACCGCTTGCGTACCATCCGCAACACTTTCGGAATGCAACGCTGCATCACCATCGGCAATGCTTCCCACCCTCCCAGGCGCACAGACGCCGGCGAGCGGTCCAGTCATGGGGTCGGATTGTGCTCGAGGCGCAGAAACGTTCGGCTCCCAGCTCACGCGCAATGCGGCACGCACTGCAAAAAGTGTTCCGGCAAGCGCTCCGGCGCTGCGCAGCCCGGCGCATCAAAATGATTCCAAGTGATGCACCACATTTTGCACCGGCTGACGCACCAGAACGCGCATCAGTAGGCGCACCAAGTTCCGCGGCGCCGACAGTGTCGTCGGCATGACCACGCCTAGGTCTTAGCGGCATCCTGCGCCGTACCCTGGCTCCGCCTGCGGCTACGCCGTTTTGTGGCCCCATCAAGGGCATCAACTTTCGCGCGAAGCAGCAACC
>Ga0307375_10002859_pt1 | contig 17353 bp, 17 predicted proteins | sample TR1MG_FD_202531 | JGI IMG/M metagenome (GOLD analysis project Ga0307375, IMG submission 202531) | Soil microbial communities from Risofladan, Vaasa, Finland - TR-1 | ecosystem: Environmental > Terrestrial > Soil > Coastal area > Acid sulfate soil | place: Finland: Risofladan, Vaasa | collected... | reverse complement strand
GCAACGCCGGCGCGGCGTGGACGCTGGTCGATTCCGTTCCGATGAACGCCGTGCGGTTCAACGGCCGGGACTTCGGCGTCGCCGTGGGGCCGCGCGGTCGGTTGGGACGCTGGGGCCGGTTCGTCGACCTGAACTGACCCCGCTCAGCGCTCGGGAACCGAGGTCACGCCCCCGGACAGGATGAACGCCATCACGTGCGCGCTCTCGGCGTCCAGCCGCTGCACCTGCGACGCCGGGAACACCACGAGGTTGCCGGCAAAGCCGTAGGATTGCGGGACGTACACGGTGACCGAATCGGCGACGCCGAACTTGTCCACCGTTTCCTGCGTGAGAAATCCGAACACGCGGGCGCCCGTGCCGCCGCCGAGCGTCACCAACACCGGCTTGTCGAAGCGGCGCTGCTCGCCCACGAACGCGTTCAGGAGATCGCGCGTGCTCGAGTAGAGCAGGCGCACGAACGGCAGCCGGTTGAACAGCGAATCGAGTCCGGCCAGCAACGCGCGGCTGGCAAACGTCTGCGCCGCGAAGCCGATGAGCGTGATCAGCGCGATCGAAACCAGGAACCCCACGCCGGGGATCGGCAGCGGAATCCAGCGGTCGATCGTCGTGAAGATCACGTAGCAGATGTAGACCGTGATGAACACGGGGGCGGTAACGATCAGCCCCTTGAAAAAATAGTTCAGGACTCGGGACATGGGCGGATGCGGAAGGAGACGGGCGGTCAGTGACGCGCGACGGGCCCCCACCAGAGCGGGAGCCCGTCACGAGCCTCTGGCGCTGTTGGAGCATACTGCACCCTGGAGGGAACCGAAAGCTCGGGCCCATGCCCCGCGCAGGCGCTGGACGTGTCGCGCCGTTGCGGTCAATTTGGGACACCGCGTGCGCCCGGCGTTCGTGACCTCAAGTGCCGTTGCGCGGTCGTTCACAGGGATTCCACAAGCGAGAGTGAGATGAAAAAGCTGTTCGGAACACTGGGCGCGTTCGTCGGCAGCACCGCTGGCTGGTACGCCGCGGTCAAACTCGGCTTCATGACCGCCTTCTTCGTGAGCACGATCGCCGGTGGCGTGGGCGCGTACTACGCCGTGAAGCTCGGCAAGAGTCTGGTCGAGTAGCCCACCTTGCAGCGCCCACGGGCGCTCGCGCGTTCTCCATGGGGCGGCCAGGCGCGCCGCCGCCCCTTCGCCACGGCCATCGCCGTCCGTTTTCCGCCGTCAGCCGCTCTCATCCGTGACCCCTCTCGACCTCTCCAGCGACGTGGCGCTCGTTGCCCTGTGCCTGCTCACCGCGAACGTGTTGCTGGGGCTGTTGCTGTCCATGCACTACAACCCGTGGAAGCACTGGCCCCACCGCCGCTTCAACTATTTCAAGCTCCACAACTGGAACGCCTACCTCGCGCTGGCGCTCGCGCTGCTCCACGCCGTGCTGCTGCTCGCGGTGAAGACGCCGGCGTTCCGGTTCCTCGATATCATCTACCCCGTGACCGGGCCCAAGCAGCCGTGGATCAACACCATCGGCGCCGGCTCGCTCTACGTGCTGCTGATGGTCGTGATCAGCTCGTACTACCGCGTACGGCTCGGCCGCGGCAACTGGAAGCTGCTGCACTACCTCGCGTACGTGGCTGCTGCCCTGTTCTTCGTGCACGGGATCCTCACCGACCCCACGCTCAAGGACCGGCCCATCGACTACCTGGATGGCGAGAAGGTGCTGGTGGAGGTCTGCGCCCTGCTCGTGCTCTCCCTGTCGCTCTACCGGCTGCGCTGGGGACTCCGGCGGCGGTCGGCCCAGCAGGTCAGGACCGCTCCGGCCCGGGCGGCGTGACGGGGCGCACTTCCACCGGGACCAGGATTCCCCAAGATTTCCCGTATGCTCCGATCGCTGTTCTTCGCGTTCGCCCTCGGCGCCGCCGCGTGCGGCTACCGCAGCAGCCCCAGCCAGCCACTCACGCCCGAAGTGAAATCGGTGGCCGTGGGCCCCGCCAACGCTGCCGTGGCGGTGGGCCAGACGGTGCAACTCATCGCTACGGCCTACGATGCGAACGGAAAGGTCGTGACCGGCCTGACCGTCACCTGGTCGTCAGCCGAACCCGGCATCGCCACGGTGGACAAGAACGGGATCACCCACGGCGTGACCGCCGGCCGGGCGCAGATCTCGGCGTCCGTGACCAGCGCCACCGGCACGCTCACCGTCCAGGTATCGCCGTAGACCGGCGCACCGCCTACAGCAGCCGCTTGGTGCGCTTGCGCCGCCGGCTCTTGGACGATTTTCGGTACGTCGCGCGCTGGGCGGTGTCGGCAATCGCGATCAGCGCCTGCTCGGCGGTGTGCCGCGACAGCTTCCACCGCACACCGGCGCGCTTGTCGCGCTGGATCTTCTCCAGCCGCTCGCGCAACGCGCGGTCGTCCTCCGGGCCACGCTCGCTCTGGGACGGTTCCCTGGTCATATTCGCTCGTGACTGACGTGACTGACTCATATCACTGGTCTGTGGCTCCGTCCAGTGACCAGGCCGCTTCGCCTATTTCGCCCGACCTACCCGATGACACCTCACACCCGCGCCGCTGATCCCGCCGCCCGTCCCGTATCACTGGACGAACAGTGGATGCCATTCACGGCCAACCGCGCCTTCAAACAGGCGCCGCGCCTGCTCGTGTCGGCCAAGGACATGCACTACGTGGCCGCCGACGGACGCCGCGTGCTCGACGGTACCGCCGGCCTCTGGTGCGTGAACGCCGGCCACGGCCGCGACTCCATCGTACGCGCCATCGCCGAGCAGGCGGCCACCCTGGATTACGCGCCGGGATTCCAGATGGGCCACCCGCTGGCCTTCGAACTCGCCGGCCGCGTCGCCGGGCTCACCCCTGACGATCTCGACCGCGTGTTCTTCACGAACTCCGGATCCGAAGCGGTTGATTCGGCGCTCAAGATCGCCCTCGCCTACTGGAAGGCCCGCGGCGAGCCCGAACGCGTGCGGTTCGTGGGGCGCCAGCGCGGCTACCACGGCGTGGGGTTCGGCGGCACGTCGGTGGGCGGCATCGACGCCAACCGCCGCCAGTTCGCCGGCCAGCTGCTGCCCAACGTGGACCATCTGCCGCACACCCACGACCTGGCGCACAACGCCTTCAGCCGCGGCCAGCCGGCGTGGGGCGCCCACCTGGCCGACGCGCTGGAGACGCTCATCGCCGAGCATGGCGCGCACACGATCGCCGCCGTGATCGTGGAACCGATGGCCGGATCCACGGGCGTGCTCATTCCGCCCGTGGGCTATCTGGAGCGGCTGCGCGATCTCTGTTCGCAACATGGCATCCTGCTCATCTTCGACGAGGTGATCACCGGCTTCGGGCGGTTGGGCGCCCCGTTCGGCGCTCAGTGCTTCGGCGTCACGCCCGACATGATCGCCATGGCCAAGGGCATCACCAACGCCGCCGTGCCCATGGGCGCGGTGGCGGCGCGCACGCACCTCTACGACACGATCGTGGACGCCGCGGCCGCGGGCATCGAACTGTTCCACGGCTATACGTACTCCGGGCATCCGCTGGCCTGCGCCGCCGGACTGGCCACGCTCGACCTGTACGCACGCGAGGGCCTGTTCGCGCGGGCCGCCGAGCTGGCGCCGTACTGGGCCGACGCCGTGCACCGGCTGGACGACGCGCCGCACGTGATCGACGTGCGCAACATCGGGCTCGTGGGGGCGGTGGAGCTGCAGCCGCGCCAGGGGACGCCGGGCGCGCGCGCCTTCGACGTGTTCCTCGATTGTCTCGAGCACGGCGTGCTCGTGCGCGTGGCCGGCGACACGATCGCGCTCTCCCCGCCCCTCATCGTGAGCACCGACCAGATCGACGAGATCGTCGCGGCCATGGCGCACGCGCTGGCCCGGGTGTCGTGAGCCTGACGCCGCCGGCCATCCGCGAGGCGCGGGCGTACCTGCGCCGCGTCGACCCCGTGATGGCGGGCGTGATCCGGCAGGTGGGCCCGTACCGGCCGAACCTGCGGCGCGGCCGGTCGCACTTTCACGATCTCGTGCGGTCCATCGTGTACCAGCAGCTGTCGGGCAAAGCGGCGGGCACCATCCACGGACGCGTGGTCGCGCTGTTTCCGCGCAAGCACGTGGACCCCGCGCGCCTGCTGCGGCTGAGCGACGAATCGCTGCGCGGCGCCGGACTGTCGCGACAGAAGGTGGCCTACCTGCGCGATCTCGCGGACAAGGTCCACACCGGCGCGGTGCCGCTGCACCGGGTGGGCCGCATGACCGACGACGCGATCATCGCGCACCTGGTGCAGGTGAAGGGGGTGGGCCGGTGGACGGCCCAGATGTTCCTGATGTTCCGCCTCGGCCGCCCCGACGTGCTCCCCGAACTCGACCTCGGCATTCAGAACGCCGTTCAGCGCGCGTACGGCCTGCGCCGCCGCGCCACCCCCGACGACGTGCGCCGCATCGGGGCGGCGTGGAGGCCGTACTGCTCCGTGGCCTGCTGGTATCTCTGGCGTTCGCTCGACTGACGCGGTTGGACCGCCGGCGCGGCCTGCGGTAGCTTCCCGTTCACATCCTTCCCGGAGCCCCGTTCCATGTCGGTCCTGCGCCACCACCGCGCCGGCGCCCTGGCGCTGGCGGTAATCGGTGCACTCGCCCTGCCGTCGTTCGCCGCTCCCCTCGGCGCGCAGCTCGCGCCCGCCGAGCAGCGCATCCACGACTTCGTACACCAGCAGCACGAGGCCGAGATCACGATGCTCGCCGACGCCGTGAACGTGAACAGCGGCACGATGAATTTTGCGGGTGTGCGCAAGGTTGGCGCCCTGTTCGCCGCGGCGCTGGATTCGCTGGGATTCGACACGCGGTGGGTGACGCTGCCCGATTCGGTGAACCGGGCCGGGCATCTGGTGGCCGTGCATGCCGGCACGCCCGGCGGCCCGCGCATTCTGCTCATCGGCCATCTCGACACGGTGTTCGAAGGCGAGGGCCAGGGGTTCGTGCGCGACGACACGCTCGCCAAAGGCGCGGGATCGAGCGACATGAAGGGCGGCGACGTGATCGTCGTGTACGCGCTCAAGGCGCTGCGCCACGTGGGCGCGCTCCGCGACGCCACGATTACCGTGGTCTTCAACGGCGACGAGGAGTCGCCCGGCCTCCCGCTCAGCGTGTCGCGCCGCGCGCTGCGCGAGGCCGCGCAGCACAGCGACGTCGCCCTGGCGTTCGAGGGCGGCAGCCAGTCGCTGGCCTCCGCGTCGCGGCGCGGCGCCAGTTCGTGGCTGCTCACGGTGAGCGCGCGTCAGTCGCACTCGGCCGGCGTGTTCAGCGCCGGCGTGGGCTACGGCGCCATCTACGAAGCGGCGCGCATTCTCGACGGCTTCCGCCGCGAACTGGCGGGCCCCAAGTACCTGACGTTCAATCCCGGCGTCATCCTCGGCGGCGCCACGGTGGACTACGATACCGCGCGCCTGTCGGGCACCGTGGCCGGCAAGACGAACATCGTCGCGCCCACGGCCGTGGTGCCCGGCGATCTGCGGTTCATCACCGAGGGGCAGAAGGACAGCACCCGCGCGCGGATGCGCGAGATCGTGGCCGAGCACCTGCCGGGCACGTCGGCCGAGATCACGTTCGAGGACGCGTACCCGGCCATGCCGATGACGCCCGGCGGCGAGCACCTGATCGCCGTCTACGATTCCGCCAGCCAGGCCCTTGGCTACGGCCCCGTGCACGCGCAGGATCCGAGCACGCGCGGCGCCGGCGACGTGTCGTTCGTCGCGCCCTACATCCCCGGCATGGATGGCTTGGGCGCGCTGGGGCGCGGCGCCCATACCCCCCGCGAGCAGGTCGATCTGAATTCGCTGATCATGCAGACCGAACGCGCGGCGGTGATGATGTACCGACTGCTCGATACGACGGAACAACGGTAGGACCGCAGGACCGTAGGACCGTAGACGGCGTGACGCAGTCATCGGTCCAACCGTCCTACCGTCCTACCGTCCTACCGTCCTACTGTAGTTGCGAAGGCGGCGGCCCCAGGAATCCCTTGGGCAATTCCGCCATCAGATCGCGGTGCGCGAACACCACGTCCGGGTGCCGCTGCAGCATCGTCAGGTAGTGCGACGCGAACATCGTGGTCGGCGGCACCGGCGTGAGCAGCGACCGCACCTGCACGAGCAGCGATCCCGTCACGTCGCTCGCCACGGGCACCCCTTCCCGCTCGGCGTCGTCCAGCGCTTCGTCAATCTGCACGATGAGCTGTGACGCCGGCCGCAGCCAGGCGAATTCGGGATCGTTGAGCACGGCCTGCAGGTATGCGTTGGCCGAGAGCCGCCCCCGCGTGCGCTCCAGCTCCACGCGCTCCATCTCGAGCAGCAGCCGGTGCACGCGCAGCAGTCCCTGGCGCGCGGATTTCAGTGTCTTGGTCGTGAGATCGCCGGCCGCGAGACCGGCATCATGCTTGTTGGCGTCCATCGTTCCTCCCTGATCGAAACCTAGGGAGAGGGGCAAGCCCCCGACGAAACGCGCGGCGCGGGCATCCGCGCCGCGTCAGCCGGCCGCGACCTCGAACAGCCCCGCCGCGCCCATGCCGCCGCCGATGCACATCGTCACCAAGCCCAGCCCGCCGCCGCGCGCCCGGAGTTCGTAGATGAGCTGCGTGGTGAGCTTCGATCCGGTGGCGCCCAGCGGATGCCCGAGCGCGATCGCGCCGCCGTTCACGTTCACCCGCGCCGGATCCATGCCCAGATCGCGCACCACCGCCACCACCTGCGACGCGAAGGCTTCGTTGAACTCGATCAGCTTCACGTCGTCGAGCGCGCGCCCGGCGCGCTCGAGCACCTTCGGCACCGCCTTCAACGGCCCGATGCCCATCACGTCGGGTTCCACGCCCGCCACCGCGTAGTTCACGAACCGGGCCAGCGGCGTGAGCCCCAGCGCCTTGGCGCGCGCGGCGCTCATCAGCAGCACCGCCGAGGCTCCGTCGGAATACGGACTCGCGTTGCCGGCCGTCACCGTCCCCCCCTTGGCCTTGAACGCCGGCCGCAGCTTGGCCAGCCCCTCGGCGGTCGTATCGGCGCGCGGCGTCTCGTCGCGCACGAATTCGGTGGTCGTCTCGGTCTTCTGCGCACCGTGCCAGGTGGCGGTGGTCACCGGCACGGGCACGATCTGGCCATCGAACGCCCCCGAGGCCTGCGCCCGGGCCGCTTTCTGCTGGCTGGCCAGCGCCCACGCGTCCTGCTCCTCGCGCGACACCTTCCACCGCTCGGCCACGCGCTCGGCCGTGAACCCCATGCCGATGTAGCTCTCCACCGCCTCGGGATCGAGGCGTGTGTGGTACCCCGACATGGGCACCTGGCTCATCATCTCGATGCCGCCGGCGAGCACGACCTCGGCCATGCCGCTGAGAATTTCCTGGGCGCCGAAGGCGATCGTCTGCAGCCCCGACGAGCAGAAGCGATTGATGGTGGCGCCCGGCACTTCCACCGGGAACCCCGCGCGGAGCAGCGATAGCCGCGCCACGTTGAGCCCCTGCGACGCCTCGGGCATGGCGCATCCCCAGAGCACGTCGTCGAGCATGGCCGGGTCCACCTTCACCCGCTCCACCGCGGCGCGCATCAGGCGCGACGACAGTTCGATGGGGTGCACGCCGGCCAGCGCGCCGTCCTTCTTTCCACGACCCACGGCGCTGCGTACCGCGGATACGATCACGACTTCAGTCACGAGTCACCCCTTGCTAGTTGCGGAGCGGTTTGCCGGTCTTGAGCATGTGCGCGATGCGCTCCTGCGTCTCCCTGGTGCCCAGCAGCCGGAGGAACGCGTCGCGCTCGAGGTCGAGGATGTCCTCCTCGGTCACCCGGCGCGCCGGCCCGTCGCCGCCGCACAGGACTTTCGCGATCTCCAATACCATGCGCACGTCGTGGTCGCTGGCCTGTCCGCCCTCGTGCATGGCCCATGCCGCGTAGTGTAGATTGCCCACCCCGGCGCTTCCCACCGCGTCGATCGTGCGCGGCGGCGGCGCCACGTAGCCCGGCGCCAGGTCGAGCACGCGCCGCTTGGCGTCGGAGAGCAGGAAGTCCCGGTTCATCGAGATCTGATCGCGGTCGCGCAGGAAGCCGAGTGTGCGCGCTTCGGCCGCGCTCGTGCTGACGCTGGCCATGGCGATCATCTTGAACGCGCGCTTGGACGCCTCGAAGGGATCGGCGTCGTCGTACGCCGCCAGTTCCTCCGAGAAGCGGAACAGCAGCTCCTTGGTGCCGCCGCCGCCCGGCAGCAGCCCCACGCCCACCTCCACGAGCCCCATGTACAGTTCGGCGTGCGCCTGCAGCGCGTCGGCGTGCAGCGACCACTCGCAGCCGCCGCCCAGCGTGAGGCCGAACGGCGCCACGACCACCGGGAAGGGCGCCGAGCGAATGGACATCGAGCAGCCCTGGAACAGGAGCACCGCATCTTCCAATTGTTTCCAGTTGCCGGCCTGCGCCAGCGCCGCCACCATGCCCAGGTCGGCACCCGCCGTGAACGTACGCGGATCGTCGTTGCCGATCACCAACCCGGCCAGGTCGTCGCGCTCCACGATCTCCAGCGCCCGCATGACCATGGTGAGCACGCCCTCGCCCAGCGAATTCATCTTGCTGTGGAATTCGAGCAGCGCGACGCCGTCGCCGGCGTGCCAGAGCGTCGCGTCGTCCGACTCGGCGAGCGCGCGGCCGGCGCGCCGGAGCGCGTCGGTGCGCACCAGGCCGTCGGGCTCCTGGACGGCCTCGTACCCCTTCCAATCGAGCGACCACACGCGCGAGCCGTCGCCGCTGTAGTACCCCTCGGTGGCGGCCCTGGGCCGCAGCGCCGCGGCCTCGGGCAGCGCATCACCCAGCAGGTCGAGCTGCCGGAACGGCCCCGCTTCCCACGCGAACCCCCACTCCATGGCATGGTCCACGTCGGGCAGGTGATAGGCGATCTTGGGCGCCGTGGCGATCACATAGCGCGACAGCCGCGTGACGTATTCGCGCGCGAACGTGCCGTACACGCCGTCGAGCGCCACCGCCGCGCGCAGTCGCTCGGCCAGCGGCAGGCGCAGCGCCCTGCCGACGCCCGGATGGTCGGGTTTGCGCACGGGGGCGTACTGCAGCGTCTTGCGATCGAGCGTGTGGATCTCCTTCCCGACACGCTTGTAGAACCCGGCGCCGCTCTTCTCGCCGAGCTGGCCGTTGGCGACCATCGTGCCCACCCATGCCGGCAGGGCGAAGTCCTCGCCCGTGGCCCTGGCCAGACCGCCGGCCACGTGCGACAGCACGTCGAGCCCGGTGAGGTCGGCCGTGCGGAACGTGGCCGACTTGGCGCGTCCGAGCAGCGGCCCCGTCAGCACGTCCACCTCGTCGATCGTGAGGTCGAACTCCTCCATCATGCGCAGGGCGAGCACCATGCCGAACACACCCAGCCGGTTGGCCACGAACCCCGGCACGTCGCGGGCGGTGACGATTCCCTTGCCCAGCACCCGCTCGCTGAACCGGCGCGCGTCGGCGATGGTTTCGGGCGCCGTGTGGTCCGTGGGGATGATCTCGAGCAGGTGCAGATAGCGCGGGGGGTTGAAGAAGTGCATGCCCAGGAAGCGCCGCTTGAAACTCTCACTGCGCCCCTCGGTGAGCAGCGCCATCGGGATGCCCGAGGTGTTCGACGCGACGATCGCGTGGGGCGGCAGCAGCGACTCCAGCTTCTCGTACAGCGCGCGCTTGGGCTCCAGTTGTTCGATGATCGCTTCGACCACCAGATCGCACTCGGCGAGCACGCCCAGGTCGTCGGTGGTGTTGCCCACCTGGATGAGCGCGGCGCGTTCGGGGTCCATGAACGCCGCCGGCCGCGCCTTCTTGGCCCGTTCCAGCCCCTGCCGGGCCGGTCCGTTGGGGTCGCCCGTCGGCCCCGCGATGTCCAGAAGATCCACGGCGATGCCGGCCGACGCCGCCAGCGCGGCAATGCTATGCCCCATGGTCCCGGCACCTATCACGCCAAGCCTTCGAATCCGCATCCTGCCCCTCCGGAGTGATTCCAGGAATCCGGCCCGGCCCGCGCCGGTCTCGATAAATATCGCGTGTGTTTCCCCCAAGGCAGTGGACGGGCCCCCTCATTCTCCGGGTGATCCCCGATGGACAAATTGCCCGAAAGGCGCGTCGCCGCCCGGTCGTTGCCACTTGCATGCCATTTCGTCCTCGGTAATGTGTATCACATCGCCGCCGGTGGATTTGCGACAGTATTCGTCGGTCGCTGGGTCGGCGGGGAGCCAGGCGTTGCCAGGGGAACGGGATGTCACGATCAGGGCATGGTGCATCACGGATGCTGCGAAGAACCATCGCACGCTCCGGCTTCACACTCATTGAATTGCTGGTGGCTGTTGCCATGCTGGCGCTGATCATGGGCCTGTCGGTGGGGCGCATCAGCGCCATCATCACGCGACAGCGGGTCAACCGGGCGGCGATCGCCGTGAGCAACGACCTGCAGACGGCCTTCACCTTGGCCCTCCGCGACCGCAAGCCGGTGCAGATCCGGTTCGACACGACGACCATGACGCTCTCGGTCCGTGACGTCGTGTCGGGCGCCGTCTTCCGCTCCACATCACTCAGCGCATTCAATATGAGCTCCTCCAACGTCGCGCTCTCGCGCCCGTCGGTGAGTATCTATCCGGCCGGACTCGCCAACGATTCGCTCTCGATCACGCTCTCGGCCACGATTGGCGACGCCACGTACACGCAACGCGTGCGCATGGGGCGGGGCGGGCTGGTGCAGATCCAATGACCGCGCGCCGTATCCGCCTCCGGCCGCGTGCCACGCGCTCGGGTATGTCCCTCATCGAGATCATGATCGCGATGGTGATGCTCGGCATCGTGCTCGTGACGATCGCCAAGCTGTCGCTCTCGGTGGCCTACGCCGGTCGGACGAACGACCTCGTTTCGACGCGGACGGCGGTGCTGCAGCAGCAGGCGGCGCGGCTGGGGGCCGTTCCCTATGCCACCCTGCAGGCGATGTCCACATCCGCCGACACGATCACCGTCGGCGGGACGGCCTACGCGCGCGCGATCACGCTCACGACGGCCCCCACGTACACCACGGTGAAGATCGTGCTCACGCCGACCTCCAACATCATCGCCCGCGACTCGCTGTCGTTCACGCGCGCCAACGCGTCCGGTGGGTCTCCGCTCTGCACCGGTTGCTGACATGACACGCGCCAGGAAGCTGCCACCGGGATTCACGCTCCCCGAGATTCTGATCTCCCTGGTGATCATCGCGATCATCGGGGCGGCCTTCACCCGCCTCGTGGTCGCGCAGTCGCGCTTCTTCACCCGCGAATACGAGGCCCGCGGCGCGCGGTCCGTGGCCCGCAGTTCGATGAATCTGCTGCTCACCGATCTGCGCATGGTGCAGGATTCCGGCGGCGTGGACTCGGTGTCCGCCGATGGGCGCGCCGTGCGCGTCATCGTGCCGTACGCGTTCGGGCTCGCCTGCGGCAACTCGGCCTCGGGCACGATCGTGAGCCTGCTCCCCACCGACACGAGCGTGATGGCCCTGGCGACGTACGCCGGATACGCGTGGCGCAACGCCTCGGGCCGGTACACCATCGTCACGCCGGCGGCGCCGCAGGGCGCCGACCTCGTGCAACCGTACGGCACGCCCGCCACCTGCACGGGAACGGGCAGCGGGCAGGCCGGGGTGGCGACGCTCACCATCAACGGCCGCTCCGGCCAGGTGGTGCAGGTGACGCCGGCCGCGGCCGGGATTCCCGTGCGCACCCCGGTGTTCCTGTATCAGAAGATCACGTACGCGTTCGCGAGTTCGGCCGCCTACCCGGGCCTGTACGGCTTGTACCGCACGGCGAGCGGCCGCGCGCCCGAGGAGATTCTGGCGCCCTTCGACTCATCGGCGCGCTTCAAGTTCTACGTGCCTGGCCAGGACACTTCCCAGACCGCCGTGCCGGCGCTGGCGAACATCCGGGGGCTGGACATCCTGCTGTATGGCGTGAGCCCCAAACTGCAGTCCAACGGGCAACGCAGCATGACCAAGATGACGACCGCCGTGTTCTTCCAGAACACGCGCAGCTTCTGAGGAGGCGATCGATGTTGCACCCGAAGAACCGAGACGGCTTCGCGCTGCCCATGGCGATCCTCGTGATCGCCGTGATCACGATGGCGCTGGCGGCCGCGTTTCTCTCCGCGAACGCCGAGGGCTCGGCGAACCAGGCCACCAAGGGCACGGAGCGCGCCTACGAGATCGCGCAGAACGGACTCCAGCAATTCCTCGTCCGGCGATCGGAACCGGGCTGGTGCCAGTACTGTGGCTCGCCGCCCGCGGTGACGGCGGAATCCACGGTGGTCGCCTCGAACGGCGGCTACGCGCGCGTCGTGGCCCGCCAGGTGCACGCCTCGACGAGCAACAACGACCCGGCCGTCTATTTCGTGATGTCCACCGGCGTCGACACGACGACGAAGATGTCGGCCGGCGGAAGCACCGTATATGCCACACGCGCCGTGGGCACGTATGCGCGGTGGAACATCACGGTCGTGAACGTGCTCTCCGGATGGACGAGTCTCTCCGGCATCCAGAAGAATGGCAACGCCGGCGAGATCAGCGGCGTGGATCAGTGCGGCGCCGACACCACGCTCGCCGGCGCCACCGTGCCCAGCGGCGGATGGTCGTCCACCGGGGGATTCCTGCCCACGGGCAATCCGCCCATCGATTCCAACCAGACCGCGGCCCAACTCGCGTCGCAGGTGAAGATCGACTGGCCGGCCGTGCTCGCCGGGTCTATCCCGGCCGACGTGGAGATCCCGCCGCAGAGCTTTCCCAGTTGGGGCACTTTCAACAGCGACACCAGCTACTGGCCGGTGATCCGCATCCACACCAACAACTATTCGCTGCCCAACGCCGGACGCGGCATCATCATTGCCGACAGCAACTTCGTCATCAGCGGCAGCAACATGTGGAACGGCATCCTGCTCGTGGGCGGATCGCTCACGTCGAACGGCAACAACACCACCTCCGGTGCGACGATCAGCGGCCTGAACGTTCTGCTCGGCGACACCACGGCCGCCGGCGTGGTGAACGTGGACACCTCCACCGCCAATGGACAGAAAAGCTACGTGTACAACTCCTGCAACGTCTCGCGGGCGTCCAAGCGGCTGCAATCGTACCTGGCGTACCCGAACGCCTGGCTCGACAACATCGCGATCTACTGAGGCAACCAGCGACAACCAAACACTGAAGGCTCAGAGCCATGAGCTGATAGCTTTTGAGCCTTCAGTATTCAGTTGCCGCTTGTTTCAGTTCCACGGCTCCCAATCCGCCATCCCGAACGGATCACCCGGCGGGGCCTCCAGCGCCCGCGTCGGCTGCGGCAACTCGCGCCGGTCCATCCAGCGCTGGAAGTCGCCGGCGATCGCGTTCCAGTGCGCGCGGGCCGCGAAGCTGCCCGTGGTCGCGCGTCGCGCCGCCTGCGGTTGCAGCGTCTTGATCTCCAATTCGACGATCGCCCGCACCTCGGCCGCCGCCGAGGTGTCGGCCGCCAGCAGCAGCAGCCGGTCGGCGACGGCGCGCTGCGTCACCCGTTGCAGCGCCGCCAGCTTGGCGCTCGACGGCACCGGCGCGTTCCACGTGCGGGCCACCAGCGAATCGATGGTCTCGTTCAGGGTCAGCATGTTGGGGCCGCGCGTGGCGAACGTCACCAGCCGATCGGCCCGCTCCGGCTGCAGCACCATGTCCACGATCATCTGGGCGAGCGTGCGCGCCGCCCCCAACTCGTCGAACGCCGGCTCGGTGCGCGTGCCGAAGAGTTCCACGCGCGGGGTCACCTGAGTGGCGTTCGGGGTGAGCAGCGTGAGCACCGTGTCGGGAATGGCCAGCGCCGGCGGCTGCAGCGCCGCGAGCATCAGGGTGAGCGCGGCGCGCTGCCGCGGGCCCGAGATCGGCCGCGTCGCCTGCTCGCCGTCGCCCACCACGGCGTTGGCGTATTCCATCCCTCCAATGGTCTTGGACACCGCGTTGAGCGCGAACCGGTGGAAGAAGTACAGCGCGGCCAGGCGCTGCTGGAGCATCGCGAGCGGCTCGCCGGGGCGCAGATTGCGGACGCCGAAGTGCTCCAGCGCCACGCGGCGCACATCGGTCTGGTTCTTCAGGAACTGCGCCGCCGTGGCCTGATCGTCCCACAGGTTGGTGCGCGGGTCGGCCGCGTAGTCGGGCCGCGCGTCGGCGTCGGACAGGAACAGGTAGCCCTTCTTCAAGCCCTCGGCCATGATCGCCTTGAGCGAGTCCTGCTCGGTGCCCGGCGGGAAGATGCCGTAGCCCCAGTGGATGGCCCACACGTCGTACGCCGCCGGTCCCACGGCGTACGCCTGCGACAGATCGATGTTGCCGTTGGCGTCGAGGAGGATGCGCGGCGCCGGGTAGTCCATCACCGACGCCCGGTCGTACGTGGAGGCGAGGTAGTTGTGCGACAGGCCCAGCGTGTGCCCGATCTCGTGGGCGCTCACCTGGCGCACGCGGGCGAGCACGAAGTGCGTGTCGGCCGGCGATTTGGCGGCGCCCATCAGCGCGGCGTACAGGTTGTAGTCGGTGCGGGCCCGGTGCGAATCGAGCCGCGACACGCCCTTGATGATCTCGCCGGTGCGCGGGTCGGTGATCGCCGCGCTCACCGACCAGCCGCGCTCGTTGCGGTTCTCCCAGACCAGCACGTTGTACCGCGAATCCATCGGGTCGATGCCCTCGGGGCACAGGTCGACCTTGAACCCGCCCTTGAGCCCCGCCTCGTCGAACACCTGCTCCCACCACTTCACGCCCTGCAGCGTGGCGGTGCGGATCGGCTCGGGAATGCCGCGGTCCACGCAATAGACGATCGGGTTCTTGATCGGCGAGTTGGGATCGTTCGGGTTCACGCGCTCCAGCCGGTGGCGGTCAATCCACCGCTGCTGCAGCGGCTGGTCCACGGGCTGCGCATAGTCGTTGAATGTGACGCCGAAGTAGCCGATGCGCGGATCCCACGCCCGCGGCTTGTAGCCGGCGTCGGGCAGCTCCACCAGCGAGACGTGCTCGTGCAACGTCACGGCCTCGCCGTCGGGCGCCATGCGGCTCACGATGCCGCCGGGGGCGTTGGACGCGAACGTCAGCGCCACGTCCACTTCGGAGTTCCGCGGAAACGCCTTGGTGTACGGCGCGTAGATGGACGACCGGTCCTTGGCCACGGTGTACGTGCCCTGGCGGGCGCGCTGCAGCGTGCGGGTCACGCCGGTCCAGTCGCGAATGAAGAAGTCGGTGGCGTCCACCAGCAGGCGGCCGCCCTCGACGGCGAGCAGCGGCAGCGCGGCCACGGTGCTCACCGGGAACGATTCGTTCACCGTCCGGTCGTGATCCGGATCATCGAGCGCGCCGCGGAACCGCGTGTTCTCGAACACCACGAACACGTGCTCGCCGTGGCGCACGAAGTGCACGATCTGCGTCTCGCCGCCCGCGCCCCGGTCGATGCCGATCGGGTTGGAACCGAGCCCCGTGGACTGCATGATGACCATCAGCGCGGGAAACGAGTCGCGCGGGATCTCGAGCAGGATCTTGCCGGTGGTGTCGTTCAGATAGATGGGGATGAAGCCGTCGTGCTTCACGTAGCCGGCGGACTTGGCGGCGATGCTCGCCGCCACCGCGGCGGGCGGCTTGGGCGCGGCGGTGGCGGGCCTCTGCGCGGCGGCGTTGGGCGCCACCGCGGCCAGGGCGAACAGGACTGCGGCGAGATGCTGACGCATGGCACGGTCGGGTAGGATGTGATCGGCGGTACGAGGGGCGGCCCCGGGCGAACGGGACCCGGGTGCCCCAACCTACATCCGGGACCAGCAGGTGCGCGACTCTCGGCCCGATCCCCCGCGGCGAATGTGCCGGCGCCGCCCACTCCTTCCGTCCGGCCGCCAGGTGCGCTACCATAGGCATCCGGCCTCGTCCGGCCATAACAGTTGTCTTCTGACCCACGTCCCATGCTCAGCGCGTCTTCCCTCACCTTTCTCAAGCGGCTCCTCGACACCCCGGGTCCGTCCGGATACGAGACCGCGGCCGCGCGCGTGTGGCGCGCCGAGGCCCAGACCTTCGCCGACGTCGTGCACAGCGACGTGGCCGGCAACAGCATTGCCGAAGTGAACCCCGAGGGGTCGCCGACCATCATGCTCGACGGCCACATCGACGAGATCGGACTCATCGTCCAGTACATCGACGACGACGGCTATCTGTACATCTCGCCGATCGGCGGCTGGGATCCCGAGGTGCTCGCGGGCCAGCGGTTGCGCTTCCTCTCCGGCGACGGCAGCCTCGTGGGAGTGGTCGGCAAGAAGCCCATCCACCTCATGAAGCCGGCCGACCGCGACAAGGCCTCCAAACTGACCGACTTCTGGGTGGACATCGGCGCCCGCGACCGCGCCGAGGCCGAAGCCCGGATCGCCGTGGGCGACGCCGCGGTGATCGACTCGCACGCGGTGGACTTTCCCAACGACCGCATCGTCTCGCGCTCGATCGACGACCGCATCGGCGCGTTCACCGTCCTCGAGGCACTGCGTCGTTACAAGGAGCGCCCGGGCAAGGCCCGCGTGGTGGCCGCCGCGACCACGCAGGAAGAGATCGCCTGGCACGGCGGCGGCGCGCTCGTGTCCGCCAACGCCATTCGCCCCCACATGGCGATCGCCGTCGACGTGACCTTCGCCACCGACCATCCGGGGCTCGAGAAGAAGGAGATCGGCGACCACAAACTCGGCAGCGGCCCCGTGCTCGTGCGCGGCTCGCTCATCTCGCCGGTGGTGTTCGAACTGCTGCGCGACGCCGCCAGGTCGGCCAACATCCCGTTCACGGTGCACGCCGAGGGACGCACCACGTCCACCAACGCCGACGCCATCCACCTGGCGCGCGAAGGCGTGGCCACGGCGCTGGTGTCGATCCCCAACCGCTACATGCACTCGCCCAACGAGATGGTGAGCCTCGTGGACGTGGACCACGCGGCGGCGCTCATCGCCGAGGCCTGTCGCGGCGTGGACAGCCGCACCGACTTCACGGCGCGCTGACCGCGGCGGTCAGCCGCGCCTGCCGTGCTGCGACAGGCGCGCCACCGTGTCGCGCACTTCGCGTTCCTTGTCCGACGCCAGCGCCTTGAGCGCCGCCTGCGCCGCCGCTGACTTGACCTCGGCCAGCGCCTGAACCGCGGCCACCCGGAACGCCGTGGTCTTCTTCTTGAACAGCCCGCGCTCCGGCTCGGCGGCGCGCACGAGCCGCTGCACCGCGTCCGGCGTGCCCACGCGGCCCAGCGCCAGCAATATGGCCAGCTGCACGTCGCTGTCGGTCTCGGCGTCGATGGCCGTGATCAGCGTGGTGGCCGTCTGCGGATCGCGGTGCGCG
>Ga0307375_10002858_pt1 | contig 17357 bp, 26 predicted proteins | sample TR1MG_FD_202531 | JGI IMG/M metagenome (GOLD analysis project Ga0307375, IMG submission 202531) | Soil microbial communities from Risofladan, Vaasa, Finland - TR-1 | ecosystem: Environmental > Terrestrial > Soil > Coastal area > Acid sulfate soil | place: Finland: Risofladan, Vaasa | collected... | reverse complement strand
TCCCCATCTTCCTTCCAAAAGGCGACTGCGTCTAATAAATCATGAAGAGTAACAAGAGTTGAATCCTCTTGAAAGGGTCCTACGCGAGTTCGACGGAGTTCACGCATATGGGCTCCAGATCCTAAGGCTTCACCAATGTCAAAACACAATTTCCGAATATACGTACCCGCTTCACATCCAACTTGGAAAAGAATATCATTTTCGGCAGATTCGATGATATTTAAATAATAAATCTTCCGAATTCGCAACTTTCGTTTCACAGAAGACCGGAGCGGGGGGCGCTGATAAATTGGTCCCTCAAATTCTTTTATAATTGAAGTGACTTTTTCTATAGGTATCGAATCGTGCAGGTGCATAATGCAGATATATTCCTTCCCAGCTGTAAGGAAGTGATTTAGAATTTTTGTGGATGTATTGAGTGCAGTAGGTAAAATACCCGTGACTTTTGGATCTAATGTACCTGAATGCCCCGCTTTTTTAATATTGAGTATTTTCTTAACCCATGCGGTAATTTCATGAGATGTAGGACCGGAAGGTTTATCGAGATTGACAATCCCACTTTGAATGAGCTCCTCAATGGTACGAGGAACACGGTATTGCTCGTCGGTGGTATCTTCAGCTTTTATGAGGATATCTCGAACTTTATCACATGGTAAAGTCCGTTGAGGCTGATTCATAAAAAAAATCTACCTAAAATAAAAAAATTTATTGAATTTTAATTGTCTCTCGCATTAAATCACGTTTTCCACTCGCATCAATTTTCTTTTCGATGGTTTTATCATCTGCGCCTTTTTCTATCTCAATTTTTTCATTGGTTGGCTCTAATTGCTTGATATTCGCACGACGCCGTTTCACTTTATTGATTAAATGCGGCCCCGTCACTAATACAAAATTTTTATCAATGACATCAACAATGACGCATTTCTTTCCAGATTCGCGTCCTGCGGTCTTCACGCAAATACGTCCAATTTCCATTCCAGGCATTTTTTTATACCTCCTGTTGAATAAATTTCATATGTTCCTTAATTACCGTAATTATTATTCGGATTACAGATTCTTCGGTCCATAATCCGGTATTCAAAACAACATCATATATAGAATAATCATTTAGATCGATATTATATATTTTCTTAAATCGGTCAAGCTCGCTCTTTTCACGATAGAGGGTCTCTTTCTTTACTTCTTTAAAGGGGCGCTTCTCGCGCTGGGCAATCCGTTTCACCCTTATTTCTTCAGCTGCAGTTAATAGAATGTGTATATCGGAAATATCTTTGGTTTTCCAAGCAACCAATAATCCATCAAGCACCATATTTCCTTTTTTCGCTTCTTGGCTGGTTTTCTGGTCAATTTCCTGATCAATTTCAGGATGGGTTTCAATATATTCACTAAATTCTTCTAGATTCATCTGCGAATCTTTAGCCATTTGTCTGAATAATTGCCCTGCCGCAATATAGCCATACTTAAGTTCCTCTGCTAATTTCCGCGCAATGGTTGACTTTCCTGTCCCATGAAACCCAGAAATAGTAATTATCATTCTTTTATGACCTGGTTAGAAAAGATAACCCTTTCTATTCTAGATTATTTGCCAATGAACTTCTTACTGCGCTTTTCAATCGAATCCTCAGGCAATTGGGACAATAATAGCCCCCATACATACGGTTTGGCTGTCTCTTTACCTTCCCAACCTTGTGAATATTGGGACCTCGTAAGCGAGGTATAGAATGTATGGGATTTCCGCACCCAGCACATTTATTCACGCTGGTTCTATGCTTTTGATAGTGAATTTTCTTGACTTTTCCCGGCGTCACAATCCTTTTCTGCTTCTTACTTCTTGACCGATGTCTTGGTGCTGGCATTTTTCACGATCACTTTCTCTTTCGATTTTTTTCACGAAGGTTTTTCGCCTTCAATGTAATTTATTCAACTTGACCTCTCTATAAAAAATTTTCTTCATCCTTCGCCTTCAAAAAATCTGGGCAAAAAATTAGCCTGAAAATAGAATATTAGGATGAAAAACCCTATTATTTTAGGCGCGCGCGTCAAACCTTTGAATCACAAGGATCATAATTACTGAAACATATCTAAACATTGTTTGAAGGAGATCTAAATCAAAAAAAGATAAGATCAAAAAAAAATAAGCTAGTAAATATTTCCTTGAAGCCTTATTTCAAAATCTCGGGCTCCCCATCGTCCAAGACCTCGGGCTCGTCCGTGGGCTGCCCCATGATTTCGACCCGCAATCCCGCCGCCAAACGCTTTATTCCCCGATCCTTCTCACATGCGGCCAGAATGGCAGCCCGCTCGCGGTCTTCCCTGGGGTAGTCATCTGATAATTTAATAATAGAGGGTACTTAAATATGAATTAGAGAAATATACTTAAAACAAGGAGTTAAGGTTGTATATTGTCGGGAATTAAAACGAATTCTTCCAAGCAGGCAGAACTTATTGGGGGTCTCCTTATATTTATGGGAGTACCCGGTCTATTATTTTCAGGGATAGCTAATATACTAAATTTATTTTTGTTGCCACCGCTTGAAACCTCCGATTTACTTATAATTTATGTAAGATTTATATGCCCATTTATCCTATTAGCCCTAGGGGCGGTTATGCTTACGGCCGCCTTGAAAATATTGCTACAGGATTCTATTCAGGGGGTTTTGCTTGTTGGGGCACTTATAGCAGCCTTTTACGGAATTTTCGATGGAGTCTTGCTTTTTATATACGAACGGATTTATGTCTTTATTGATTTTAGAATGGAACTCTGCGATTTTCTATTAGTCCTCCTCCTCCAATACTGTCCAGCAGTGGTTGGTGTATTTTTGATACGACGACACAATGATCGATTACAAATTTTAAATTAATAGGTAATAGTGATAGGCAATGCTAAAATATTCAAATCAGCAAGTGAGGCGGCTTGGTGGGGTTCTTATATTTTTAGGTGGACTTGGTTTCTTATTTTCCGGAGTTAAACAATTACTACGCTTTTTCTTCCTATACTTAACCACGCCCTGGATTGAGCCCTCTAATCCAGTTACAGTTTATCTGAAATTTGCTCGCCCTTTTGTTTTTCCCCTCTTGGGGCTAATTGCCTCCATAGCGGCGGTGAAAGCGGTGTCGAACCGATCAATTCATATGTATTGGCTTGTTGGAACGCTCATTACGGCTTTCTGGGGAGTGATCGATGGAATTTTTCTGGAAATATATAATTGGACCTATGAACCTATTTATATTTTCAGATTGGATCTTATGTACTTTCTCATAATCATCCTTCTCCTCCAATGCTGCCCCATGATCCTTGGTACATACTTAGTCTACCGTAATAATTGATTCGAAAACTCGGTTCAAATTCAGACTCGTCAAATTGAATGAATAAGAGGATCTGGGTCGGGGGCTAGGTAATAGCCCCTCGATCCAAGAATCTGGGTTGGTGTTTTTTCATGGAATTATTTTTTTTAGGGAAGTAAACCTAAAGTCGATCCTTTGTCCGACTACTCGAGCCCGAGTAAGCCGCGCATCGCGGGGTTCATGGAGGCCATCTGCTCCTGGGCGATGATCTGGTAGTATTGGTAGATGATTCCTACGGTCAACAAAATCCCCATGCCAGTACCTAAGGCCCCCATAAAGTCCGCTCCGGCAGCGAGCACACCGACGCAGATGGCTCCAATGGTGGTAACGGTTGGAATGTACCGTTCTAGAATGCGTTCTAATACCCGCGGAGTTGGGCGGAAGCCTGGCACCATTAATCCGGCTTGGAGGATCTGGTGAGAGATGTCGCGGGGCGCTATCCCTGATACATCGACCCAAATCTTGCTGAACCATATGCAGAGGAGCACCAAGATGAACATGTAGATGATCGCGCGCGCAGGGTCGTCAATAAGCCCTTGAATGGATCGGGGTGGCGTTAGGTAGTACAGCAAGCACCCAGGCGAGGGCGTCATCCAGGCACTCCCGCCTTCAGCGGCGGGAACATCTGTGAATTTGGCAAAGATAGTGACGAACGGGTTCGTGGGAAAAGCGCGGTACAGCAACTGCCCGAAAAAGAGGGCATTAGCATAGAGAGCTTGTACTAGAATTACCGGGATATTTGAGACGTACAGCAATTTGATCGGATATTTGCCTTTAAAGCCCCGGTATCGTGCGTATTGCAACGGAATTTCAACGCGCACGGTCTCGAGGAAGATGACGATGACGAAGATGACGATCGTAGCGATCAGGCCGATGAGCGTGGGAAGATTGGGATTCGCATCTAATGTAGATCCCACGGCGGTCGGTCGACGGTCCCAAATGGAAGAAAAACTATTCACGCCCGTGTAGTTGACCGAGTTCTGGGTCACAACGCGGGTTTTGCCCCACCCGGCAATCACTTGAAAGAAGGCAATAACGATCCCGATATTTAAGCCATCCTCAGCGCCGAAGGGGGAGAAGCAGAGCCAGAAGATTTGCATACTCACGCCAGCTGCGATGAACAAGCTTACGCCTGATCCTAACCCCCATCCTTTCTGGAGCAGTTCATCGAGAAGGATAATAATGATCCCTGCGACAAAGAGCTGCCCGAAAATCGCCATTTGTTGGAGGAAGCTGATATCACCATACGCCCCCGCAGCCAGATAGGCAATGATTTGGACAAGCGTCATGATCACGGCGAGGACTTTTTGGACCCCGGTGAAGAGGCTTCGGTCCCGTGGGTCGGAGAAATCCACTTTAATGATTTGCGACCCAGCAAGCAATTGCATAATGAGGCCAGCGGTAACGATGGGTCCAATACCCAGTTCAGCGAGGGTGCCCCGTTGGCTGGCAAGGAGCACGCGCCACCAAAAGAAGTAATCGGTTCCTTCACCCCGTGGAATACCCGCAAGGGGGATATTACTCATGATTAAATAAATAATGAGCACGATAGCAGTCCAAGCAAATTTCTCCTTAAAAGAAACTTCCCGATCGGGAGGTTTAACCTCCGGCATGACTTTAACGAAGGGGGAGAAAACGCGGAGAAATCGGCTGGTCATTAGGTCGCCCCTTACGCCTTAGAAACTATTGCAGCCCCGCCGGCAGCTTCTATTTTACTAATTGCCGTTTTACTGAAATTTGCGGCAGTAATAGTAAAGGGGCGAGATAAGTTTCCATTTCCAAGGACTTTGGTTATTCCAAGTTTATTTAGATCAATGGTGGTATGATCTTTTTCTTGTATGGCAATATTTTGGGCGAGAAGCAGGTCCAACATATTTTCGATCTCACCGATATTGAGATGATTGATTTCAGGGACGATCCTAGGGGGTCTCTTGAACCCGTGTTTTCCAAAATAGTCTGGGGCAAATTTTACGGTCCAAGACCATTTTCCCTTGTGGTAACCAACGCGTCCCTTCCCACCACGCTGTCCTGCCTTTCGATGTTGACCGATCCGTCCGTAGCCGTGGGTTCGGCTGCCGCGGAATTTTCGTGTATCGCGTTCTGAATGGGGCATTTCAAAAACCTTCATCTAATTTTTATGATTATTATTAAATGAACTCTAATTTTATCTGTAGAGGAATTCTACTTTTCTAATCCCTTTTTTAAAGGGATTTTGCGTTTCCTATTCTATCCTTTGAGAAAGACAAGGATTGAAATAGAAGAGTGATCTTAGGATTGAAATATAACATTTAAATTTTATTTATAGCTATGACTTCTATATAAGAAAAGTTTATGAGGCATTTTGCCTTCGGGTAGAATATAAAAATTAGCATCACAGCAGTGGTGGAAAATGGCATCAAAAGCAAAGCACGAAGAAAAGACGGAATTACCGACGAAACGGCTGGCAGTTATCCGAGTTCGAGGGTCAGTCGGATTACGGAAGCCAATTACAGAGACACTACAATTTTTAAGGCTACACCGAAAAAATCATCTCGTTCTGATTGATGATCGGGCGAGTTATCGAGGAATGCTGCAAAAAGCGAAGGACTATATTACATGGGGGGAAATAGGAGCGGAAGCCATCGCCCTGCTTCTTCAAAAGCGGGGGCGCTTGCGAGGGGGCATTCGACTGACGGATACGCTCGTAAAAAAATATACCCCCTACGAAACCATTGAAAAACTCGCAGAAGCTATTGCCAATTTAAGTATGGAGTTACCAGAATCCGGAAAAATTAAACCCGTGTTTCGGCTTCATCCCCCAAAGGGGGGATTTAAAGGAAAAATCAAACGCCCAGTAAAGGATCACGGAGAACTCGGATACCGGGGATCACAAATCGAAGATTTGATTAAAAAAATGGCCTAGATTTTTTCTTGTGTTATATTCGGGAGGACAAGATAAAATTCAACTTGAAAATTTGGTAATATTTTTCTGGATAATCTGATTTTTTCTGTTTAAAATAAAAAAAAGAGTGGAAATTAGGCTATCACTTCGCCTTACATAATATTAAAAGCTGCTTTGACTTCATCTTTTCGGAGGTACCAGATAAAGATAATGCCGACAATGACAACAATGAGCGGGATCGAAATGATAATAGCGAGCCAGTAACCCCATTTCTTTAATTTCAATAGCCCAAGAAAAGTGACAATATCGAGAGCTCCAATGGCGATTGAACCAATACCAATAAGAAGCCAAGCCGTTGTACTATCGAAAAAATGAGCTATATTTTCTGTATAAAAGGAACCGATTAACGGTAGTCCGGCAATCATGGGGTCGATATTATTAAGCCATAAATCCAATACAAAAGCGGTAGCGACAGCACAAATTACGCCTATAACTAAAATGAGAGCACCAAAGATTAAGAAGATAGCAGCAATTCCGGTTACTCCACCAGGTCTTAAACTCATATTTTACCCTCTATTAAAGGTGATATCAAAATGATTAATTGTTAAGCTTAATAATTTTTGTGGTAAGAAAAAGGAGAAGAAAGGACCGTGAATTTTTTTAAAATTAATGCAAGGGCGCTATACAATGAAAATTAGGAAGTACGTTCCCAATCTAGTTGGGGAGAGATCATTTTATACGTGTTGCGTAAGGCATCGTAAGTTGCTTTAGCGAAATTGATGGTCGATCGGGTATGACCTTGCGTAACAGACCACACATCTTTTATTCCAGCCAGCGCGAGGACAATCCGAGGCGTTTTAGCGGTCATAAGTCCTGCGCCGCGTGGGGCGGGTTTTAGAAGTATACGGACGCTACCCGCTTTCCCTCCGACTGTGTAGGGAAGAGAATGAGGCGCGTTGCAAGTGCATTCCCAGCTGCCACATCCGCGTCGCACTGGGATAACCGAGAGTTTTGCATGAATAATAGCAGCTCGAATGGCAGGACCGATCTCAACAGATTTTCCTTCCCCAATACCGACATAACCATCATTATTTCCAATAGCCACGGTAGCCCGAAAGCGGGATTTTTCACCAGCATCGGTCTGCTTTTGAACAAGATTAATAGCTAACACCTCTTCTTGCATTTTAGGCAGAAGCAGATCGATAATTTCGGGTTCTTTGATAGTTAAACATGATTGAAATATCTCTTCAATAGAGGTAATATATCCTTCTTTGACCATTTTTCCGATACGGGTCCTGGGATTCCAGTCATCTAAAGATTGTTCATGTGACATTTTACCACTTTATTTATATTTTCGTGTAATAGCTTCTTTTACATTCTCGAAATGAGTTACTAATTCTTGTGGATTTAATCCACGTTTTTTATAAAGATTGAATTGGTGAGCAGGTTCGGGGGCTTCAAGTTCAGATCGGATTTTCGCATAATTTGCAATATGATCTCCGCGAATTCGTTCCTCAGAAGGGTAAATCTTTTCATTATGAGGAATTTCTATCCCCGCATCGATTAATCCTTTTAAGGCGGCGAAAAGTCGATTTCCGCGAATGGGGGTAGCGATCCCAAGATCGAGAACGCATTGATTGATCTCATTTTGAAGGGCTTTTTTTCCCGCAAGAAATCCAGTGAGATAAGCGGCAGGAACATTGCCAGTTGCCCCTTTCCAATCGAAGTTTTTGACAAGTTCTGAAGAATGGGTAGAACTAAGAATTTTATCTCCAACAAGTTCGGCTTTTACAATTTGGACGATGATATGTTTTAACGAAGACCGAACGACGGTACGTAATTTATTTGAAACGATGAGACGTTTTCTATAGTAGAAATTTGTTTTTCCAGACCGTCTTCTTCGGAACAATATGCGATAACGTGGACCACGAGCCATTTTTTCAGCGCCTTGTCAATTTTTTATCTTTAATAAAGAATTCAAGATGAGCAACATTCCTAAACATGCCACTGCTAGCCCATCTATAGAGTTTACGGTAATTAGTTATAGTGATAATTCTTCGAGCCCGCAATCGACGTAAATATTTTCGTTGAGGGCGAATCCGTTGGATCCATGCCCGTTTCCGCGGATTGTAGGTTGTTTTTTTTCCTTTTCGTGAACCAGGCCCCTGTCGTTTACCTCTTTTCTTCTTTTCATGAAGAACGCGGGCACGAGCGCGACTGACACCTTGTTCATACCGAGCAGTTATACCTTTTTCATGAACAAGTGTCCGGATATCACTTCTGGTTATTGCCATGGAAACATCATCTTCTCGATCCGGATTAATTTTGACGCAATTTTTCCCGACTTTCAATATTTCGGCCGCGATTCGTCTTTGGGCTCGTAAATTCATATAGGTTCATCTCTTTTTTAATCTTCTTAGCTATCCTCATCTTCAAGTTCTTCTTCTTCTTTAAGAGTATCTTCTTCTAAATTTTCTTCTTCAGAGGTTTTTTCTTTTAAGGGTAAACCCCCTTTCTCAAACCCGCGACCTTCCTCAAGAAGCAATTCTTCAGCTGGAAGGAGAATTCGAGTGCGATTGAGAATCAGGATATTCAATTCATCAGCACGATCTTGAAGGAAAATGCGTTTATGTCGTCCAATGCCATGAGCTATTTTTACAACTTGCGTTCGATAATCAACCTGTTCAAGTTCGCTCATATTATGAATAATAATTTCTTGAAACCCGGAAGCATGCAAATGACGAACCTTCTTAGGGGTTTTATAACCAATATTAGGGAGAGCAATTTGCCCCTTTTTCTTCGTCCGAGCCGGATTATCAATTCCTCTTGGACGCCGCCATGAAGATTTTACTCTTTTCAGGCGCCAACTTTCCTGGCGTATAAATTTAGGGCGTTTGTGTTTTAATTTTTTCCGAAGTAGTAATAAACGAGTTATTTCAGTCATAGTTCTAGGCTCCTATTTTTGGATTTAGAATTTTAATTTCCATAAATCCTCGTCTCCAAAACCTTTATAGTATAAATAAATACCATCTTGAAATACTCGCGGATCCTTATTTTTTATTTTTGTTTTTAGTCGAATATTTGCGGCAGTCTGTCCAGCATCTTCGATAAAGGGGCTTCGAATGACGATATCGTCACCTTCAAGAGTAACCTTAGTTTTCTCCCCGCGAATTTTTGCAATACGCGCACTTCGCTCCCCTAAGAAATTTTCGATATGAACGGAGTTACTTTTAATTTGAATGGACATGGGAAAATGCGCATACACAATTTTCATTTTATAAATAAAATTAGCCTGAGCCCCTTTCATCATATTTTCGATATGGGCCCGAATTGTATTAAGCAGTGCATTTTCCTTTTTTCGTGGATGATAAGTAAAGATGGTGAGTGAATCATCACGTTTTTCCAGAGAGATGGGGCGAGCAAATTTAAAATCGCGCTGAATAACTCCATTCGGACCTTTGACTGTAATTACCTTATTTTTAACTGAAACAGTTAAGTCGGAAGGAAGTTCCACTGTAGTTTCAACGAGACCAAATTCAGACATCTAAAAATCTCCTAATATACGTATGCTATTAACCGACCACCAAGAGTTAAATTGATAGCCTCCTTATGAGCCATTAAACCTTTTGGAGTACTCACAATAAGCATTCCAAAATCGCGAGCGGGTAAAAATTGTTTTTCCCAATTTTCGAAATTATGGTATTTCACAGCAAATCGTGGTTTTATTACACCGGTCGCATTAATACGCCCTAATAATTGAATACGAAATTTTCCCGCACGTCCGTCGTCTATAAATTCAAATTCACCGATATAACCCGCCTTTTGCATAATGCGTAGCGTACTTGCTATAATTTTGGATGCGGGTTCTATAATTACCTCTGTTTTACCAATTCGTTCGTGGTTAATTATGTTTGAAAGGCAATTTGCGAGCGGATCCATTAACATAGGTATACCTTCTATGAATATTTTTTAAATCCTAATTTTTGGGCAATCTCGCGGAAGCAACGTCGACAAACAAGAAGCCCATATCTGCGAATCACTGCTCGATGGGTACCGCATCGTCGACACATTCGACTGCCTCTGCCAAATTTTCTCCTAGCCATATTTTTTTCTTCCACGTTTTTTTACCGGTTCAAGCAAAGTAAATTTTTCAATTATATTAAATTTTTCGACTTAATTTTTTTATTTTAGTTATTAATCATGAAAAAATAATTAATAATAGGAAATTACATATTCTTTTATGATTTCAACATTAAATTGCGTATTAAGAAGAATCATTGTCTCAAGCTTATCTACTCGATGCTGTTTCGGCACTTTACACTTATATTTTCGTCTCCTTGCTATGCGGAATCCTGGATGTTCAACATTAATAGTAATATCTAAGCCAAAAATCCCTAAGGCTGGTTCATAAGCGGTATCAGGCATTTCTATGTGTTCTTTTATACCAAACGAGATATTTCCGTATTCGTCAATACTAGAATATTTTAGTTTATTCTCAACGACGGATAATGCACGTTTTAAAAATTCCATTGCTTTTATTCCACGTAATGTTACCTTAGCAGTAATAGGCTCTCTTTTTCTTATACCAAAATCACGTATGGTTTTTTTAGCTAGTAATTTAACAGGGGTTTGATTCGTTAAACTTTCTAAAACGGATATTGCTTTTTCTAGTCGTTCACCACTTGCTCCGACTCCCATATGAACAGTAACTTTTTTAATTTTGAGCTGTTTCATTGGATATTTTTTCCACGATTCAAGGATTTCTGTCTTTTGTTCCGGAGTAAAATAAATGACTTTTTCTTCGTCCATTAAAAATACTTCCTTTTATTCGGGTAATGAGATTAATGATTGTTCGATTCCAAGTGGAAAGGCATATTCTAATGCAGTTTGAAAATGTTTTCCATTTTTCTCTAATGATACAGTGCTAGCATGGGGACCAAATCGTTTCTCAATTTTGGTAATTTTTCCATAAAGACCGAGATGTCGTCCTGCAATTACCATTGAGTGAATATTTTCGTCAAATTTTATATGTTCTAAAATGTCTTGTGATGGGATTGATAATTTCAATACATCTTTGGTTTTATAAACATCTTCCACTGCAGCTGTTGGATTTTTCAATTTAATTAAAATATTTCGACTATCATGGAGGTTCAATTGAATATGCCCACCATTTACTACTAATTTGTTCTCAATTCGACACAATTTGAATTGAGCTTCATCCTCTTCAATAGGATGAAGAATTAACCCTCTCCGGGGTGCGGCTATAATTCTATAAAATTTATTTATTTTTGGGATTTCAAGAACATCCATTAGCCCAACAGGATATTTGAGGCTTTTTCGGACGACCCCATCTATTTTAATTTCTCCACTGCTTATAATCCGTTTAGCTTCACGTGCAGTATCGGCGAAATGGAGAAGATTTCGTACTATAATTAGGAGCGGAATGCATTGTAAAGCTGGATGAGGACCTGGGGAAGGTTTAACCGTAAATTTAGTTTCTTTTTTCGGAGTTGACCAATATTTGAGAGCGCTTGTCCGTTTTAAATGCTTTTTTTCACCTTTGTGTGTCATTATTCTTCACTCTTTTCCATTTCTTTTCCCTTTCTTTCAAGTATTTTCTTTCGCCATTTTTCCTTTTTTACTTCAATTTTAGTGAGAACTACATTTGATGGATGGATAGGAATATCAAAAGTGGTTCCACTACTTTTTTCAATCGATGCACCTTCAATGAAGAGTTGCGCTTTGTGACGATCGATTTTAGAGACTTTTCCTTCCATATCCCGAAATTCACCACGCACAACAAGAACCGTATCGCCTTTACGAATTGTCAGTTTTTTAATTTTATATTCTTCTTGAAGGTCATTATGAAGTTTTGCATTCATTAACTTGTTTCGCTTATGATTAGGCATATTAAAGAATCTTTTACGCTGTTTTCGCTTCGATTTTGTTTTATTTTTTTTATTATTTGTCTGCATTTTAAGTCCCATTTCTAATCCTTTAAACAACCATACTTGCTACACTTGCTAATCGAGGCCATCTTTCAGCTGCTTCTTTAGCCACTGCACCACGAATTTCAGATCCTTTGGGTTCGCCAACTGGGGAAGTAATTACAGCTGCATTATCCTCGAATTGTATCCATCTTCCATCTGATCGGAGGAATAGTTTTCTTTGACGGATGATTATAGCTCGAACTATTTGTCTTCGCATTTCTGGTGTTCCTTTTATAACGGATACGACCACCATAGAGCCAACACCTGCACTTGGCAAGCGATTTAATCGCCCTTTATATCCGACCAATGCAATAACCTTTAGGATTTTTCCACCCGAATTATCAGAGCATAATAATCTACAATTTGTAGGAATACCTTTGGAAATTCGCGGTAGAAGATGTGCACCTTTTTTTCTTACGCGTTTTTTACCCATGAAAATCACTTCAGTTATCTATATAGGAATATCACGTGGTTCCCTTCATAGAGGCTATATTTAAATTTATAATATTATTCAGAACGAAGAGTTCTATGATATTCTTCCTAATACAAGGAATCATTACTTTTTATTGGAATAACTCAAAGTACTTTTTAATTTTTTCTCAATTTCTTACTTAAACTCGGATAAAGTTGATAATTGGGAATTTGAAAGATATATGGTTCCTCTTCAAAGAGAGAAATTAATGACCTCAGTAATTCAATTCTCTGAAGAATTAATTGCAGATATTAACTACTAACGCGATTTTTCCATTCTTCGACTTTTTCTAATAATAATTCTAAGATTTCCGTATCGAGTCCCGCAGCTTCAGGATACTTTTTTAATCGGCGAGCAAAAGTTGCTAATTCATATAAAGCAGGATGCCAGCGAAATATTTTTACAATTGTATCACGTGTCTGTTCCATTTCATTGGCTAACTGAACGGCAGTGATCCCGCTCTTTGCCTTCGTTTTAATCTCATCCAGTAAGTTTATAACATCACTTATTGGGCCTTCTACAGGGGCAGATGGGGAAGGGGATGGGGCGCTGGTAGGTATAGCACTAATTGGTTCTTTCGGAACTGAAATTGGTGAAGATTGCGTGACTGTAGGAGGCTTGGTGCTTGCGGGGGCTGCTGGTTGTGGTGGCGACACAGTTGCGGGGGCTACTTTGGCAGGAATAGATGGAGATACAGTGGTAGGGGGAATTTCAACTTTTATATTTGCAATGGCATTTTGGAGAGTTTTCATAGTATTCTTAATTTCAGTTAAATCATTTTGAAGTGTTTTTATCGCAGACAGGTCAGGAGCTGCGCCTCTAGAGGGACCAATATTCTGAAGCGCATCCTCAATATTTTCAATTTTTGCTCCAATCATATCGGCGAAGGACATTAAACTTTGCCCTATAGATTTTGGTATGTCTTCTTTGAGATTTTGAAGAGAAGATTGTAAATTCATTAATTTATTATCAATATTCTGTTCTAATTCAACCATCTTATCTTCTAAACGCTCGAAAACGGTTTTTTTCTGAGCCATTTCCAATCACTTTTAAATTTTGTCTGTAATTTAATTCTTTTATATATTTTTAAAAATTTCAGTTATGAGATTTTATTATAATAACGGAATTTATTCACTTTCAATTAGTTCAACTATAGTAAAAGATATTGTTTTGCTTATAGGACGGCATTCTGCCATTTTTACTGTATCGCCTACGCTAATTTCGATACAGGCAGGAATATGACAATTAATATTACTGTGCTGCCTTTCATATCTATTATATTTTGGAAGATACCTGAGGTAATCCCGGCGAACAACACAGGAGCGATTCATTTTCTTTTGTATCACAACACCATTAAAAATTCTGCCATGTAAGGCAAGAATTCCATGAAATGGACAATGGGGATCCTCACATTCCTTTCGAGGAGCTTCTACCTCAAACCCAATATTTCGAGCCATTTTCTAACATCTCGCTAAATAATCCATTTATATGAAATTTTCTTTTTAATTCTTTCTTCTGGGCGCCCTAATAGTAATTTGCCATTTACTTCTACCGCCTTTTTATTTTGAAGACGGAATTGAAATGTTGAATTCTTTTTTGGAATTCGTTTTTCTTTATCTCCGATCTCAATTATTAATGTATTTTTAGTTTCATCAACCACTTTTCCATTTAAATTATGATAATTTTGATTAGAACTTTGTACGATTTTTACTTCTAAACCTATGAGACAATGATAAATAAGTGTTTTAGGAGTGACAGTCATCCGCTTTCTTCTCGAATAACAGTCCTAATACGAGCAATTGTCTTACGGAGGCTTTTTATCTTTCCTGTGTTTTCAACCGCTCCACCCGAAGCCGAAATAGCGCGCTGATTACTAAGTTCAGTTCTTAATTCTTGTAATTTTTTTTCACGCTCAGCTTCGGTTAATTTTCGGATTTCTTTCGCTTTCAAACTTGGCATTATATTTTCCACCTTTACGGCGTTTTTAGTAATTGGTCGATTTCTTCAGGCGTTTTAATAATCTCAATCTCGTTGGGTAACATATAAGTCGGTTGCATTATATAAACCGATACGCCGATAATACCTTTTTTCAGAACTGCGTGCGCCACTGCCTTATCTACAAAGAGAAAGGCAGGTTCACCACACTTCGCAACAAAACCCTCTCTGAATTTCTTATAACGCGCTCGATGACTGGTAAGTTTTCCACTTATCGTAATTTCTACTCCTTTTGCCCCTACAGCGGCGATTCTTCGGAGGATTGAATAGGCAGCTCGCCTGTAATGCGTCCCTCGTTCTAATCGACTTGCGAGCCGTTCCGCCATCACACGCGCATTCAATTCAGGAACTTCTATCTCTGAAACTTCAATTTGGGGGTTCTCAATTTTAAATTTTTCTTCCAGTATACTCGTTAAATCTTGGACATTTTTACCACGCCGCCCAATTACAATTCCGGGACGCGCTGCGTGAATGATAACCCGCGTGCCCAATGGCGTTTTTAATATGTCAACCCCGCCATAGCCTGCACGCTTCAATTCGTTAGCAAAGAATTCATCCACTTCGGTTTTTTTTATTTTCTTCGTAATAAAGTGTTCGATAGCTGGCAAATAATTTCCTCTTTTACTTTTATTTATTCTTCCTCTAATACAATTTCAATATGCGTGAGGGTCTTGAAATAGGGGCTTGAGCGCCCAAAAGCGCGGGGAATGTATTTTTTTACTTTCCTACCTCGCGCGATGGCTGCATGAATGACACGCACGCGATCTAAGTCAAGACCTTTAAATTCTGCATTATTCTCAGCATTTTGGAGTATATTCAGCACTGCTTGCGATGCTTTTACGGGATAGCGCCCGGCATCCCACTTAAAGCGATCTAAGCCTTTTCGATGTGCTTGCTTTTTATTATAACGTTTAAATGGAACCGCTTGCTTTTGTAAAATTACGCTATCCAAATAGCTTTTTGCATCCTCTATAATCATTCCTTTTATAGCATGACATACTTCTCGCGCTTGTTTCGGCGAGCAACGGACGTCCCGCCCACTCGCAATAGAAGTTCTATCAGGGTCCAATCCCGTAATGGAATATCCAAAATTAGGGCACACCTTTTTTTTCCTCCTATTTCAATGGAATATATTGTGATGACCGAGTTGCCCCGATTCCTGGATTACCATGGGAAACTCGTTTATGAGTGGGAGAGAATTCACCTATATAATGGCCGATATGTTCAGGAGAAATTTCAATTGGGAGGAACTCTTTCCCATTATGCGCTGCAATTGTTAATCCGACCATCTCAGGTGTTATTACCATATCGCGCGCGTGTGTTCTTACCACAACCTTCTTTCCTTTTTTTAAGGCACGCCTTGCCCGTCTTAAATTTTCCAATAATTTTTTTTGTCTAGGAGGAAGACCACGTAACATACTACGGCGTTGGCGCGAAGGGAGCAATTTAATGAACTCATCCATTGGCAGATTCTGTAATTCTTCGAGTGTGTATCCTCTAAATGTGAATTTCTTTACCAAATTATCAACTCCATTATAGGAAGATGAAATGCGAATGAATTACGGCTAATTTCCATTCGCTTCTTCAAAAAGGACGCTCGTTTGCGATATATTCCTTTTAATAAGTTCAGTTTCACTAAAAGATAAAATTGCATTTAAAACTTTCGCGATTTAAGAAATTAAAGATAAACTATAAGATAAAAAATTCTTTATTATTTTAAGAAATAGACGATGGGAATTAAAATGAAAAAAGAATAAAAAAGGCTTCAGAGGTTTAAAAAAACACCTCTGTTTCAAGATTTTTAAGATTCTCCTGTTTCTTCCTCTTCATCTAAGCCTAGCTCTTCTAATTCCTCCAATGGGACAGGTGGAGGTGTTGTTAACATAGTCCAGCCGATCCACATTGCAATGACTAGAATCAGAAGCGCCGCAATCCAGATTGGTAAAATTACTGCCCATCCCCAGTAGGAGAGAAGGCCACCGAGCGTTGCGATTATTCGGATTATTGCGGGCGTATCAGCATATACCCCATGGTAAAAACCTGCATAGATCAAGGCATAGAATGTGTACCAGACTAGAATTACTAAGGCACCGACGAAGATAATCAACCCATATAATTTATCACGCTGCATTTGTATCAAATACTCCTTTTGTTTTAAGTTTTCTTCTTGAAATCGAGTAAAAAAATACTTGTTTGAATATACGGATTTATTCTAATCGATTTCTAATTTATAAAATTTTTGTTATTTTATCAAATAGTGTTTTATTAATGAAGAAAAAAGTATGGGTTAGAAAGTTCAGTAGAAAATGAAAATATACAAAAGTATACGAGAAAGAGTGGTAAGTTTGCGGATTTGTCATATGATTCCGGGGTTTTTTCCAATTGCAAAGGGAGGCGCCGAGATATTTGCCCTGAATTTATGTATAAATTTAATTAAGAAGGGGAATGAAGTATATTTAATCACAAGAAACTTAAATTTTCCATGTGAGGAAACCATTGAAGGCGTTTTGGTACGAAGGTTTTCAAATATTTTACCATATAAGATTAAATATTATGGGTTTGGAGAATTTGTTAGGTCTAAATATATTAGAATTTTAGTGGCACTTTTTGATTTAATTGGAGCCATTCCAACTTTATTGAATTTACATAGAAAGAAGCAATTAGAGGTATTACA
>Ga0307375_10002856_pt1 | contig 17361 bp, 15 predicted proteins | sample TR1MG_FD_202531 | JGI IMG/M metagenome (GOLD analysis project Ga0307375, IMG submission 202531) | Soil microbial communities from Risofladan, Vaasa, Finland - TR-1 | ecosystem: Environmental > Terrestrial > Soil > Coastal area > Acid sulfate soil | place: Finland: Risofladan, Vaasa | collected... | reverse complement strand
TTGGGCGCAACGACAGCTAATGGTCTTAACGAGGCAAGGATCAAAGAAGCGCGTGCTCGTTTTTTCAGCACGGCGCAGCACAAGGAAGCTTAATAATACCAGATAGTCGCACAATGGAGTACATTGTTTGGCGTGCATGTGAACGGTTCAAGATAAAGCCACCTGGGGTGGAAGATTGTTGGGATGACATTGACTTCTGGACACAGGCTATGTTAATAGCCTATGAACAAGGGCGACAGAAAGAAGAAAGCGAAAGGATTGGTCTAGGGCTTGTTTAAGATAACGGCAAGATTACCTGTGTTCAAGTTTGACGCTAAAAAGTTCAGCAGAACTTTACAGAAGGAACTGTCAACACAGACTAGACAAGCTGCAAGAGCTTTTCTTCGTAGAACTATAGTAAAAATCCCTGTGGACACGGGACAGGCACGCGGTACATTTCTTCCTCTTGGAAGATTTCTTCGCGTGGCTGTCCCGATTGGTGGAGCACAACCGGAAGCTAACAAGAGCGCAAGCACAGGTTCCAGTGGCGAAAAACAAATGCTATTTCAATTCAGTGTAGATAATCAAGGTAGCTATTTTGAGATTGAACCACAACTATTCTATTTCTGGTGGAATGACTTTTTCGCACACCATTATCCTAAGGGCCAGTTACCAACACCGTGGGAAAGTCTTGAAGCAGGTAAAGATGCTTTTATTGATTATATGCGGAATGTAGCACCATCCAGATTACCAAAACTAAAAGATTTCATTGTCACAAGCTTTTTTGACATAACTGCGAATGGGAGATTCACGGCAAATGGCTAATGAAGAGAAGATGCGTCTAGGTTTTGATTTGTCTGACACTCAACGCGGTGCACAGGTTCTTATTGAAATTTTTAATAAAATCAACAAAGGAATACAAGCGGTTGGTCTTGAGTCAGTTCATTTGACTAACAAAGGTCAACTTATTAGTGCTTCTTTTAAAGCTATGACCGAGGACGGAAGACAGTTTGCAGCTCAAATGAAGAAGACTACTGAATCTTTGCTTGCATTCACAGCTGAAGGTAAATTACGCACATCTACGGGTAATTTTGCGTCAATACCTAAATCATTCGCAATTACTGGTCTTAAAGGTCTCGGTATTAATGATATGGATAAAGTTCGTGACCAAGCTATACGGATGGATGAAGCTTTTAATGCGAGAAGAATCAAAGCACAATATGAATTAGATAGAATTGTTGCTACAAGAGTAGACAACCAATTTAATCGTGAAAATAAACTGCGTAGTGATGCTGCACGATTGGACGCGGCTTTTAATGCGAAAAAGATCCAAGCACAATCTGAATTGGATAGAATTATTGCTACAAGAATGGACAACCAATTTAATCGTGAAAATAAACTGCGTAGTGACGCTGCACGGTTAGATGCGGCTTTTAATGCGAAAAAGATCCAAGCACAATATCAATTAGATAGAATTGTTGCTACAAGAATGGACCAACGATTCAACCGTGAAAATAAAATACGTAGTGATGCTGCACGGTTAGATGCGGCTTTTAATGCGAAAAAGATCCAAGCACAATATCAATTAGATAGAATTGTTGCTACAAGAATGGACAAACAATTTAATCGTGAAAAACTTTTACAACAGAAACGCGATTTAGAGATCCACAAACTAGAGAACGCCAAGACAGGTTTTGATAAGTTCTTTAATCAAGCGGCAGCTATTACATCCGGTATCGTAATTTCACAAGTTTTCTTCGGTATAACTAGCGCTATGCAACAATCAATAACCACAGCAACGCAGTTCCAAATTAAGTTGAGCGAGATACGAACTATCTCGCAAGAAAATCAATTATCACTAGCTGGATGGGCGAAGGAAGTACGTGGATTGTCAGATGCTTTTGGTGCAGATATTCTTGACGTGACAGCTGGTCTCTATGAAGCAGTTAGTAATCAAATTGCGAAGGGTGCTGAAGTTACCGGTTTTATGGCCGAGGCGATGCTTTTCGGTGCAGTAACTGTCACGAATACACAAAATGCCGTGAATTTACTCTCCTCCGGTTTGAACGCGTACAATTTGACAGTGGATCATTCAAGGGAACTTTCGGCTAGTTTCTTCACATTGATCGACTTAGGTCGTGTACGTGCTGATGAAATTGCAAACAGCATTGGTACTGTTTACGCCATTTCAAGTAAACTTGGTATTTCTTTCAATGAAGTAAACGCTTCATTAGCTGTTATGACGATCCAAGGTGTTAAAGCAAATAATGCGATGACGTATTTACGAAACGTTTTTATACAACTATTAAAACCATCCGGCGCAATGAAAGAAAATTTCAAGGCTTGGGGTGTTTCAAGTGGTGAAGCAGCTATTCAAACATACGGCTTTACGGGTGTTCTTGAGAAATTAAATAAAATTGTTGAACAGGGTGGTCTTGAAGAGTTAGCTAATGATTTGAAAAGGATCCGTGCTATCTTGGGTGGCGCGCTTTTGACCGGTAAAAATACTCTTAACTATGAACAAGCACTCAAAAAGTTTGAAACAGCTAACGTGCGTTATGCAAACGCAACAAAGATCGCTTTTGAAAGTTCAGGAAAAACACTAACAATTGAGTTTAACAAGATTAAAAATTTAATTTTAGAAAGTTTCGGTACAAGAGTTGTGGATAGTGTGGCAGCTTTCTCTAAGAGTATCGGTGGTTTAGCCAACGCACTTGAAGTAGTAACAAAAGCTCTTATCGCAGGCACGGTAGCTTGGGGCGCGTACCGTATAGCAATGATTAGTGCGAGAAATGCAGGCGCACTTGTAGGGTCGGCATTAGGATCACTAAAAACGATTTTAGCTTTTGCAACATCGAATATTGGTCTTTTGGCCATATCAGTTGGAACAATCGTCTATAAGCTACAGAATATAGTAAACCCAATGGAATTGATAAAAGAAAAAACTCAAGAAGTCGCTAATGAAATGGCGGAAGTGAACGCGCAAGTGCAGGAACAATTCACCAAACTTGGAAAGAAGGCAACAGAAAATTTAGATAAAGCATTTAATCCCATCTTTAGGGATGTTGCTGAAACACGTGTTAAATTAACAGATTTGGCCGATCATGCACTAGATAAGTTTAAAGAAGTAAATAAAGCTATCGAAAGTTCAACTGGAAAGTTTGTCGATAAACTTACTGAAGACATTAGTAAAGCAAAAACAGAACTACAATTGTTAAATCAAATAGCTAAAGAAAGCGAATCTTTTAGTCGAGGATTCGTGAAGAAACGTAATGACAACCGGTTTGAAGATTCGATTGAAGATTCAACGACAACAGAAAAAGCACAGGCCGAATTTGAAAGAGCACAGAGTCGTTTTACAACATCAAAACAGCTATTTGAAGATGCTAAACGGTTGATGACAGAAGGTTCAGTCAAAGCAGCGAACGACGCATTCCGTGACGCACGAGCCATGTTAGAAGAAGCACTAACATTGGCGGATCGTGCGCAAAAGAATAATCTTAAGAGTCGGAAAGAGTATGCAAAGACGTTAAAAGAAGTTACTGACGATCTGGAACAAGCACAAAAGAAACGCGCACGTATTGCTGAAAGTTTGGATGATACGCTTAGATTTAGTAAAGCAACACCAAGGAATCAAGACAAGGTCAAAGATCTGCGGGAAGAGTTTAAAAAGATACAGAAAGAGATAGCTGATCTTGAAGTACGGAAAGCTGAAATAGTTGGAAAGGGAACACCAACAGCTTTACGAGAACAGGAAACAAAGATTCTTGAAAGACAACGTGAAATTGAAACGAGTCTACTTGCCGCTGAACGCGAAATGCAAGAGATTGTTAAACAACGAGCTATAGATCGGGAAAATGAAATAGAGGCACTACAAGAAAGCAAGAAGATCAGTAAAGAACTATTTAAGGAGGCATTAAAGATAGAGTTCAAGCCAAAAGATACAGACGAACAAAAAGTTGCTAAACTGGAACAGTTCCGTAAACTGAGCAAACAAATTGAAGATGTTGTAGCGGGCACGGATTTAACTCTCGGTGATGAACTGGGAATTATAAAACTATTAGCTGAAAAAGAAAAAGTTCTGCAAACTGAACTTGGACTGAAAAAAGAAATAAAGAATCTTGATGACAAGCGTTTGGAAATTGAAAAAGCAAGACAACAAGCAGAGGAACAGATTACAAAAACAACGGACAAAAATCTTGCACAAGCAAAAACGTTGGCGGAACAAACAGAAAAAGTTATTGCTAGTATTCGAGCAATGAGAGAGTTAGCTCCATGGTCACTCGGCGCAGAAACTAGAGCGACGGAGGAAGCAACTTTAAAAGCTTTAGAGGAAATTATACCTAGATTACAGTCTACTAATATTACTGCACGACAATTGGCATTAGAAGCGGTTGTACCTAAACTAGACGCTGCGATTAAGCTTTTTGAATCAAAAATGACGATTGGGCGTGATGGTAAACCTGCAGCAACTTCTTTTACAAGTGATGCGAAACAGAGTGTTGCTGATGCAGCACTACAAGCAGCAATAGAAGCGAATCAAGCATTGGGAACAATACAAGCACTCAAAACCAGTCAAAAAGATCTACTCAAAGTGGTCTATGATGAAATTAATGATCTATCTACAGAGAGCACCAAAAAACAAACTAACGATGTTAAAATAATGATTGATAATCATATTAAAGAATATCAACGATGGATTGAAACTTTAAAACAAGGTCAAGGAATACCTTTAATAGCTCCTACGTCCCCTGTTCGACAAGCTTTTGGTGGTGGCGCTCGCGGTTTGGATACAGTCCCTGCGATGCTTACGCCAGGCGAATTTGTTGTGAACGCCGGAGCTGCTCGGCGGTTTTATAGTCAATTAGTAGCGATGAATAGCGGAAATGTTAGACACATGGCTCACGGCGGCCCTGTTTCCAACAACCGCTTCGGTGACATCAATGTGACAGTAGCCGGTGGCAAGAGTTCAACAACCACTGCTAGAGACATTGGGTTGGCTCTGCGCCGAGAACTTAAACGCGGAACGATTCCGCCATTGTAAGGAGTGGACGCAGATGGACAGACTCAAGGTTGTTGAAAAAGTTGGTGCTGAAGTTGTTCACAAGAAACCGGACCTTCAGTTGAAGGGCAGGTTCAAAGTCGAACAAATCCGTGATGGTAAGGTAATCGACACGCGTGAAGTCGATAACCTTATCATGAATGGTGGGAAGAACAAACTCCTGGACATCATGTTCAACGCGGATACCCAGATCACGGCTTGGTACATGGGCCTTGTGGACAATGCTTCGTTCACAGCTTTCGCAGCCGGTGACATTATGAGTTCACATGCAGGCTGGATCGAGAACGAAGATTACTCAGAATCGGTCCGCCAGACTTGGGACCCAGGTGCTGCTTCAGGACAAAGTATCACGAATGGGACTGCTGCGGTGTTCAGCATCAATGCGGATTCCAAAACGATCAAGGGCATCTTCATCACATCCGTTGACACCAAGGGCGGTACGACGGGTACGCTCTGGAATGGTGTGGCGTTTGGAACGTCTCTGGCCCTGAATGATGGCGATCAGCTCAAAGTCACGTACACGTTAAGTGCGTGAAAATAAAATGGGAGAGAAGCTCTTGGAGCTTCTCTCCCATTTCAACAAAAGGCGCTTTCCGATTTAATATAATATAAGAAAAGGAGATCACACATGGCAGGCTTGAGACTTTCAGTACAAACAGGACTCATTGTCACTGGAACCACAAAGAAAACGCTCTTGCAGCTTGTTGCACCCACAAATCAACGTCTTCTTGTCAAAGAAATTTCTGTCAGCTTTAATGGTACTTCGTCAACGCAGAGACCTATTCATGTTCAAGTGGAACGACAGTCGACTGCTGGAACAATGTCTTCATTACCACCAGTAAAAATTAATACTGGTGATGATGAAACAGCGCAATCGACGGCACAACACACAGCTACAGTTCAGCCAACGTCTGGTAATGAAGTCTTGGGTGAAAGTGTACATCCACAAGGTGGAAGTTTCCTTTGGCAAGCTCCTTTTGGTGGTGAGATTGTCGTCAAAGGGGGTGAACGTCTGGGTATTACTGTAACGGCGGTAGCTACCACTAATGCGAAGGCACGATTTATTTACGATGAATAATCGGGGAATCGAGGATGTGGTATCACCTTCGCAAACGCCGTAGTAAGGTTAAACGTAATTCGGCATTACCACCGGATTTTTTAGGCAAATACCAACAAAGTCGATCTAAGTATGTTCGACTAATGAATGTTTATGAAGAAGATGTTAGTGAAACTCTTGAATGGATAGAGGGTGTAACTGGACGACGGACACGGGCAGTAGTAGCTACTGTCTCAGAACTTTTAACCTTTGCAGAAAATACTGACACTAAAGTTGTTATTCTTGAAACAGTAGCGGAAACACTTGCATTAACAGAGAGTCCTAACTATGTTATAATACAACAACAAATCATCTGGACTGATCTGGTCAATACCGTCGTTACGGCCGGCCCTACCCTGAGTCGCCCCTCGGGCTGGGGCTGGGACGCGGGCGCAGTCTCTATGCAAACATTGAGCAGTGGCGACGGCTATGCCGAGTACGCCATCCCCTCGTTGACCCAAAATGTGATGTTCGGCCTGAGTAACGGCAACACCGACGAAAACTTCACGGACATAGACTTCGCGATTTATACATACGCGAATAATGGAAATCTCTATGTCTATGAGAATGGAGTCGGCTATGGGCCGTTTGGATCGTATGCCGCGGGTGACGTGCTGCGTGTTTCCGTTGAGAGCGGTGTCGTCAAGTATTATCAGAACGAGTCGCTTCTTTATACCTCTCTGGTTTCGCCAACGTACCCGCTGCTCGTCGATACCAGCCTGTACAGCGAGGGCGCATATATTGCTGGGGCTGTGCTTAGTGGGGCCTGGGAGATACTGGAGGTTATAACCGCATCCGTATCGGAATCTCTAGCTTTTTCAGAAATTTTAGTTATTGAAAAGGTGACTTCGACCATCTATAATGTTAATGATGCTATTGGACTTTTTGAACAAGTCGCAGCAACAACTGAAATAGGCAGTTTCGTACAAGTAAACACGTCCGAAACTTTATATATCTCAGAGAGTGTATTCGCCGTAGGGACATATGCTGTTGGAGACACATTAACTTTCAGTGAAAGTTTTGGTTACGAAAGAGCTGTTTCAGACACACTCGTTCTGACAGAAGATCATCAATTAGAGTATCCTTTAAATGATCTACTTACTCTAACAGAAAGTGCAACAACAGAGTACGATGTAGCTGTTTCAGATACGTTAAACCTCACAGAAATAGCTTACAGTCTGACAATATCCACTTGTCAAGAAAATTTTGAACCAGAACCACCACTTGGTATTAGAGCCAATACGACGTTATCGTATCCGTATTCAGCAAGTACACATACAGTAACTTTACGCAATCCGGAGTTCGGAAACAAACAGACACAGGACATGAGTTCTGTCATACGAATGACTCGTGGTGGTGAGCAGATCACTTTCCGTGATAGCACATGGCCAACAATAGTTTATCTGGACGTAAGCTTCACAAGAGTAACGAGAGCACAACGTGATGATTTTATTGCGCTACTGGTAGCTGCCGCTGGTGACCAAATCAAATTGGAAGATTGGGAAAATAGAACATGGAAAGGACACATCGCATCTGAGCCAAATGAAGTTCTAGAAATGTTGAACAATGAATATGAACTACGATTTAAGTTTGAAGGAGCATTACAATAATGATAATTCTTCAAGCGCCATATGATGCGCCAGCTTATTCAATCATACTAAAGAATCCAGAAATCGGGGATAATCTTGTTCTTGATACACGCTCTATTTTCTATAAAGCAGCAGATGGAACAACATATGGGTACAAGAAAACTGACGCTATGAAACGACATAGATTACAATTTATTGATCTTTCAAGACGGACTGCTTTAGAAGTCTTAGCTTTCTGCGCAAATGCCGCAGGTTCATTTGTTAAATACACTGACCGAGAAGGACAAACTTGGCGTGGGTTAATCATCACTGACCCCGTGGAAGTAACAACAACTGGACCCGGACGTGGACCTGAAGGTGAGCGCCATGAGGCGAATGAAGTTGTGATAGAATACGAGGGGGTGCTCATTGTCTAGAATACCAACTGCTGGTATGGAAGCCAAACTCGACCAGAAATGTGGCACTGAGCCATTGATGGTTTTACGTGTCGATTGGCCCACAGGTTCTTTGTACTACGCGGATAAATCTTTTTCGATCGGTGCAATCAGTGTCTTGGGTAAAATAACCGAAGTCAATGATTTGAACATTGTACGCTACCAAGAAAGCTACGGAGCTATTGGTAGCGTAAGTATCACGATGGATGATGCAGATAGACACTTTTACAATTTAATGAATACTCAGATTTTGGTTGGACTCAAAACACAACTTTATCATTACTATCCAGGACTGGCAGCAAGTGATCTATTCCCATTGTTCTCTGGACGGATAACATCACCTGTAAATTGGGACGAGAGCAATCGGTATCTCTCGTTTGACATCGCAAATACTTTTGACGAAAACAATGTCGGGGAAGAATTACCAAATCCAAGTGATTGGGTTACACCAAATCAGATAACGCCCATCAGGGATGAATTTGAAGGAGTCTTCCCACCAATTGTTTTTGGTAGTTGTTTAGCTGTCCCGTGTCCCCGGTTACATACTGCTGGTGAGACACAAACGCTCGAACCAATACACTTTGAATATGATATTGCAGAGAGGACAACATCTGTTCTCGTACAGGATGCTAGTCAGTTTTCATCAGGAAGTATTTGGGTAACTATTGGTGACGTGAATTTCGCAGGTGGTTTTAGTATGTCAGAAGCCAATAAATTCATTATTAGCACATACAATATTCCTACTGTTTTGGATCAAGCTGAATGTTATAGATTGGTTGATGACGAGGATTCTGAAAATTATAACGTAGTCTGGATCGAAACGACTGCGTTCTTAAAGAATACTTGGGTGCTCTTTAATGACATAGCAAATGGTTATTTTGTCAATTACTGTGTTGACCAGCTCGGGGAGAAGTTTTTCTTTAGAGAGCCATTTGCGCGTAGCTATCCCAATTATGATGATGCAGAGGTTGGACCATTCCTTATTTTGGTTAATGATTCCGCTGCACTTCAAAGTGCAGCAAAATATCATGTTGAATGGCCGGAATGGGCTAGTGGTGTTTGGCAGACAGAAGTTTGGGATATTCCCGCTGGTGCAATTTTCAAAGAACAAGTTGAACCAGTCTACATCATAAATTATATCCCAAATACGACGATTAAAGCTGTCTATGCATACAGAAATGTTCCGGAATACTTCTACGAACCAGAAACGAATGAATACAAAAAGCACGGGACAAAAAAGATCTTAAGCGCTGTTCCTTCAAACTATTACACCAAATATAGTTCACGCTATGTTAATGGTAAACCAATGACTATTATAGTTATGCGGAAACCATTGTCACAATATATTGGAGAAGGCTGGGAAGACGAAATCTATGTTACAATGGCTTCTCCTGTTGGACCGAATACAGCTAATATCATTAAATGGATACTCCAGAATTTCACTACTTTGACAATTGATACTACATCTTTTGATGCAGTAGCAGCCAAAATAGGTCGATATCCATCTTGCTTTGCACTGTTTGAACAGCATAAAGCTATTGAGCTATGTCAAGATATAGCTTGGCAAGCTCGTTGTGGCTTGACAGTTTATAACAATACAGCTTACTTATCATATCTTAGCGAAGAACCCGCTTCGTTAAAAACAATTGATAACTCTATGATACAGTTTAAGACACTCGGTACGCGATTCTCTGATATCGATGATATGTACACAAAGATTACAGCTAAATACCAAAAAGACTATTTGCCAAAGAAAGACGCTGACACTGACGGGGAATTAGTTGGTTTAAGTGTACGAAACAACAAGAAGAAATTGATCTATCAAAACAATATAGCACAATTTGGTCTACGCGAAGTAACCTGGGACTTCTTCATTTACAACCATCCAACATATGTTCGTAAGAGTTTTAATTTCTGGGCAAACCGATATGCTAATTGTTGGAAAAAAGCTACGTTGACAAGCTTCTTGACAAATCTGGATTTGGATCTTTTCGATTGTGTGACATTGAGTTTACCGACAGTTTATCCATTTGGTCTTACATCCATGAAAGGTATCGTGGAAGAATGGTCCTACAATTCAGACTCAAAACTTATTGATCTTGTTCTAAGTCTACCTATAAAAGCTGGGACCACAAGTATTGATCCCAACTATTGGATAAGTGATGTTGATGGTATCCTTGCGATGGACTTGACAGCTGGCGTCTATGAATTGAATTACCGCGTCACAACAGATTTTGACAAATTTGTAAAGAAATTTGAAGAGGAAGACGCAGAAATTACAAACATTACTAATGAGGTTGATGAAGCTGGTGCGGAGACAGGAAGGAAACTTTATGACGTGGACGTACATAAATATGGACATGAGAATGAAATTACAACACAACACGTGGAAGCAAGACCATTAATTATCAATACAGATTTTGAAGTTGGTGATAAAGTTAAGGTCACACAAAAACTTAATCAATTCTATCTTGAACCTGTCCAACCAATAGGTACTAGTTGGTTCCAAATTGTATCAAAAGAAGATGACTTTTTGACTTGTCTCATGTACGATGAATTTGGGGAAATAATTCCTGATGTTGAAGTCAATGTTGTTAAACCACATTTATTAAGACGGTCACTTTTTGATGAACAAACTGTAAATGGAATTGCATATGTTTATACAGACAATGAAACGAGAACAGCTACGGAAGGTAGTGAAGATCCAATTACAGAGCAAGTAACACCAGCTTACTATGTTGGTGAGAAAATCATTGCGGATAGGTTTATTCATGGTGGGACATTTAGCGATGACGCAATAGCTTGGATAGCACGGAATGACCGAGTTTGGGTTGCAGAAGCCACAGGTGGTGGCGGTGTCGGTGCCGTCTATTCAACTACAGCTGTCGCAACAACAAATATAGCACTAACAGGAGCACAAACAATAGACGGACAATCTGTTATAGCTGGAAACCAAGTTTTGGTTAGTGGTCAGACAACAGCTAGTGAAAATGGAGTTTATATCTGTGCTGCAGGAGCTTGGACGAAAGTAACAGGTTTCGCAGCAACAACTGCTGCAACGATCATTGTGCAGAAAGGTACACTCTACGCGGAAACAATTTGGTTAGTGAGTGCACTCAATACTGTTAAGGCGTCTGGTGGAGTTTGGAAATAAAATGCCACTTGGAACAGATGTCATAACTTGGTCGCCACGCGTCGGAGACACCGGTGATGATCGGTATGATCCTGGGGAGACCCCGTTATTTACTGGATCATCCACAGCAGTACGACCAAAGCTACCAACAATTGCGGAAGTTAACGCGAGCCAAGGGATAAATCAAGTCTTACTGGAAATGTGGCGTAGATACTGGGCTGACGACGATGGTGTCAATAATTTTTATATCCCATCAGGATATTTGGACGAAACACAAATTCCTGCGTACGTAACTGCTATTAATAGAAAAATAACTGCTCCATGGGAAGCCACTCTAAAGACGCAAATTAATCTTTCTAACGGTCTTCGCGAATGGGAAGCACAAACTCCCTATCCCTATGTGTATCCAACACCAGCACTCACAATTAATAAACGACTGTTACGTGTAAATATGTTGCATCTACGCAAATCTTTAGCGACGGACTGGATCGCGGTTCCACGTTGGAGAGCTGATCACAGGATTGGTACAACACACCGTGCAACTATCCGTGCGGCCTACGCTCCATATCCAACAATAAATTCTTATAGTTCTACGCTTACGACTGCTATCGCAGCTGGACAATCAGGTGGTTCCTCATCAGGATTCCGTTCTCGGGGGTACTTGTTCTTTCGTTTACCGACTGGAATACCTTCAGGATGTACTGGATATCTCCATTGTTGGTACACGCGCGGTGCAGCAACAAAGACACTACGAATATATCACTCCACAGTACATCTAGGTCCAATGGATGCTGGAGATTGGGGACATCTTGATACATTAGTTTTTAGCGCTGTAAATACGACTCTAGCTCCATTAGCAGCGACACAATATGAAGTGGACATACCGTTAACGGGAATAACATTTGATGGAGGAACAAATTATACTTTGATTATGGTACATAAAGAAGAAGTTGACGAAGCAGGTGCATATAGTTCTTTAGACAGTGTTGCTGGAGGTTTCGGAGGTACTGTACAACCATATTTGAAGTTGTACACGCCATGAGAAGGGTAAAAGCTGTGAGATGACCAGGGTAGTGGCTCTTAGTGAACTGATGGGTTGGTTAATTTGGGCAAATACATGGATTAACCATCGCTCTGGAGAGCGAAACAATAGGAGGACGTAAAATGCCGGAACAGGAAACGGGCAACACGGTTGCCAACCGCGCGCTGGAAAGCGGAACCAAAACCAGCGAATACCAAGTGGCAGAGGCAACGATCAAGTCGAGTCGTTTCCTCACAATCATCGGTGCTGTTATGGCAACAGCTCCTGTGTTGTTGGATGCGCTTAATGCGCTTCCGGCTGCCCTCAAGGACAAGCCGTGGTTCGCGATCGTTCTTGCGTGCTTCGGTGGCTTGATGGCTCTGCTTGGCATCGTGAAGGAAACGACGGCTAAGGTTGCCTATATTCAGTCGCGTGGACTGATTAAGGCAGCTGCCATTCGCGATCTCAATGTCGAACCTTCGACGCCGATTGATACCGCGAAGCCGTGAACCCCTTAGCGTGCGCTCGCGAGAGCGCACGCTAAATACTAAGGAGCAACCACAATGTGGGCAACAATCATTTACCCGATCCTTAAGGCATTACTCGGTTTCATTTTCTCTGGTTCATACAAAGCAGAAACACATCGCGTAGCTGGTGTCAACGGTCTTGATAAAGATACCTTGGCCGACGCGTTGCCTAAACTCTGCTTGATCCTTTGTTTGCTACCAATAGCTGGTTGCACACAATCTTTCTTTGGACGCAACACAACGGAAAATTACGCTTTGGTAGCTGCCGGTGGTTACATTGAAATCGGACAAGATGAACCAATCGAAATTAGGTACACCGTAAATAAGAAAGAAGTCACAGAGTTAAGGAACATGGCTGGCGCATATGTTGTACCTAAGCGTGTTTACGATGCGCTACAAGAGAAATATAATAAGGCACACCCGGAAACAACCTTAAACTTGGAGATCCTCCCCTATGCGGAGGTCTGTGATTCAACTGTCGAAAGTGGGACTGTTGTAATTGCTGAACCAGTCCCGACAGCAATTATAACAAGTAAGAAGAAGATTGCCGTACTTGCAACAAGTACACAAGGTAAAATTATTCGTTCAAATCGACAGTTAACTGGTATGGTTGCGATGTCGAAAAGCACATATGAGCTACTGATTGAGGAAAAGTAAGCGTGACGACTAGCGAGCTTTTCCCACAAGCACGTTTCGGTTTGAATGGGGATCTCCTCTTCCCACGGAGAGGAGATCCACCTAAAGCTATCAATGGTTATATACGGGATAAAGGTGATGAGTATGTCTTCCATCCAATTGTAAAGAACTGTAAACATCGTAATTCAATTTGGACCAAAGTTTGTGGTGGCATGGTGCAGAAGCACACTTGCAACCACTTCAACATACCCATTTGTTTCCTGGATTGCTCAAACTGCCCGGAGCGTGTCGAATGATTACCATTAAAACAATGTACGGTCTCGGTGACTGTATTTACGTCCGGCCAGTGCTCAAGTATCTTTGGCCGTATAACATAACTTTGATAACTCCATGGCCACAGGTTTTTCACGATATCCCAGGTTTATCGTTTATCCTACCAGGTAAGACTGGACTACATTCACAACAGGACAATATAGCTAAATACAAAGATGAGTACAAAAAGGAAAGACGTACTCCTGATTATTCCCTTTGTTATGATCTTAAACGACATTCCGGTCTTGAAAGCTTCTTTAGCATCTTAACAAATTACCATCCACAGACCGTAGACAAATTTATGGAATGTAAACGAGAATGGCTTGAAACTGCGAGACAGTTCTTAATCGCAAATAAATTGACATTGAAACCTATTTGCTTGATCCGACCGAATACACAACGTCCGGAATGGTATTCTTGGGCAAGATCACCTAAGCATGAATATTTGCAACTTTTCATAGATATGTTTCAAGGTGAGTTCCATTTTATCAGTATAGCTAATATCAAACCTAATGTTGAATTTTATGAACACAAACTTCACGGTTGTGATTGCTATATTGAACAACCAACTTTTGACCTCACATTTGGTTTATTCAAAATAGCGGATTTGATAGTCTGCTCACCGAGTTTTTGGTCAGCTCTCGCGCCAGCCTTTGACAAACCATCTTTATGTTTGTTCGGCGCTGGGGAACTGCCGGATCGAGTCATTGATCCTCGATTACGAAATAAGGACATGACCATCTTAGCACCGAAACCTTTCGATGATTGCGTTGTTGATCGGAGGGGAAGATACAAGGACATACCTTTGAGCATCCTGATGGGTGCCTACACAGAGAAAGTAGGGTCACTACAATGCTTCGCGTGAGACAAGGATCAGATGGTTCATACTGGATACCGCGCAAGGACAAAGAGACAGAAGATTGGTTGGACTCACAGTTTATACGTGTCGATCAACAATTGAAATGGCGGAATAGACTTCCTGATATGTCAGGGTTCTTTCATAATTGCCATAAGGACGGAAAAGTAGCTATCATTGGTAAAGGCCCGACGTTGGATCTTTTAACGCCAGAAACGTTGCAAGGATATGATTGTATCTTTGCGCTCAATGAAGCTGTTTTGAAAATCGAAAGTCTGGACATGGAAACACCGCTCTATGGTACACAATTAGATCATAGTCTTGGAGAAACTTGCCGACCGTCCAAAATGTCCACAAAACTATTTTGTGGTCCGCGTTGCGCTAATCTCTATGACAGAGACGTTACGAAAATTGTGATTGACCCTGCTCAGTTTGGTTTGCCTGAAAGTTGCCTTAGTGCAGTCTACGCCATAAGTTTAGCGCGTCACATGGGCTGTACAAGAGCCGATCTTTACGGCTTCGATGGTTGTCTCAAGTCCAACTACAATTATGCTCGGTGCGTTGGCTACCCGAGCACGAAAGGTGGATCACCGTTACGATTCGCCGCACATCGTCGTGTGATTGAAGAAGCAGCTAAAAATATCTCCCTTGACTGGATACAGATCAAGGGAGAGGGGAAGTCTGTTACGTCAAAGCTTATCTAGCTGTCTCAACTTTGATTGGGACATGTATCCAGGTGAGCATCTTGCGGTAGACTTCTGCTGTGGTCAAACAATCAGAGAAAGCGTCGTGGGCTCTTGTATTTTCTACTGTCAATGCTTTAGCCAACTTCTTTAAGGAGCAACCTTCCGGGAAAGGTACAATACTTCCAGAATATCTGGCTTGGTCATTGAGGAAATTGCCACCAACATATGTGTCCCGATAGTAACGTGAGAAGAACTGATTATAGCTCTCGACACCGAGCCAGTCAATCAAAAAAGAACTATCGAAGGGAAAGTTCTGTGCCAAAATGTCTAGCTTCTCGGAGCCAAGACGTTGCCACCATTCATCAAACAGATCCGCAGCCTTATCAGCGTCAAGACCAACTCGCATAATTACATCAACATCAAGACCATTAACCGCCATCGCTGGAGCTATTTTGTCCTTGTATTCTTTCGTGGGTTGAAACTTCTTTGGTCGAATCGTGATGTAAAATGGCGGTGTCTTTTTGTTTGGCAAAAAGAGTTCATTCAAGTGGATGAAGGCCACTTGAATTAGATCCCCCTCTCTTGGATTCAAACCAGTTGTTTCTGTGTCCACGACGACTACGTTACCCATGTGCTGCCTCCTTTATCCAAAGACACTCTTTAGTGTGTCCACGTTCAGTGGGATGTTGTAAATTATTTCCTTCTGCGGCACCTAATGACGTAGAAACGAAGACTTCCCAAACAAACTTATTATCCCAAGGTTGATCGTCGTACAACGCATTAGGATAACCAGAAAGAGCTACGAAACCTTTACAGTTGAAAATACAACTCATAAGATCTCTGTGATCTTCGATTCCTAGTTCATGTTTATAGCTAGAATTGCTTGTGTTAATATATGGTGGATCACAATAGAAAACAGTATCTGGGGAATCACAATCTTTAAAAATTTGTCGGAAATCCAAATTCTCAATAAGGACATTAGCTAAACGACGATGGATCGCGGGGAAATCTTTCCAATGGCTAAAATGCTTGTTACCCATACCAGCATCAAAAGACCGACCAAAAGTTTGCCCCTTCGATGCAAAAGAGTAAATGCTCGAATAGTACCATCGAGCAGCTCTTTCAACAATGTCTTGCGTATTTTCCCACGTGTCCCTACAAAGATAAAAGAGTTCTCGTGAATGGACAATAAACTCTAAACGGGCACGGAGTTTTTCTGAAAGTTCTTTATCATGCAAACAACGGTAAAAATCACAAACACCGCCGAACCGATCATTATAGACTTCAAGGCGGCTTGGCGTGCGCGCAAGTAAAACAGCTCCAGAGCCACCAAAGACTTCTACGTATGAATGGTAATATGGCAAGTGTGGAAGGATCTTATCAAGAGATTTTGATTTTCCACCTTGCCAAGCGAAAGGTGCTTTCAAACAATCTTTCCGTGAGAATGTTTCTTCCCCACGAGTAAGATCATCGAACATTTCCAGCATGTCCATTAGAACTCCCTCACTTCCCAAAAAAGTGTGTTATGTCCAGGAGTATCCCCAACACTCTTGTTGAAGATACTTAACTCAATGATCGACTTTGGAAATCGGGACAAAAGCTCTTCGAGCGTTTCATAAGATAGTGGGTACATAACATGTTGCAAATAATATCTAACAGTACGTGGATTCCATTTATATAAAGCTGTTGATCGAGTTACAGTGCCCAATGGTCCTTGTTTAAATGAAAACCAAAATTCTATCCCTTCTACCGTAGAATAAATCTCACCTTGAACTATTCTATCTGTATCACTAATAGATTCAAGAATATAATATTCAGGTGTCCAAAATTGTTGGATATCTTTCCACATAAGCTGGAACAGGAACTTTCCACCAGGCTTATTATGTCGCATTGATAGCTGATTATCAACCCTGTAATGAGCAGGGACATCTTCTGGCTTGGTCCATGTTTTGAGTTTATTACCAAAACAACCAAGACGCAAAAGTCGCGTGCTACTTGGTTTATCTTTGATGTCTTCACAATCTTCTGTA
>Ga0307375_10002854_pt1 | contig 17372 bp, 14 predicted proteins | sample TR1MG_FD_202531 | JGI IMG/M metagenome (GOLD analysis project Ga0307375, IMG submission 202531) | Soil microbial communities from Risofladan, Vaasa, Finland - TR-1 | ecosystem: Environmental > Terrestrial > Soil > Coastal area > Acid sulfate soil | place: Finland: Risofladan, Vaasa | collected... | reverse complement strand
TTCTTCCCGTACCGCTCGAAGCCCGTCATCATCGCCAGTGTCCTCTGTTGGGAGTGAGTCTTCATCTCGCGATACTCTACCCGCAAGGCCTGTGGAAACAGGAGAACTTAATCAGAGGTTCCTTAATGTTGGCAATTGCGACGAAATATGCCCTCCGCTGTTGTGGATCAAGACGTACACATGTTCCCATAGGATATCGCTCTGCTTTGCCAACGCGATGTCCAGGCAGGTTGAGGCTTTCAATACCAGCGAGTCCAGCGGATAGCTCACGATCCAGTTGAGTTTCATCGCCATAGAAGAGCTTAGTGAAGTGCCCCTGAACGCTCTTAGCTGAGATCAATTCTTTGGATATACGAGTATCGAATGTCGTGTTGGAACCTATGATCAGGGCGCCAGGATATGCGAATACGTCGCCGATGGCGATCTCAATTATTACGTCCCTGCCATTCAGTTTATGTGACACGACTAGGCTGGGCCTACACATCCACACTGCTATGCCGACTCCTGCTAAACCAAACCACATCCATGAGTTCCTAATAGTGTCGGGCCATTTTGTACCAGCGAAGAAGAACGTGACTATCTGTACGGTAAGCCACAGTGCGCCAAAAGCGCTTAAGACAGATCCAAGTGCCTGCAGCGAAATCAGTTTCTTGAGCCAAGCATGACAATAGGCGACACACCTGCCAAGGGTCATAGCGACAGCCCCCGATACACGTCTTCTGAGTAGTAATACGGCCCGGATTTATTTTCCCCACTGAGTTTCGCGTAACTCGTCGGCCAATTATCCAACGCGTATTGCATAATGGCTGCATTAAACGAAATGTGAACTGCGAGGGCTCCCTTTGCCAAGGTTGGACACCGTTGATCGTCCATAGAGCGGCGACCATTGAGGTTGACGACTATCATGGGCAGTGAACGTGCTATCGCTTGCTGAATCTCCCAATTCACAAACTTGGTCAGATAGCGTGTGCGCTCACCAACCAAAAGAACAAACTCTCTCGTATTGCGCATTCGTTCAGATAGCTGCGCCTTTATCGAGATTTCTTGGCTTGTGTCTCGGGCACTGTTCAAGTCATGTGCATTATAGAAATTGAAGTCTATAGAATCGTTTTGTGTCCACGCCTGCATCAGGCGGTAGTAGAGCATGTCCGAATCGCCGTCGAAGGACACAAACGTTTTATTTCGATATGGCATAGTCGTTCCTTATTGGTTTGAGATGCGACTCATCCCTGCAGTTTTGGCGAATAATGTGAGGGGATTTCTCACTTCGGCTAAGACTGCGCAGGCAGCATAGTGCAACCTTCTTAATCTTGCGAGTGAATTTCCGCAGAAATGCATGGCCCCTGCCCAATAAAGGGTCAGGGTGACACCTTATAAGTATTGCCGGGAGGCCATGCAAGCCTTTGTTGCTTACATGGGAACGAGGTGCTTTCGCCACCACCCGCCGACCTGCTTTTGCTCAGTAGCTTAGTAGCTCCAGCAGCTCAGCAGCTCAGCAGCTTCCCTACATCCACCGACTCTTCACTCCCACGGCTCCAACGCACCACATGATGGCGTCTTCGATTTTTTCGCGGTCGATGCCTTGTTCTTCCACCCAGCTTCCGAACTTCGGGTTTTCCAGCAGACGCGTGCTCAGGGCGCTCAGCACCGTCATGTAGTCTGCCGGGACGCTGAGTTGCGTAGCCCTCACCAGGTCGTCGAGACACGCGATGCAGTCCAGCAGCACTCCGTCCGAATCTTCGTTTTGTGAATTTGCGATGAACAGGCTCTCGGCTATATCGCAGAGAATATCGACCTCCGCCGGCGGCGCGCCCAATTCGCGCAAACCGTTGTCAGAGGCGGCAACGGCTGCTCCTGCCCGTTCGGTGCGCGTGAAGAAAAGAATGCGTCCTTCGGACATCGCCGGACGGTCATTCTCTCCCTCCAGGGCGAATACGGTGTAAAATTGCGGCACGGGTGAAACAGGGTCGATGCGGAATCCCACCAGCGACAATCCTTCCACTGGCGCGGGCGGGGGAAACGGAACAAATTCTGTCATCTTCGCAAATTCCTCACAACTTCTGTGGTCAATTTACGTTAGCAGTAACAAGCGACCCTGACGAGAATTTCTTCGTTCCCTTGAACGGACAGGAGCCTTTATGCGTGGACGTCACATACTTTTGCTTTTATCGATCTTCTCGATTGCATTTCTCGCCAGTTGCGGCGGCGGTGGCGGCAGCAGCAGTTCCACCTTGCCTCCTCCTCCCACCGGCAGCGGATCGTATACCAATTCCAATCTGAACGGAACCTACGCATTCACCGTCAACGGGACCAATGGCGGCAACGCATTCGCCCTGCTCGGCGTGTTTACCGCCGACGGCAACGGCAAGATCACCGCCGGACAGCAGAGCGTGAATGACGACGCGGCCGGTTACTCGCCGGCCACTTCCGTCAGCGGCACCTATTCGGTGAGCGGCGATGGACGCGGCGAAATCGATTTGAACTTCTCCGGCGGTTCCGCCGTTCTGCGCTTCGTCTTCACCTCGACGGGCAAGGCGCGGCTCATCGAGTTCTCCGGCACGGAAGACGCCAGCGGCCAGATTGAAAAGATCGACGCCACGGCTCCGGCCGCCTTGAGCGGCACCTACGTCATGCGTCTCAACGGCGATGACAATGGCGGAATTTACGCCGCGGTCGGTTCGCTCACTTTCGGCGCGAACGGCAACGTCACCGGCACGCTGGACGAGAACGACGATGGATCGTACACGCCCACCATGGCCGTGACCGGCACGGTGACCTCCGGCAGCAGCACGAATGCCGGGACGCTGTTGCTCAGCACGCCCAATGGTCCCATTAACCTCATCTACTACGTCGTGGATTCCACGCACATTGAAGTGCTGGGCACGGACACGACCTTCCACGTATCGGGTTATGCGGACATGCAATCGTCGTCGGGCTTCTCGACTGCGGCGGCCAATGGAAGCTTCGTCTACGCGATTGCCGGACTTTCCACCAACGGAAACATCATCGAGGTGGGCCGCTTTACGCTCGATGGCAGCGGCAACATCAGCGCCGGCGTGGAAGACTACAACGAAGTTGCCAACTACTATCCCAGCGTGGCATTCACCGGGACGTATTCGGTGGACGCAACCGGACGCATGATCGCCCAGTTCGCCTACGGAGGCACCAACGTCAACCTGGTCGGCTGGCTGAGTTCCTCGACGCAGGGCGTGCTGATGACGACGGATTCCACGCTGGTGGAGTCCGGGGTGGTCAAGGCGCAGTCGTCCTCGCTCTCCACGGCGAGCCTGACCGGCAACTACGGAGCGCACTTCTCCGGTTACTACACCTCGAACGTTGACTACGTTGCCGCACTGGCCGCCGACGGCAGCGGGAACCTCACCGGCACCGCCGATATCAATGCTGGCGGATCGCTCTCCAGCCCGAGCGCCTCCGGGACGTACTCCATTGACTCGAACGGCCGCGGCACCGGCACGCTGAGTGGCTTCAACGTGGCCTACTACGCCGTGGATGGCACCACCGCGTACTTCATCGCGGCAGATCCCAACCGCGAATACCTCGGCTCGCTTCACCAGCAGCAGTAAACCCTTCCCCGTCCCTGGGCATGTCGCCTGGGGACGGGTTTTGTTCCGTTCCCGGAACCCGCTTCCTTCGCCTCCCTTTCGCCATACTTTCGCCACAATTTTTGCCGTTCATTGATACAATGCAGCAGCCCTAAGTCCAGCGAACTTTTTTGTTTACAGGTCCGTATAAGGCGGTATGGCCTGCGGCACGACAATTCCGTTGTCTGCCACGGCGCCTTCCGCTCAATCCCAACGGGAGACGCGCGTGGAAGACGCCCAGTTAGTCGAGCTGCTGGTTCGCCGGTGCATCGCCGGCGACGCCGCCGCCTGGGAAGAAATCGTCCAGCGCTTCAATCGCCGCATCTATAACATCTGCTACCGCTTCGCAGGGTCGCCCACGGACGCCGAGGATCTCACGCAGGATGTGTTCATCAAGATCTATCGCACCATGGCGAGCTACGATGGCGAGCGCGCGTCGTTCAATACCTGGATTACGACCGTTACGCGCAACCTGCTGGTCGACCACTTTCGCAAGACCAAGAATGATCGCATCACCGATTCCATCGATGCCGCTCCGGGAGAGAGCGAAGACGCCCTCCCGTTGAGCGATCGGCTGGAAGACACCGGCCCGGCTCCGGACGCTCACCTGGAGCGCCGCGAGACTCGCGAACTGGTCCAGGCGGCGCTACAGAAGCTTTCCCCGGAACTGCGGGAAGCCGTTATCCTGAGAGACTTGCAAGATATGGATTACAAAGAGATTGCACAGGCCCTGAGGGTTCCCGAGGGGACTGTAAAAAGCAGAATCAATCGCGGGCGAGCGGAACTTGCGCGCCTGCTACAACGTACATATAGGCAGGTGATGTAAATGTACGGCGAATCCAAACCCGGTATGCAATGCGCTGAGTTCGACCTGTTCATGACGGACGCAATCGACGGTCTGCTGACGGGCGAAGAACTCAGCCGGTTCGAGCAGCATAAGACTGCTTGTCCGACGTGCAGTGCCATGTTCGCCGACGCCGAGGCCGGTCTCCGCTGGCTCGGCCAGTTGGAGGAAGTCGAGCCTCCGGTGAACCTGGCGCGAAACATTGTGCTGGCAACTTCCGGCCTCGCCAACGAAGGAGCACGCGCCTCGCTGCGATCCGTTGTCAATACCACTCCGGGCCGCCCGCTGTGGGACCGCATGCGCGACGCGTTCAGCCCGCGCACCATCTGGGACCAGGTACGCGCCATGGCCAGCGCCGTGTTCTCGCCCATGGCGACGCCGCGCTTCGCCATGTCGGCCGGAATGGCGTTCTTCTCGCTCTCCATGGTGTTCAGCGTTTCGGGCATCAAGATCAGCGATCTGCGAAATCTCGATTTGACGCCGCGCAACCTGACTCGCACCTACTATGCGACGGAAGCGCGCGCCGTGAAGTATTACGAAAATATCCGGCTGGTCTACGAGATTGAATCGCGAGTCCGCGAACTTCGCCGCGCCGCCAGTACCAGCTCGGTGGAACCCGAGCAGCAAAACAGGCAGCGGGACAAAAAGAATCAGAAATCCCCAAAGGAAGATGAACAGCGACAGTACCAGAACTTCAGCCGGCAAAATAGCGCTGCGGTCGTGATCGCCACGTTCCACCCAGGGGATTCGCCAATCGGGGAATCTGCGAGGCAAAGGAGGAAATTATGAACTGCGCAAAGCACACCGATGTGACGGCAGTCGCGTACTGCCGAACCTGCGGAAAGGCGCTGTGCGCAACTTGCACGCGTGACGTGCAGGGGACGATCTATTGTGAAGATTGCCTCGCGGCCCGCGTTCAGCAGGCCTCGTCTCCACGTCCCGCGCCGCACGCGGTCGCCGCATCCGCCGAGGGCAGCCCCGGACTGGCCGCCATGCTCGGCTTCATCCCCGGCGTCGGCGCCATGTACAACGGTCAATTCATGAAAGGCTTCCTGCATGCCATGGCATTTGTCTGCCTGGTCGCGCTGGCCAATTCCGTCGGTCCCATCACGGTTCCGCTCTTCTTCGCCCTGGAGTTCTACATGGTGTTCGACGCCTACTCCACGGCGAAGGCGATGAAGTACGGACTGCCGATTCCCGACCCGCTCGGCTTGAACCGTATGTTTGGAAGCAACGATCCGTATCTCGGCTCGCGCATCAATGCCGCCGGTGAACGGCTCGGTGAAAAACTTTCCGGGAGCTTCGACCGGAATGCTGCTGCGCAGTCCTACGTGGCCACGCCGGCCGCGACAAGTGAACCGTATGTGGAACCGGAACCGGAGCACATTTCACGCGTTCCGGTCGGAGCATACTGGCTGATCGGTCTTGGCCTTCTGTTTCTGCTCGGCAATATGGGCTGGCTGCGCTTCGACTGGATCAACCATAGTTGGCCTGTAATTCTGATCGTCATCGGGGTTTGGTTATTCATTCGCCGCTACCGCACTGCGGGGCAATAAAGGAGACAGCCATGCAAAACTTCACGCCTAATCCGCGTTGCAATTGTGGCCGCTGTCGAATGGCGGGAATGATGGGACCGGCAGTACTGGTCACGCTTGGGATATTGTTCCTGCTTCAGCAGTCATACGATATGTCGTTCCAGTGGCCGATCCTGCTGATCGTCATCGGCATCGTCAAGATTCTTCAGTACTCGGCTCCGATGGAGAACCACCGTCCGCTCGGCGCTCCTCCCATCGTGACGCCGCCTCCGGTTGCCCCGGCGGGCGAATTGCCCTCCCAGCAGCCGCGTAATCCAGGAGAGGAGGCACGCCATGGCTAGCCCAGCCCCGGTTTATCCACCTCCAAGAGCGCGGCGCTCCATCGCCGGGCCGGTGGTGCTGATTCTCATCGGCGTCCTGTTCCTGCTGCGGAACCTCGGCGTTCATATTCCGCTCTTCTACATGTTCGCGCACTATTGGCCGGTCCTGCTGATCCTCTGGGGCCTCATCAAGCTCTGGGAGTATGAGATTGCGCGAAAGAACGGCGCGCGCGCGGCGGGAATCGGGTTCGGCGGCGGCCTGCTGCTCTTCCTGCTCATCATCTTCGGCCTGTCGATGACGGGAATTGACCGCGCCCGCAACAACATCAACTGGGGAGAGCTCCGCGACGAAGTCCAGGTGGACGACGGATTCATGCACCTGTTCGGCACCGATCACCAGTACGACGATCAGCTCCAGCAGGATTTCCCCGCCGGCTCATCGCTGAAGGTTCTCAGTGACCGCGGCAGCGTCACCATCAACTCGTGGGATCAGAACCAGGTCAAGGTGCTGGCGCATAAACGCATTTTTACCTCTAACGACAGCACCGCTGACAAGCTCAACGCCAAGACCAAGCCGATCTTCACCACGGTCGGAAACATCGTCCAGCTCAACGCCAATACACAGGGCGGAGGCGATGCGGGTGTCCGCACCGATCTTGAAATCTATCTTCCGCTCAAGGCCATGGTCGATATCACCACCCGCCGCGGCGATGTCATCGTCAACTCCCGCGACGGTGAAGTGCGCGTCTCCAATCAGCGCGGCGACATCAACGCGGAAAACGTGCAGGGCGATCTGAACGTCACCGTGGAGCGTGGCTCCATTCGCGCCTCCAAAATCCAGGGCAACATCAACATCCAGGGACGCGCCAACGATGTCGTGCTGCTTGACGTCTCCGGCCTCGCCACTCTGAACGGCGACTTCTTCGGCGACATGCGGCTCTCAAACCTGGCACGCGGACTGCGTCTGCACACCTCGCGGACCGACCTTGAGTTCACCAGGCTCGACGGCGACCTCGATCTCGACTCCGGCAATCTGACGGCAAAGCAGGTTGCAGGACCGTTCACTTTGAACACCCGCGCCAAGGACATCGAGTTACAGGCCGTCACCGGCGACGTCCGCATCACCGACGATCATGGCGACGTGAACGTCTACGGCGCTCCGAAGATCGGGAATGTCGAGGTCACCGACAACCACGGAACCATCATGGTCGAGATGCCGCCCAAAACGCCGTTCCAGTTCACTGGTTCCACGCGCGACGGCGACATCCAGTCGGACTTCAAGGAAATCACCGTCAGCACTTCGGATCATGGCAGGTCTACTGCATCCGGCGCCGTCGGTAAGGGCGGAGTGCGCGTTCAAATGACCTCCGAAACCGGCGATCTGGAGATCCGTCGCGGACAGCCTCCAACACCACCGGAAGCGCCCCCAGTGCCTCCCGCACCCAAGCCTCCTCCGAAATAAGGTAGCGGCGGGCTTCAGCCCGGTGTTGCCTCAAAATAAAATCGGGGAGCTTCGGCCCCCCGATTTCTTTGCTCCATAACTCTGCTGTTATTTGGCGTGCAACGTCCGCGCAATCTTTTCTTCGACGATCTCTTCCGCCCGCGCAATTACCTCTTCAATGGTCATCCGCGTCGAATCGATCCGCACCGCGTCCGCCGCGGCCACCAGCGGCGCTACCTCCCGCGTGCTGTCGCGACGGTCGCGCTCTTGCAAGTCCGCCACCAGCTTCTGCGCCCTTTCCGGATCTCCGGTTGCGTCGTGCTGCACCACGCGCCGTGTTGCGCGAATCGCAGGATCGGCGTCGAGAAAGATCTTGACCTCCGCGTTCGGAAACACCACTGTTCCGATGTCGCGCCCTTCCATCACCACGCCGCCCTGCGCGCCCATTTCGCGCTGCCGCGACACCATCCACTCGCGCACTCCCGGGTGGACGCTCACTCGCGACGCCGCGTCGGTCACATCGCGCTCGCGAATGCGTTCGGAAACATCGCGGCCGTCCAGCAGCACGCGATTCCCTTTGGACGTCGGCTTCAGGTCGATACTCGACTTCACGGCAAGAGCCAACAGCCGTTCGCCGTCATCCAGCGGCGTACCAGTTTCCACGGCCTTCAGCCCTAGTGCGCGGTACATGGCGCCGGATTCAAGATTTACATATCCGAATCTATTTGCCAGCCGCGAGGCAATCGTGCTCTTGCCCGCGCCAGCCGGGCCATCAATGGCGATGACCAGCTTCTTCTTCCCGGATGCGCCGTTCATTTCTCTTTGGGTCCTGGATCGGGTATTGCCGTGGTCTTCGCCGTCGATACACGGCGGCGCGCAATTGGCTGTCCGGCGCGCAGCGGCCGCGGAGCGCGCGGCTGTCTCGGCGGCGGCGGTTCCTTGGGAGGCGTAATCTGCAACATCGTCCGTCCACCTACGTGGACGTATTGCACTTCCCGCGTGGCCAGCAGCGCATGTATGGCCTCGCGTGTTCGCGAGCGCGAGACGAAGTTGCCAAAAAATTCCTCGACATCGCCCTGTTCGGCCGCCACGATGCAATCCAGGTATTTCGAAATCAGGGCTGTCAGCGCTTCGGCCAGCGAAATGTTCATCCCCTCGCGCACCGGCTCCGGCGACCAGCGGAAGAGCACATCCCAGAACGCACCTTCTTCCGGGTTGTAATCCACGCGCGTAATCCGCAGCTTGGCCCACAGTTCGCTCAATGCCCGGTCGAGCGCGGCCTCCGAGAGATCTCCTCCCAGAACCTCGCGCAGCTTCCCTTTCGTGATTGGGCCTTCCTTCTGGATCGCCTGGAAGGCGTGTGCCGCCAGCGGCGAATATTCCGAGCGCGGCCCGGTCTTCGGCGCCTGCCGCGGATTGCGGTCGCCCACCAGCCCGTAGAAATAAGGAAACACGGACGCCGCCACCAGGAAGCTGGTCTCGCCGAACGGGTTCGCCTCGTAGACGAACCGCTGGCGCAGCGCGCGGACCATCAGGTCGGTGGCATCCTTCGCGCGCGGATCGGCGAAGGCGTGTCGCCACGTCGGCAAATTCTCGTCCGAACCGGTACAAGCGCCAATGAACGTGGGGACGAGAACGGACGGGCGCAAGGGATAAAGCAGGCAGAAGCCGACGGACTCAATGAACTCGCGTGCATCGTCGAGGGTGCGAACCGGCTCCCCCTGGATGCGCCACTTCGCTCTGCGCAGCTCCTGCAATTCGTGATCAATCATGGGTTAGATACGTTTGAACGCCTTCTGAATGTCCTTTACAGAATACCGCAGAACGACCGGTCTGCCATGCGGACAACTCATTGGATACTTCGCGTGCGACAATTCCTTCAATAGCCACGTCATTTTGGCCTGGTCCAGCGGTGTATTGATCTTGATTGCCGCGTGACAGGCGATACTGGCCGCAATCCGCGTGCGAATCTTCTCCAGGTTCAATTGCTGCTCTTCCCGCTCGAACTGGTCGAGCAGCTCCTGCAACATCTTTTCCACTTCTGACGTCTCGACTCCGGCCGGAGCGGTCTTCACCGCGATGGTGCGCGTGCCAAACGGCTCGGCCTCGAAGCCGTTGCGTTCCAGTTCTTCCTGTATCTCCGCGAAGATGATCTGCTGCGGCGGCGAAAGTTCCACGATGATCGGCATCAGCAGCCGCTGCGACTCCACTCGCATTTCCATCCGCTGCTTCAGCACTTTCTCGAAGAGCACACGTTCGTGTGCCACGTGCTGGTCGATGATCCACAACCCCTGCGGATTGACCGCCAGGATGAACGAGTCTCGAATCTGCCCCAGCGGTTGCAGCGTCGCCAGCGACGAGAGATCCATCTCGTCCTCCTCCGGCTCCACCGGCAACGAGCAACTGCCGTCCTTCTCCGGCACAAACTCCGCCGCTGGCGCCACGTGCCCGCCAAACGTCTGCGGAGCCATCTGTGCCGCCCCCACCGCCGCGTTGCCATGCACGGCAAAACCGCCATCCTGAAACGGCAGGTTCTGCGGCTGCTGCGGCGCGCTTGGATGCCTCAGCGCAAACTCTGCAAAATCCTTCTCCGTGATGCCAAGCTCTCCAGTATCCTGCTGGCCGGACGCCACCGCCGCGCCCTGCGGATTCAGTGACGGCGAAAGCGCAGGCGTCGCCGTCGGTCCCGCCTTGATCTCCGCCGCAAACGCCGGTGCCGGACGCGCCTTCATCAGCGCCGCCCGCACTGCGTCTCGCACAAAGTCGTGCAGGAAGCTCGACTGGCGGAAGCGCACCTCGGTCTTTGACGGATGCACGTTCACGTCGACTTCCGTGAACGGCATCTCCAGGAACAGCAGCACGATGGGGAATACCGTCGGAGGCATGATGTTCCGATAAGCCTCGGTCAACGCATGCAGAATCAGCCGGTCGCGAATCAGCCGTCCATTGACAAATATAAATATGGAATTGCGGTTGAGCTTCTGCATTTCCGGCTTGGAAACGAATCCGTGCAGGCGCAGTTCACCCGGCACTGGCGGCTCCCAGTCCTCCTCCTCCCGTTTCTTTGACCACGGCGGAGGTTGCGGCAGTCCAACATGTTCCAGCTTCATTGTGGCCGCCAGCGGCACAAGCTGGTCGAGCGTTTCCTTGCCGAAAACCTGGTAGATACGCTCGGAGTACGACGGCACGGGCGCGGCAACCAGCACCGCGTTTGTCGTCGTGTGCAGTTCCCAGTGCTTGTCCGGATGCGCCAGCGCGTAGTGCGTCACCAGCGAGGCAATGTGCGAAAGCTCCGTCGACTCCGCCTTGAGAAATTTTTTCCGCGCCGGCGTATTGAAGAACAGGTCGCGAATCGTCAGCGACGTGCCCAGCGGAAGCCCCGCCTCTTCGACGCTGAGGATGCGTCCTCCGGCGATCTCGATCACCGTTCCGCTCGCGTCTTCTTCAGCCCGCGTCTCCAGCCGCAACCGGCTCACCGCCGCAATCGACGGCAGTGCTTCTCCGCGGAATCCTAACGTCGCGATAGAAAGCAGGTCTTCCGGATTCTTCAGCTTGCTCGTCGCGTGCCGTTCGAACGCCAGCAGCGCGTCGTCGCGCAACATGCCGTATCCGTTGTCGATCACCTGTATGAGTTTTTTGCCGCCAGCTTCCACGTTGACGCGAATGCGCGTGGCGCCCGCATCCAGTGAGTTCTCCAGCAGCTCTTTCACCACCGACGCCGGGCGCTCGACTACCTCGCCGGCGGCAATCTTGTTGGCAACGTGTTCGGAAAGTACGTGTATGCGGCCCATGAAAATCAGTCGCTCCAGCTCAGTCGTCCACCGAAGCGCAATCAACTTGCTTCAACGGCACGCTCCAGTTAAAACTAAATCGGCGGGAACGAAAAGGGCAAATGAACGAAATTCCGGCCAGGAGTACAGGTCCTTCCCGTGTCATCGCCCGATGAAAACCCTGTTGCGCGCTTCATCCGTGAACATTCATCGATTTTTCCCGTCCTTGTGCATCCTCTCCTGCAATTCATGTATCTGAAAGTTTATGCCTCTGAAGGTTGAAGACTACGCCATGATTGGCGATTGCGAGACGGTTGCGCTCGTTAGCCGCGAAGGCTCCATTGATTGGCTCTGCTGGCCGAATTTCGCCTCCCCGGCCTGTTTTGCCGCGCTTCTCGGCACGGACGATCACGGACACTGGAAGATCGCGCCTTCCGCCGAATCGCACTCCACGCGCCGCTATCGCCAACATACCTTGATCCTCGAGACAACTTTCGAAACGGACGATGGCACGGTCATTGTGCAGGACTTTATGCCGATTCGCGGCAGGAACTCCGACATTGTGCGCATGGTGCGGGGCGTAAAGGGACAGGTGCCGATGCGCATGGAGCTTGTGCTCCGCTTCGATTACGGTCGCTCGGTCCCGTGGGTGACGCGCATGATGGACGGACATCTCCGCGCCATCTCCGGCGGTGACATGGCTGTGCTGCGCACCCCGGCGCCGCCGCGCGGTGAGAACTTGAAAACCGTCAGCGATTTCACCGTGCGCGAGGGCGAGTCTGTGCCCTTCGTGTTGACCTATGGCGCCTCGTGGGAAGAGCCCCCGGCCGCGATCGATGCCGGCCATGCACTGCTTGACACCGAACGCTTCTGGGCCCATTGGGTAAGCCGCTCAAATCTGCACGGCGATTATGCGGATGACGTTGAACGCTCGCTGATCACGCTCAAGGCGCTCACCTATCGGCCCACGGGCGGCATCGTCGCCGCCGCCACCACTTCGCTGCCGGAACAACTCGGCGGATCGCGCAACTGGGACTACCGCTATTGCTGGCTGCGCGACGCAACCTTCACGCTGCTGGCGCTGATGCACGCCGGTTACTACGAAGAGGCCCGCGCATGGCGCGACTGGCTGCTGCGCTGCGCCGCCGGCAGTCCCAACCAGATTCAGATCATGTACGGCATCCACGGAGAGCGCCAGCTCATAGAGTGGGAGGCGCCGTGGCTTCCCGGTTACGAAAACTCCCGGCCGGTTCGCATCGGCAACGCGGCGTCCGATCAGTTGCAGCTCGACGTCTTCGGAGAGGTGGCCGACGCGCTCTTCCATGCGCATGCCGGCGGCATTCGCTATCAGAAAACCGACATGGCCTTGCAGCGTGCGCTGACCGATCACCTGGCGACGATCTGGGATCAGCCCGACGAAGGCATCTGGGAAGTCCGCGGAGGACCGCGCCAGTTCACCTATTCAAAAGTGATGGCATGGGTGGCGTTCGACCGCGCCATTCGCAGCGCTGAGCGCTTTGAACTCGACGGCGACACCGGCCTGTGGCGTACATTGCGTGACAAGATTCACGCCGAGATCTGCGAGCAGGCATTCAATCGCGAGATGGGTGCGTTCGTGCAATCCTACGGTTCAAAACAGTTGGATGCCGCGCTGTTGCTGATGCCGCTCGTCGGATTCCTGCCGCCCTCCGACCCGCGCATCCAGGGCACCATCGACGCAATCGAAAAACGACTCATGCCCGACGGACTCGTTTTGCGCTACGACACCGGCGCCGCTGTCGATGGCCTGCCTGCCGGAGAAGGCGCATTCCTCGCCTGTAGCTTCTGGATGGTCAGCGCAATGAAGCTCTGCGGACGCGACGCGGACGCCAGGCGGCTCTTCGAACATCTGCTCTCCTTGCGCAATGACGTTGGCCTGCTCTCCGAAGAGTACGACACGCACGCAAAGCGTCAGGTCGGAAATTTCCCGCAGGCCTTTTCGCACATCGCGCTCGTCAATGCCGCCTTCGAACTCACGCGCGCGCACGCTCCGGCAACGCAACGCGCCGCGCGCGACGGACCTCACGAGAGCGGAATGACGGCGACAGCCCAAATTCATAACAGGCAAACTTACCAATGGAGGATTGCAATGGAGTTGCAGGGAAAGGTAGCACTGGTCACCGGCGCTTCGAGCGGAATCGGAAGAGCGATTGCCATGGAACTGGGCGGCCAGGGAGCCAGCGTCGTCGTCAATTACGTTGGCGATGTAAAGCCAGCGGACGCGGTAGCCGTCGCAATCCAGCAGGCGGGCGGCAAGGCCGTTGCGATTGCCGCCGATGTCTCGAACTCCGCCCAGGTACAGCAGATGTTCGATAAAGCTGCGCAACAATTTGGCGGAGTCAACCTGCTTGTTAACAATGCGGGCATTGAGAAGCACACGCCGTTCCTCGAAAAGCCCGAAGCCGAGTGGGACAAGATCATCGCCGTCAATCTCAAGGGAGCGTTCCTCTGCACCCAGGCCGCCGCGCGCCAGATGGCGAAGAGCGGCAAGGGCGGCACGGTCGTCAACATCTCCTCCGTGCACGAAGACCTCCCCTTCCCCGGTTACGCGGATTATTGCGCCTCCAAGGGCGCCATTCGGATGTTGTGTCGCGACCTCGCGCTCGAACTCGCGCCGTACAAGATCAACGTCGTCAACGTCGCTCCCGGCGCGGTCGATACGCCTATCAATAAGGGCACGATGACCGACCCGGAAAAGAAGATGGCGCTGATTCGCGAAATTCCGCTCGGCCGCGTCGCGCAGCCCCGGGAGATCGCGAAACTCGTCGCCTACCTTGCCAGCGACGATGCTTCCTACATCACCGGCACCACCATCGTCATCGACGGCGGCCTCATGCACCAGACCAAGTCGCTCTAAACACGTCTCGCACCGGAGACCATCCGGTGCGAGCGTTTTGACTTCATCGATATTTACGTCCGTTTTTTGACTGCAATGCCAAGCTCCGTCAACTGCGCCTCGGTGACTGGCGTGGGAGCATCGGTCATCAGGTCCGTGGCTGCGGCTGTCTTCGGGAACGGAATCACCTCGCGCAAACTTGGCGCACCCGCCAGGATCATCACGATGCGGTCGAGTCCCAGCGCGATACCGCCGTGCGGCGGCGTCCCGTATTGCAGCGCTTCCAGGAAGAATCCAAACCTGCGCTGCTGTTCCTCTTCATCCATGCCTATGGCGGCAAAGATCTGCTGTTGCACGTCCTGCCTGTGGATACGGATCGACCCCGAGCCGAGCTCCGTGCCGTTCAGCACCACATCGTATGCACGCGAGCGAATCTCTCCCAGCGCCGAGTTCGGATCGCGCGCCTCGGCAAATCCGTTCGCCAGCTTTTCCATGTCGCGCTCGTGCGGCGACGTAAACGGATGATGCGCCGCGTTCCAGCGCCCCTCCTGCTCGTCCCACTCGAACATCGGAAAATCCGTGACCCAGAGGAATTTGAAAACCTTGCCGTCCAGCAGCTTGTGACGCTCCGCATAGCGCTGCGCCAGCGCCAACCGCAGCGCGCCCGCATGTGTCAGCACCGCCACCGCCCTGCGATTATGCGCACGCACCGCCGCTGGAGAACTCGTCGTATCGGTCGCCGCGTCTGACTTCGGCGCCGCCACCACCACCAGCAGATCGTCGGCGTCGGCCCTTGCCAGCTCGCGGATCTTCGCCACCGTATCAGGCCACGACTTTTCCAGCCGCTTGAAGTCGTCGAAGAACTTGATCGCCTTCGACTGCTTTTCGCTGAGCAGCGTTTTGTGTTCGTCGCGCTCTTTGCGTGAAAGCTCGCCCACTTTCGGGATGCGAATCGCCACCACCGGCATCGATGCGTCGATGGCCAGTGTCTCCAGCGTCTCCGCCGCGAATGCCGCCTTCACGTCGGTCATTGCCGGCAGCCGAAGGTCCGGCTTATCGATGCCGTACTGCCGGATCGCCTCGTCGTATGTCATGCGCGGAAAATTCGTCTCGATCTCAAACCCTGCCTCCGTGAACGCCGCGCGCAGAAATCCTTCCACCACTTCGAAGACCGTGTCTTCCTGCGGGAAGGCCATCTCAAGATCGATTTGTGTAAATTCAGGCTGACGGTCGGCCCGCAGGTCTTCGTCGCGGAAACAGCGGACGACCTGGAAATAGCGGTCGAAGCCCGAGATCATCAATATCTGCTTGAAAATCTGCGGCGATTGCGGCAGCGCGTAAAACTCGCCCGGATGCACCCTCGACGGCACCAGGTAATCGCGTGCGCCCTCCGGCGTCGAGCGTGTCATGAACGGAGTTTCAATTTCGTAGAAGCCCAGCGAGTTCAGGTACTGGCGAATCGCCAGCGCAACCCGGTGGCGCAACTGCACGTTGAACTGCAACGACGGCCGCCGCAAATCGAGGTAGCGATACTTCAGCCGCAACTCTTCGTTCGCCGTCGTGTCGTCCGTCGGCAGGAACGGCGGCACCTTGCTCTCATTGAGCAGGCTCAACTCCGCGGCCACCACCTCCACTTCGCCGGTGGGAATATTCGGATTCACCGACTGGCGAGCCTTCACTGTGCCCGTCACCGCCACCACAAACTCGTTGCGCAACTGGCTGGCGCGCTCGTGCAGCGCCGGGTTCCTCTCCTGGTCGAAAACAATCTGCGTGATGCCCGCCCGGTCGCGGAGATCGACAAAGATAAGGTTGCCGAGGTCGCGACGGCGGTTGACCCATCCCATCAAAGTGACGGTTTTGCCGGCGTCAGTGGCGCGGAGTTCTCCGCAACGGTGCGTACGTTTCAGGTCGCCTAAAAAGTCGAGCAAGGGAGTTCCTTTACAGACAGAATTTCGCGAATAGCGGAAAAGACGATTATAGAACGCGCGCCGCAAAGTCGCGGAATTGCGGGTCTCCGCCGGCCAATCGCCCCGCGCACCAGCGCTGCTACTTTTCCGCTTCCGCGCCTGCGGCTACTCTGCGCACATGCGGAAAATCATGGCGTTTCTCATGCTCTCCTGTGCCTGGGCCGTGACGGCGCAGGCGCAGCCGAAGGCGCTCTTCTACATGATGCCTTCCACCGCCTCCGTCAATGATTTCCTCGCTCACGCCGATCAAGTCGATATCCTCGTGCCCACCTGGTATTCAGTGGACGCCTCCGGTCTCGTCTGGGGAGGTCCCGACCCGCTCGTCATGCAGGTCGCGCGCGAGCATCACGTGCCCGTCATGCCCATCATCGTCAACACCGGCTCGCTCAACCCCGGCTTCAATCAGGATACTTTCCACCAGCTCGCCAACGATCCCGCCGCGCGCACGCGCATGATCGACAGCCTCGTCAGTGAGTGCCAGCGCAACGGCTACCTCGGCTTTCAATTCGACTTCGAAAACATTCTCTATACCGACCGCGACGCGCTCACCTCGGTCGTGACTGAAGCCGCCGCCGCGCTGCACAAGGCCGGCTTCCAGCTTTCCATCGCCACCGTTCCCGGAGCCCCCGGCCATCCCGGCGAGGGACGCTTCTCGCGCTGGATCTACGCCAACTGGCGCGGCGCTTACGATCTCAAGGCTCTCGCGCAGCAGGTCGATCTCATCTGCCTCATGACCTACGACCAGCACACCGCCTACACCACTCCCGGCCCCGTCGCGGGATACCCCTGGGTCGTCGAGAACCTCGACTACGCGTTGCAAGTTGTGCCGAAAGAAAAATTGTCGCTGGGCATTCCGCTCTACGGCCGTCGCTGGTATGCCGTGGAACCCGGAGCCAATGGCGCCGCCGGACGCTCCGGCGCCACCGCCACCGGCGACGACGTTCGCCTGCTCATCCAGACCTATCATCCGCAGGTGCAGTGGGACTCCAACGACAAGGCGAGCTGGTTTTATTTCTAT